>Ga0302271_10000655_pt1 | contig 33932 bp, 17 predicted proteins | sample III_Bog_N1_1_FD_198767 | JGI IMG/M metagenome (GOLD analysis project Ga0302271, IMG submission 198767) | Peat permafrost microbial communities from Stordalen Mire near Abisko, Sweden - III_Bog_N1_1 | ecosystem: Environmental > Terrestrial > Soil > Wetlands > Peat | place: Sweden: Abisko... | reverse complement strand
CTAATTGTGTCTCACATACACATAACAAAATCAAGACAATTATGTATTTGAATCCCTCAGTGATTTGGAACTAAAGATGAAGCAAAAATAGTTAGAATCGCGCTGAGTTGATTTTTAGAATATTCCTTGTTGTCTTTTGGCCATTTGATTGTGGCTATTCCGTCAACCACTCCATCCCAGAAACAACTCTACGCTGCACATGCTCCTGTTCCCGTACTCTGCATGATCATGCAATTCAGCATATATTTGTATGGTTTTTATTGCTTAACAAGATATTCCAAGGATTATTCGCAAATCTCGTTGATCCATTAAGGAACCATGTCCTCTCTATAATCCTTCCCTGAAAGAACCTTCTCAATATATGTCACAACTTGCTTCTCTGTCTCATCTTGCTAGAAGGTTTGTTCGTCAATGTTATCTTCAGCCATTTCTCTAAAACTTTTTTAACTGTGCAAATGAAGGAATTTAATAATAAATAGATTGATTTTAATTTTAATGTTATTATCTCTATTATCGAGGGCAATTGGATAATTTAAATTGAACTTTTCTATTACCCAAAGCAGCAGAAACTGTTTCGAAAATGATACTAAATGGATTTTTTTTGAGAAATAATTAGCTAAAAAGATTATTTGCATGTATTTTTTCATACAAAATGATATACAAAATAATTATTACAAAAATTAAAAACTAAACTAATTCTATTGATTATCACAGGTATTTATTATCAATTCAACTCAATAGTGTTATGTTTTTTACTTACCTATTTTCTAAAAAATGCAATCTTTGTGTAAAAGAATTGCCATCCATTTAGCTGGAACAAGAATAAACAATTTTAAAATTGCTCTATCCTTATTTTTGAATACAAATACTCCCATAAAGCGTGTGAACACATTAATTTCCCTCTTTCTCTCATTTACTTTGATATATAGTTCTATCAATTAAAGGAATCAAAATTAGTATGAAATTGAAAAATATCCAATTAATTTTTAATCCAAAAAACAACCAAAATGAAGTTAAGTATTCTAGAATCAATCGGGTTAGTTTTCATTGATTCTTTTTTGGTTTATACCTGCTCTAAGAAGCTTCTTATTCAATCATCCAATGTCAAACTAAGAGTATTGCTGCTCGGTGCATTTGCTGGAATTCTATTAGCACTCCACTGGAGTTTGTTTTTCTCGCATATCAAAGAACCTAACTACTATGATCTCCTAGATATCGACAGAGTCTATGATACTACCGCTTTGAGTAAGAAAGCTAGACAAGCCTTGAGTATGTACCATCCTGATAAAATGAAAGATGCCGATGAGTTATTCCAAATGGTAGGGTAAGTTCGAGGAATTCTGTTGAACCCCTTACTCTCGGGGCTTTACGATTCCATGGGTAATATGAATCACAAAGAAGTGCTTCACGTGGATACATCTAATGAAAAATAATCTGCTTTCCTCACTCAACGCCTTTAAATGACAGCATACGTGGAATGCATAGCATTTTACTCGATATTGTTTATCATTTAGCTTGTGTCTACATATGGAAACAAATTCCAAATATTTAGAATCTTCTCGATTCTTGTTATTGGAGGACTACTTTTACAGGAAATTATGATTATTTCATAGAGTCATGAGCATAATAACAGTGTCAGCACTAGCAATTGGAACGGTGAAGTCAGTGAAGTTTCATCAAAGAGAAATCTTAAATTTCAAGTCAACGAGAGCATTTACGATGGTATGTTCCCTCGATTAGCTTACTTTGAAGTACTGCAGCTACTAAGAGTCATGTCTTTAGCTTTGTTGACTTCCATAAGACTCTTTTTCGATGTGACTGGTAAAGAAAAAGTGAATTCATTTGAAGATAAATTAGACGAAAAAATTAACCACCTGAACCAGATGCTTTTCAACCAAACATAAGCACTTAGAATGCCTAATCCACTTCCTCTAAATGGTTCTAACACAGCTCCAACAGGTTAAGATCCTAACCAAATTCCTCCAATGACTAGAGTCTTTGAACTGGATAAGTTTGCATACAACTCAGTTCTCCTCAAAGAAATCAAATCATTAGCCGTAAAACACAAGCAAGACCAACCAAAAGATGGAAAGATAATCACAATCTTCAAGAAAACTATTAAATATCTGCTGTTTGCATTGTTTGCATCACAAGTCATATACTCAGTTATCTCCAAAAATAGAAAGTGAACCTTCCCTATTATTTTTGACAAGAGGCAAATGGACTTATTAGCATTTCAGCTTTTTCATAATAATATTTTTGTGTGTTTATTGGCAGAATAATGATAGTTTCTGCTGTCAAATGATACCAAAATTGATTTTCATAGTGAATTCTATGTTTTACACATGCCATAAAACATAGCTTAAACAAGAAATAACAGTAAAAACCTAAAGATTTCAACAATTTCTTTGTCACCCCTTGTTTTCTTTTAATTCATGTCATCTCAATCGAAAGCAGATGGATTTTTGCCCGTTTCAAGAAGGCCTTTGATACGTTGGATGTATTTAATGATTGCTTCTTGATTTAGATCACTAATCCAGAAGTCAATTTTCTCTTGATTTCTCACCATAAACTCTTCTTGTGTGACAGGATCGTAGAACTGAATTGATTGAAGAAGAATAATAAAAAATCAAATAAATCAAAAGAAAAAACATCATCATTTTTTCTTTCACTTGTTTCTAATCCATGATGAATAAAATTACCCCAACGATGCATGTCTTTGGCACACCCATTCTCTCGAATTCTTTGACAGAGCCTACGAATTCTGACATGATGATTTCACTTTTTTCGTTTTAGGATTAGAAATCGATCAGAATAAACAAGAAGAGTGTTCCTACTTCCATCATTTTCTGATAGTAATTGATTAAGTTGTAGGTACTCCTAACATGCTTGCAATCGCTGAAGCACTTCTTCTACGAGGAGATCTGCTTCAGCTTGGAAACTAGCGTGTCGTTGTTCGTTTTAACTAAGATCATGTCGGTATGTGTGTAGTGCTTTTTTTGCAAACAAAATTGAGCGATTCCATAACGAAAATCATTTAAAAAATATCATTTTTGTTACTTATTTCCTGTAGACATCATCCGTTAGCCATTATCTCCGATGCGTTGTAGCTCTAGATTAGTTAATTTTATGAGTGTAAATCTGTGACTTTAGTGGCTCTTCTTGAATGTAGTTTTATCCATACAGCATAAGCATATCATAGGTATTCGCTCTTTTCCTCTCTCCGATAAACTACTACGATTATACCATTCCTCCTTCCTTGCATTCTTCACAGGAATTATTGCAGGAATCCATTTAGCATTCATGGTCTTTTTGAAGCAACGCATTAGCTGAGGCTAGTTTCGTTGGTTTCTGGTTTTGACTCAATGCGCTACTGGAATTGATATGTGACATGGACGGCACCAGAACTGACAGATTATTGACGTCGATTTCTCTCGATTGCGGCTAGCATAATGGATCGAACTACGGTGATTCTGGGAAAGGCTAGGAGGACATCAGAGATTTCTTGAACAATGGTCTCTGCGAGTGAGCACCACCCGATAATCTTTCCAGGATATTAGTTTTTTTCCTTCCTTTGCTACTGCGACGTCCATTGTAGTTGGATCCTGGCTAGCCATTATTGCGATGTTGGATTCCGCTACTTGGATTGTTAGGTGTCGATATTAACGGAGTATTGGTGTAATTGCTATCGACTTCATCATTGTTGGAGATTTATTGCTGTGGACTAGCTTTCTGTACGATGATATTCACCTTGGTTTCAAGAAAAAGAGGGAAAGAAATAGATAAAATAACAATACATTTTGTTTGAAGTTGATTGAATAAATTAGACTCTTTTTCTTTCTTTTTACATTGTGCCCTTCTAACAGAGTAGTCGATGCGAGCAGCTGTTTGAATGCAAGCGAAGCATCCTTGATGAAGAAGTTCTTGTAGAGTTTGAGTGATTCTTGCACAGCCTGGAAGAGCTTCTTATCATTTTCAGAATCTGCTTAAGAAGAGCATTGTACTTACTATTGATGTAACTGCTATTATTCCAAGTTATTGCTGTTAGTGCAGTTATTATTCACACAATTACCACTGCCACTACTACAATTATTCTGAGCTCCACCACCAAACATTTACACTTCTTATCCTAAGAAAGTATGTTATTACGAATCAACTTACGCAAATGAGTGATGATGACATTTTCCTAATTTGCTGGGAGAAGTTCCTGAATGCTAATGCTGTAATTACTATGGCTGCTATAACTATTATTGCTGCTATTATTATTATGCAACCAATGCTAACTACTCGATGCTCTGCTGGCGACTGTTGAGCTAACAAATATGCTACTGAGAAGGTGTCTAGTGCTTTTGAATCGAACTTGTACTAGTGCAATGCAGACTATGCGAGCTCGATTAGGCTTCCGGTATTTTCTTGGAGCTCGTGCTGTTTGGATTGTTGTTGTTGTTATTGTTGTTCAAGCCGTTCGCTGTGTTTCCATAGAACTTTTACGCAGACAACCCAGACGGACATTGTTTGGATTCAGCTATTAGATCCTTTTTTTCTTCTTCCTCGCTGGTGTTGATTTCTTCTTGAATTTAATATGAACCTTGTCTAGAGAGAGTCTTTTTCCTCGTTATCTCTTGCTGTTCTTCTTAGAATAATTTCGGTTGGATGCTCGAATAGGTGATAATTTATGATTTTCGCCTGTCTTTAGAGACACTAATTGACGATTGTTGATAAGGCTAGGAGACTAAAATTGAAGTTGTTTAAGGTATCTGCGGAGGAGAATTGTCTCTTGCATTGGCGCTGTTAGAATTACTGTTTTTAGACTGCGATTGATGTTAAGGTGTTGAAACATGTCCGTTGTCCAAGCTATTTTTGTTATCTCTTGAAAACAGTGACTATGGCACAATTGAAACCGAAATATTTGGAGGCTAAAATGAAGAGTTACAGATCTAGTAATTAGATGGGGTTTATGAAGGATCATTACCAAGAGGATTATTAGGCACGATCTTGTTGTTTACGCTGCTATTGCTGCATTAAGGTGTGATCAAGTGCTAGCTCGGTAGTTGGATGGGATCTAAATAAAGGGAAAAAGTTGAAGATTATTCACAACAATTAATTGAAATAAATCCAAGTAGTAATATTTGTTTGTATTGACTTGTATTTTGATCGATGTCTTTGTTAGTAGGCAGTTTGTTGACTCTCGCTGGTCCAGGCTGATTTGGGAAGATCTATTTTGCTCCAATTTGTGGTGGCTTCTTCTGCTTTGAAAATGCATTCTTCTTGAGATCTTTAGGATCGATGTAATGCCAGAGAAAGCAAGTCTTCTATTTGCTGCATTCACAACATGACAAGTCAAATATAAGTCAAAAATGTTAGCAATTTCGATCAAAAAAGCACCCAAAACTAACTCATTCATTCTAAATAATACTCATTTTTGGTATCCCTAGAGAAACTGAGATTAAGTGGTGCTGGACATCTTATGGAGTTCCTTATTTATCTTTTCGAATCCATATTCACTGCAAGAGCCGCCATCGAAGAATTATTGGAGTTTCTCTAATGATTTGAGGGGTATTTCGCATATGTCTACATCGATACGGGTTTCACACTTAAAGATACATTCAATATCCATGTTTCTTTCTGTTGACCACCATGATGTGGATCTTAGTTAGCTTATTATTATTATTATTAATCTGAATTATTGGTGTTCGCATTGTTGTTATGTGGAATATTGCTGGTTGTCATCGGGTTAGATACATTAATTGTCGTTTGAGAATGACCTATCCCTGCAGAAGCACCTCCTCCTGCATTCGCTGCATTGATTGCTTCGTTAATCAACGGATTTGTGGAAACTATTACTTAAGGATGAGGAATCTAGTTGTCAGATTATAAATGATGATTGTCATCAATCAGATGAGAGTTCGGTTATGGTTTCTTTTGAAAATCAAATTCGCAATCTGCTCTTTTCAGCTGTAAGAATATCACTAAAAGAGTAATATATTCTTTCGTTTTCCCTAAGAGATCCTCAGGCTAAATAAACGAATTCGCGGGCATTTCTCTGACTTACTTGAAGACTGCAGATAACAGCGACTCCGTGCAAGGCTGGCACTCAAATTCAAATGTAAACAGCAAATCAAATATCTCATTTTTTCTAATCTACTTGAGATTGCAGTCGATTTTGAAATCAAATTTATGCATGACAGGTTCAGGCACTTATCGTGGCATCATGTCGTTGCTATCAACAGCAGCTTAGTCCTTGAAACCTTTAGTGACTATTTTCTCTTCGCTTTTTTCCTCTACCGGCTAGATTATCAAATCCATTATATTCACCATCATCTAAAATATCAACAAAAAAGTAAGAAATTAAAGGGAATATATTCAAATCACCCTCCTTAGTCCTAATATATTGGTTACATGATGCAATAATAGATCATCTGCAAATACTTCTTTGGAAGGGAACGAATCTTCAAATTACAGTTTGATTTCATTCACTAAATTAATCTTCTTCACGAGCACAATTTCGACAGCTTAGACGATATTTGCTTTCAAATCAAACTCATTCTCGTTCTTCGTAGATATCCCATAGAATTCATTGTTCAAGAACCTCAACACATCGAGGGCTATGTATTGCTAATGATATTCATGAATGCATTTCGATAATTCTTTTAAATCGTCATTCTTTATCACACCAAGTTAAACCATGTTATTCCATTTCATGTAGTCTCTCTCGAGCTATCCAATGTTCGATACTGTCCCTCGGAACAGCACTTATTGCATGTACTCGTTGATTAAGATTGTTTCTGTTTCTTTGATTTGTTTTTCGAGAACAACTTAAACCATTTTGCTATTTTTCCATATAATTGGCCCGATTTGTAATCGATATAGGACTCTGTTTCCGTCTTTCTAAGGTGCGCATTTGATGCTGTCCATATCTTCTAAGTCAGCTTCAGTGGATTTCAATGACTTGCATGCATCGTTCATTTCTTTATCTAGCCATAACTCCACTTCAATTTCGCGGTTCTCTGAGATAGCCTGCTCAACCTTGAGTTTGGTTTTCGATAAAATAGGGAAATATTCAAGATGGAAAATCAAATTTATCAAACTCAAATTCCTTGCTTTGTGCTTACTTTATCTTTTATATAGATTGCTTGCTGCTTTGATTTGACGATCTATGTGAAATTAGTCGCTCTAGGTTAATTCTGACTCTAGTGCTATTTTATGAATTCCTCTGCTTTCACTGAATAAAACACAAATTACAGTCGCTAATCTAAGATAAATGTGTTTGTAATTGTATTTCTGGCTAATGCTTCATTGCATTTATCTGAACGCTGGAAGGAGTTTATGAACATCCAAGATTTCCTCATCTTCAAGTTGAACAGGACGGAGACGGCTATTGTCACTAAAGGATAGACTGTCGATAAATTAGATGAAGCACTTAGTAATTCAGCCAATGATATATTAGAGAAGTTGCTCCACTTGCAGTGACTGAAGAAATACCCCGATTAGCACTCTTCTTACCTTGATTAATTGCAAAAAAACAAAAATATAAAATCAATTCTAGTAAAATTAAGATTCAAATAAGTGTGAGGGAAAAGGAGAGTATTATCTCAAGGAATTAATCCATTAATCTGCTCAAAACTCAGCAGGAATAATTAAACTTTTTTGAGAAACGAAGAAAAAGCAGCAGAAAGAGGAAAAAATAAGTAAAAATCACATTGAGAATTTCTGAAATATCGAATTAATTCAGCTAGGTAATTTTATTGATCATCCTTACAAGCTACTTTTGTCAGTGTGTTCAGCGGTCGTGCGAAGAAGCAACAGTGCCTTAAACAGAATATTCTGCAAAAGAGTCAAGAAAATAGCCTACAGTGGTGTTGCTAGAGATAATATATTATGAAATACAATCCCGATTTAGCACAACACTTACCAGAGTTAAATATCCACGAGATCCTTATCCAAGAGTAAGAAAAGCAGCAAGGTGGTCTCAAGAAACACAACAACACTGATAATGATTCGCTATTTAGATTCTCCTTACTTAAGCTTTTGTAGTTTCTGCCCAGTTAGATACGATAAACCGAAGACTGTAAATAAACACATATCCTAGACATTAAATACACTTGACAGATTCTACCATGGAACTAACTTCAAGATGCATATGAGCAAGAGTACAATCTAACTTTATTAGAAAATCTCCAAGTTAAAATAGAACATCCATTCTGACAAGAACGCACTCTCTGACTTTGGGTTATCAAATACACCGAGTCTATTCAGCTAATAGAAACTCTTGTTTAAATAAGAGTTGTGCAGTGTACCTCGCAAGACACTGCTGGACATTTAGATCTCTTTGTTACTTTTGAACAACTGTTTGAATAATTCTTCGATTTTATCTCCTCTATGAGGTTGTGATTATTTGATTAGATTATTCCCACCCCTGAATCATAGGTGTTACTATATTTTCGGTAATTATTTGTTTTGTTTTCTTGTATTTTAAAGAAGAAGAACGCTAAATGGGGAGGAATAGATAAAAGAGTCTTCCTAGTTATAGAGTTATAAAGTTGCTTAAACAAGATAGAGAAGCTTTACTTATTACAGAGGCGACGAAGTAAAAATTTTTGTAGTATGTCCACCAAATGATTCAATTAAGGAAATTAAGAATTTAATAATTAATAAGAAATTAATTTGAAGTGTTATTTCAATGTTAGAGGATGGATATACCTTGATTCAAGCATACTTGGTTTCCTTATTACAAAAGAATTAAAAATTATCATATTTATGGAATTTATTGCAGGAATAATTAATCGTTTGCATGGTATTTATTATTGTAATAACTTCTATTTTGAATATTTGGATTTTTCTTGGATTCTTCAAGGAAATTTTAGGTTTTTCTTGTCAATTATTGTTTAGATCATGAATTAAAGATGCAGTTCTTTTGTATTTTAGAGGAGATTTACTCATAAAATATCATATTATGTTTGTGTTCTGACTTCAATGATCTATTTAGATATTTCTTCTTAATTCTGTGCTTCTATCAAATTCTTTTGGACACACATATCTTCAGAATTAAGCGCACATATTCTTATCCCAAGAAATGAAGAAAAACGCAGCGAAGATCTTCAATAGATTGAATCTTATTCAAAACAAAGCTCAAAGTGTCAATTTCGGTATAAATCGTCTCAAACCTCTTCATGATTTCGCAGCTTAGGAAATATCTGATAACATCTCCACGATTAGAAGATCCTATTCAGATGTAGCCTATCTTGGACCATCCATCAGTGCATTCCTTCAAAGCGCACCATAAAGTAACGAAATATCATAAATATCGCCTTTTTGCTTAAGGCAAAATTAACTTTTTAACCATTTGTTCTCTCAGATCTTGAACTAAAGAACTTATTTGTCTGTGATATCTGCGAAGAATTAGTAAAAGAAAGCATTAGTTAAATCGCTACTTTGCCATCCAATGTCCGTGCTCGTTTCCCTCATATGAAAGTGCATCCAATTATTATCGACGAGGAGCTCTTTCCTTTTAAATCAGAAAGCTTAGACATGGTGGTCTCAAACATGAATCTTCATTTCGTGAATGATCTTTCTGTTGCATTTTCTAGAATCTTAGACTCTCTTCGGTCAGATGGCACGCATATTGGTAAGATAATTTGGATCCTTTAGTCCTGAAGAAGTTTTCTTCATTTTGAAGAATCATACCAGTTAATTCTAAATCTTTTTCAAAGGAACTATCCTTGGTGAGGAGACGCTCTAGGAATTGAGAATAGCGTATACATTAGCAGAAAGTGAACGATGTGGAGGAGTCAGTTAGCATGTGAGTCCTTTCGTGACTATTACAGAGCTTGGAAACCTTCTCACAAGGCTCTCATATAATCTGCCGACAGTTTTCTCAGAGAAGCGTTTACTACACTTCCAAAGTGTCTTAGATCTCATGCAATATCTGTGAGAAATGCATCAATAAATCGATATTTATCATAGCAACTTTCGCTCTTGTTTAACATAATTTGCCTCAAAAAATGACAATTTGTTCTTTTGATAAGTCAGGCAGAATTGTGGAGATAACTCTTGTCTACTTGATTAACGTGAAGGTGTGTTAAAAGATACTGTTACTGGAACCATTGCAATTTATGATTCGTTATTCAAAGAACTACACGATGAATAGTTAAAAGGAAGTGTATTTAGCACATTCGAGATAATAAGTTTTGCAGGATGGAAATATCACGAAAGCTAGCCAAAACCTAAAAAGAAAGGATCAGCTGAATTCTCATTGAAAGATCTATCCAAGGAAATAAAAGACTTGGATCCAGAATCAGCAGCTCGAATGAGATCAGGTGAGATCATGGAAGAACCCGATTAAGATGATGAAAAGGATTAAGATCCAAAATGACGTGTTTTTGTGAGAGAAAAAGTGAACAATTTACAATTATTCGATTTTTCAAATTCAAAACCAAAATCATGAACGATATCCTAATAAATACTTTAACACAACATGGTTGTACAATTCAAATTGATTCTCATAATGTCCTACACATGTAATTGTCTTCATTTAGTCTGAATAATTAATTGAGAACATCATCACTTCAAATATTCTGTGATTTGATTGCGGGAATTGAGGAATTGAATTATTTAAATAGCTTTTTTGAAGTTAGGTTTTGGAAAAAGCAAAAAATATAGAAAAACAATCAAAAGATTATTTGCTATTTGAGTTTACAAAAACCCCTTTAAGAATCGTATCACAATACATAGGACAAAAATGGATCTGTTGAGGATGAGAGGTAGTGGAAGCCAACGGAAGCTCAATAGCACTATGGGTAAGATTCAGAATAGCTAATTGATAAATTCATTTTTGAAAGTGATAAATCGAACGTAATATTCATTCCCATTCTCTCCCAAAAGGTTCCTTCGAAGGAGGACACAGGAAAGGGAATTCCTCTACTGAGAACACAAAATTTGGCTTATCTCAGCAGCCTGCTGAATCTGAACAAACTGAATACGAAGTCTTCCAGTAGTACGACAAAGAATTCTCAGCTGTGTTAGCGTAGCTGCATAAACTACAAGACACCAATGAATTAAAGGAATTATCTGAGAATGGCGTCAAGGAACTTTGCAGTAAGATCACATTGCTGGTGTTTGATTGGCAGAAGCAAACATCTGAGAATTAAGAAGTGTTTTGCAGGGAGAGTTTACTGCAAGGGTTGGTGTCGTTGTTGTTTAGACTAACGAATCTTAGGATTAGATTACGGATAATAAAATCAATAATTCAGCTGTTTAGAGCTATTGGATTACATAAACCATTTGAATATCTCCAACAAGAAGAAACAACTGAGAGAAATTAAGGAAGCAACGTCGCAAAGATAGAAAATGGGATAATATCAGGACAAGACTACGTGGAGTTACTGTAGAGTGTTCTGAAAGAAGTATTCAACTATTCAAAAGACAAAAAATACACTGCAATCTTAGGTGAAGAAGGGATATTCAGTGAAATTTTAGAATCAGTGAGCAGTGTGAAATGTTGCATGGCTACAGATTATTCGTCCTTAGTAGGGTTGGATATACTTAGTCTGTTCGTGTAAATCTTAAAGAACCTTGCAAATGAAGATACCTTGAGAATAAGGTTCTTTGAGAAAAGAGCAATTGGAATTTCTACTGCGTTTCTCCATCATTTCGTGCTGCCAAACGAAGAAGACATCAACGAGAGGGAATAAAAAATCATCAAAATCTACAGCTAAATCACTGCGCTACTTCGAAATCTAGCAGTGGATATCAACTGCACGAGAGTATTCCTCGAGTTTGGGGTTATCGATAAGCTCTGCATGTCCATCGAGAAGTTCTCCAGCGAATAAAATGAATTGATGCTGAATACGATGAGGATTCTATCGAAGATATCCTTAGACAAGGAGTGTTCGCTAAGGATTTTTCAAAACACTTCAGCAATCTAGAATCTTTGCTAATTCTTTAAGCTCTACAAGACGAATATTTTCATAATTATCAGGATTGCGTTTATCTTTGCGAATATCACAACGTACAATGAGACGATTAGGACATTGATTTATTTTCAGTTTAATGCGTTCAAAGATATCTATAATTGCTTTGAGTACTATGCGGCAAGGGAAATTACACCGTAGAAAAATGACACAATAGATAGGCTCGGGCTATCAACGACAGCTTGGGATTTCAAAGCTATGCAGAAGGAGTAAGAACATTTTTTCAAAAAAATAGGGTTTTTTTAGCTATAACATAAAAAAAAGATTATTCTCATATCTTCGCCTTATTTCAATTCTTTGATAAATTGAATGATTTGCCCAATAGATCTGACTCAGAAGCGTTAATCAAGTTAGTCCGCTTGATAGCGAATTTACTGACAGTCTCTGAAATCGGCAATAATCTTGTCTTGAAGAAAAGCGTGTATTACTAGGATTTAGTTAAAAAAACCAAGTAATTGCTATGCAAGCAGCGGGAACTAGGAGAAACAAACAAAGAAATGGTTGTGTGTTTGCTGAGTTGTCTGGCGAATGTGACTTTCTACGAAAAACAAGCTACTGTGCTTACTAGTGATTTTGAGTCGAAGAATAACTAAAGTGAGTTAGTCATCATGGTGAGTATGTACATCATGGAGAGTAAAGAAGCAGAAGAGGATGTGTAATGTGAGGCGCTGAGGGTGCTAAGTAATTTATCGAGATCGAAAGAACTAACGAAGTAGATTCTCAAATGCAGGTTACTTGAAGCAGTTGTTTTGCTATTGGATTCCAATTCAAAGGATATTGTGTACTATGCGATTGGGACACTGATTAATCTCACCAATAACGATGAAATCAAGTAAGATTGAGAGGTGGAAATATCCATTATTTACACTAATTTGAATATTAAGGATGATTATTGATCTTTTCTTATTTATTTTTTTCATTTGAAAGACGAACTATTGAGAACTCAACGATGGAGAGTTTGTTGTAAATCGTAGAAGACTGCACACTCGATGATAATGATCTAGTCTAAATCACTCTGAAAGTACCTCCATATTTATTTAACTTTCTTTGAAAATGCTTCATCCAAATTGATTTAATTTGCTGTAAAATTCGAAGTGCATTGGTAATATCATGGAGAACAACAATAAGATCCAGCAGGACTTCATGCAGAAGATCGAGGCAGCCCTTATGAAATACGGAGAGGAATGCGATCTAGTGATAGTAAGTTTAAAATAATTGTTGTTATTTTTCTTAAACCCCCCCCGAAAATGAATTCTTCGAGCAATAATAATTCCTTTTTGCTTTTACAATGCAGTCTCGCACTGAGAGGGAGAACACAGAAATAAGCGATATTCTAGCTCTTAGAGGAATAATTAATTAGATTCTCAATAGCATGCCTGAGGAGATGTATGGATGCCAAGTGCCAAGTAAATAAGAATTCTAAAATCTGCATTCTTTCTTTTGTTTTTGAAAAATATTGTTAATAACTAAAATACTTCTTTGAATAGATTGTGGCAGAAAGTTCAAGGAGCAAAGTGAGTACATTAAGCACATGCAAAGACGCCATAATCTTTGAATTCAGAAAATATTTAATAACTACCTTGAAAGATTAATGGGATTAGTTTTTATGGAACTTATGCTTATGCTTGTTGTTTTCGTACTTGAGGGCACAATGCTAGAAAGTTGTTAATATGGTTTGATTTTTCGGGCTCGCTAATTCGAAGATAATGTGTTTAGCGCAATTGTCTATTTCGATTTGTTCGTGAAAATAATTAAATATGCTCAATAATTTAACAAATATTTGGCAATTTAAAGAAAATAGTCATTTGAAAGGATGCTAAATATCCATATTATTCGTTAAATGGAAACCGTTTAATCTCTTTAATACCTCTTTATTCATCATCTTTCTCGACTAGCAGCTACTTTTCGATCAGCGACAGTACCCTCTCATTCATGAATGAAATTTAACTTGATAAATTACATATTTTTCTCTTTTTTTAGTTAAAAATGATTGAATGTATCAATAAATTTCTCCCTAAAATTTGTGTGATTCTGTTTTTGCTCAGAGGTTATTTTGTTTGATTGATTATTTTTTTAAAAATCTCTCCTAAAAACCGTCTCAATTTCAAAGAGCTTTTGGATGAGAATTGATTGATTTGTGGGAGAGCTGTCTTTGTTTATTTTTTGTAATAGGATTTGAAACTATCTTGTGCGATTCTGAGATTAGTTAGAAGTGATTTCGATCTAGAAATACAAAGACAATGTAAAAGTGGGAGGAAGAGCAACAAAAGCGAGCTTTACAGCAGCGTCTTAAGAACGCGAAAGCTGTAGTGTCTCTCTAAGGTGCTAGAAAGTCAGGCACAGCAAATAAACCTATGAAACAATTGAATGAAGATGGCATCAACAGTTACAATCTCAACAATAATAATAATAATAATTTTAGCAGCAATATCAATCCTCTGTACAGCAGTAGCAGCAAAAGTGGAGGGGAGAGTTCATCTAATAAAATCAGCGACTACTACGAATTCGAAAAGAACAATCTGCCTTAGATTCCTCTGTTCAAATTACTTAAATTCTATGGGCTGCAACAATACGCGCGAGAACTCATTTCAAGAGGGTATGGGTATGATATTTCCAAATTAGCTTATCTATCCAAAGATCAGCTTAACGATCTTCTATCCAGCATCAAGGTATTATATGATAGCTATTCAATTTGCTCGAAGGAGGAATAATTTAGTTTTACATCTTGTTTATACTTCTTCTTTTTCCAGGTTGTTTCAGGACATAAAACAAAGCTAATGGAGCTGTTTTAAGACATGAGTTCAAGAAAATATTTCCCTGAATTCGAAGGCTCCTTGTATGGTAGAGAAACACCTCCTTAATCGCATGAAAATTGTGAAATACATCAAATCCACGAAGGAAATGGTGTATCATAGTCTTCCTCTGGTTTTGCCTTAACGAAAGCACCTTCAGTAAAAGGTATTGGGTCTACCAAGAATAGTAATAGCAGCAATAACTTCAAGCATGCTTCTTCTTAGTTGCGACAAGGTGTGATGCGACGATAATCCGAAAATAGTTTATCATAAGAATAATAATAATAGTTTTCATCGCAGCAGTAGATGCATGAATATGAAGATGAAAGCAATGCAAATTAGAAAAGAACAACGATGGGGTTTGGATATTTTGGAGAAGATGGATAAGAAGATGAAGAATTAATGAATGAGAAAGCGATGAATGAGCTTGTTTAGTAGTATGCGTTTGCGAAGAACAAAGGGGCGTTCAAAGAGAAAGAGAAAGAAGAAAGCAGATAGATTTAAGATAATCCAAGGAATAGTATCAATCGCTTAAAAGATGAAGTAAGATTCTTAAATGAGAATTATAATATAAAATTTAGAACTTTTCTGTGTTTTTTTGTTGGTTGAATCTTAGATCCATGGGGAGCTTAGCAGAGAACAACCTACAGGGGTTAAGGACAGCACACAGTAGAAAACTTAAATGACTGATAAATCTACGAAATAATAAGTAGGCATGACATCTAACTCGTCGAGAAGCAAAGGCACTGCGACAAATTCGACAAATACCAGCAGCACTGGTAGCAACAATAATGTCAACCTAGCAGCGACATCTAAGTCAAATCACAATAACAACAATTCTCTATCACAACCTCATTATTCCATACAATAACAATAGCCTGCAATAACTAAAGGATTCCTCCCTTAAGTGACTACAAATGCTACTAGATCATCTTCGAACAGATAAACTATTTCAAATTAAAATACACTTGCGAATACTGCCAGGAACATTCTAGCGTCTAATGCGATTATGCCGAAATAATTGGAGAATAGAGAATAGTCTAGAGATCATCCTATTCCACCTACTTCTCATCATCTGAAACCCAAGAGAACTACTCTTTAACCATTGGAACTCAAGGAACACACGATAAAGTAGCTTAAAGCAGCTTCAGGAGATAATAAAAGTATGAAATCGAGGAGTTCTGAGTCAAGCAGAGTTGCAATTCAACCACATGTACAAAATGCTGCTTCTGTAAGCACTAAGTAAATAGCTTAACTACCGAAAAGCACTAAGAACTCAAGTACATAGGAAAATCCAATTATTCTAAAGAAGAATGTAGCAGAGGAATAAGTAGTAAAGCAAATGGATTAGAATGTAGCAGAAACAGCAGTAGCAGCAAGAGACACAACAGGGTAGAAGAAAGGTAGTTCGAAAGAAGCTTCTAATGCTAAACCCAGTTCAAAGGATCTAAAAACTAGAGGCACTGAGTAAACATCTTAACAGAAGGAGACTCAAAAAAAGAGAAAACAATAGCCACCAAAGGAAGTCTTAGATGACCAATGCTTGATCTCAGAGTTCAACGACGAAGATAAGCTAGTCACGAACTTTCGATAGAGTAAACTCGTGAAGAACTTAGCGACCAAGATCTCAGCCAAAAATGATGTACAATAAAAAACAGATATTAGACTCTTTATTAGCCTTTTATTTTATAATTTGTTCTCTCTCTCTTTAGGCTCTTGATGAACTGAACCCTTAGTTGGAATACGAGACTGTGAAGTTAATGTACATGTCATTTGATTCTGGGAAATTGACTTCCACGCTGATCAACATCGACATCGAAGAAATGTGTTTCTGCTTTGCTTGTGCTGTTTTAAAGCACATTGAAAGAGGTGAGCAAACATCGAATAATAATTCTTAGCATGGAGGTGATAGCAATAAAAGTGCTAATGAGAATACGATCAACCCTAAATAGTTATTTTACAACAACGTGCTGCTTCATAATATTGCGGAAGAAACGGAAGATCTCAAAGCAAATGAGAATTAAAGTATTGTTAGTGGAGATATTCAGGGAGGGAAACTAATAAATAATATGAACGATCTTGGCGAATTGGATGGGGAGGAGATAGATGATCAATAGCAGGAGGAAGAGCAAGGGCGTACTGAAGATGGGAATGATAGTGGTTAAATTGGTTAGAATATTGAATCATTGAAGGTATTAGAATAGCAGCAATCAGCGATTTTGATGGAGAACAACACGAATAGCATAGGAAATGCAACTACTACAAACAATCTGCAGTAATCGGAAGCTCTCTGGATTAAAAATGACACTACTCTCAACAGGACTAACAACAACCCAATTGAAGAACCAACCATGATACATGTAAATACACATTTTGATTATTTTTCATGTTGAAGATGATAACAAACATTGTGTTTAATAATTGTGTATGCCTGTCTTAGGATGAGTACAATTAGAGTGCAGTGAACTAAGCAGCTGAACGCTACTTGAAAGATGAGAAGATAGAGGAAGATCTGTATGCAGGAAAGATATTAGACGCACAGCAGCAGTAGCAGTTCTAAATATTGCTGCAAAAGCGAATCCAAGCGAAAAAAAGTTTATCCGACATCAGCGAGCGAACTCAAGAAGTGTCCCATTAATAACCAAATAAATCGCAGGCACTAGAGGAATCTAGAGTGAAATAGCTCGAAGTCAGCAGACAAATGGAAAATTTTCTCAAGGAATCAATGTTTTTAAAGTAATCGAAAAATGAATTTATTGGAGATAGTAAGTTAGTAGAAAAGAAGGATGAGATTCATAGAAAAGAAATGGAATAAGAATAGAATGACGAAGGTGGCGAGGATGGCGAGGAGGATTTCAATTACAAGAATGAATAGCTGAAAAGTTATCATAGAGGGGAGGAAGGAAATAACGAAGAATTTAAGGGTGAAAGTGAAAATGATAATGGGAGCAATTTCAATGAAAATTTGAAACGACTTTACACTGGAGAGGATGAAGATGGACAAGCAAATGAAGAGGATGTAGTACCTGGTGAGGAGGTTTAAAGCGAAGGTGAAGTAGAGCCAGCTGCAGAGTATCCTGAAGAAACTAGTGAGACTTTCAACAAAGAACTTATGAACTAGTAATATGGAGAATAAGAAAATTAATCTAACAATGATCCTCAGCAGTCGCAGTAGCAATTCCCAAATCCCTAAGACGATTCGAATTAATTGAGTTTCTCTATGATATCTCGGTATTCCATGGTGATCCCGAATGATTAAGAGTCGAACTAAAGATTATTCGATAAAACGTTTACTTTTCGTGATGGTGGAGATGCTATTTTCACTATCCGTCCAACTCGTGAAACCATCTAGAACTATGCTAAGAACATTTGTTTATCTTGTTAGCTCGAGAAGCAGATCCCCATCATCGCTTTGGTATACATTGAGCGATTGCTAGAAAAAAGTAAGCAATCAATAACTCCTAAAAACTGGAGGAAAATAACCTTGACATCGATGATTATGGCATCTAAAATATGGGACGATGAGTCATTTGAAAACAAGAACTTCGCTTAGGCCTTCCCAGCATATTCAGTTGTCTAGATCAATGAAATGGAAAGAGTATTTTTGAATTTCATAGACTACAATCTGTACGTGAAAGGAGCAGATTACGCGAAATATTATTTTATTCTGAGAGAGTTCGCTTAGAAAAACAAGAAATCGTTCCCGCTGAGACCATTAGATCTCAAGACGATCTTGTATCTTTAGAATAATGCAAACAGAGCACAGAGTAATCTCAGAGAAATATATCAAAATCCACTGAATAAGTCGTTTTGAAGGAAAGCAAAAAGAAAAAAGTGAGAGAGAGAGAGAATAATTGTATGTTGATTGTATTAAATAAATGGAGAGAGTCAAAGAGATGATAGATTCAAAAGTATTCTATTTCATTTGATTAAATCAACTCAAGATAATTGCAAGTTTTTAAAGTTTTTAATCAAATATTCATGCATTGAAAAGATTTTCATTTAATGCTGATAGAAGAGAAATCAGTCATTTGGGTGAGGATAATTATACTTGTCTTTGAGTTTGTGGAAGTTGATTTTTTTTGCCATTTGTTTATTTTGGATGAGAAATACAGAGTACTAACGATTTTATAGATTCAGTAGAGTTTATTACTGTTATTCAGCTTATTATGGTATTGCTTAGTTGTTTCTTTCAATTTGCTTCATACTTCTAGAAAAAACTACCAAAACAATTGAGAAAATGTTAAAAATTATTTAATTTTTAGCTTTTTCACAAACAGACAAAACTCCAATCCCAAAATTCCGAATAGCATTTCAAAGAAAGTTAAGTCAGTTGTTTTACGCAGGAATACGCTAAAACTGTTTCTAGAAAAATATCTCAAAACTAACATTAAAAAAAGTACAATTTTGCATTTCGTTAATTAAGTATTGAGTAACTTGCTCTAATTATTAACGGGGTATGATTGGAAGCCAGCGAAGATACCATACAAATCATCCACCCAGCTATTGATAAGTACTATCTCTGGAGGCAATCTCAAAAAATCAAAGAATACTGAATTCTAAAAGAAGGAGAAGAAGAAAATAAATAAACAAGTAATCTCATAAGAATATCTTTCTCTGCAGCAAGAAGCATCTTTGCTAGTCAATTTTTCTAAAAATGATAAAATCCGTTGTCGATCTTTTCTTTGGAAGCGATAGCTAGTCTAGCAACTAACCGATAGGCCAGCAGGGATAAGACTACCAGCAAGAACCCTTTGAGTATCTTCAGCCTTAAGGTTACATTGTCCCTGTGATAGCATGGCATGGACAATAGTAATAATCAAATAATATTCGCTCATTTGAATCATAGATTCTCTCTTCGAACTTAGATATTCAATCTAGTGAAATCGCCACCACAACTGGATAGCTGCATTCTATCAGCAGAAGACTCTAAAATAAAGAAGAATTCTAGATTCCTAGCAAATTTAGCATAAATGGGAACACCAACAACAACAACAACACGATCATTCAATCAAGCGGTCTGTTAGTCTCCGTAAGCGTTATTTCAGATTATTTTATACCTAAAAAGAGAGAAATATGTTAATCCACATAGCAACTTCAACATTTGCTATGATTAATTTATTATTAACCTTTGTATTTTGCACAACAAACTCAGGAAGTCAAAAATAACAACTAGATTCTCAATGAAATTGACGTTGATCGTCGCACAAGATCCCTCCCAAGCGATGCTATCCCTATCAATTAGCTTTAAACCCTTCAGAATCTCTCAACAGAATCCCCAAGATAGCCTCGAGTTAACGGATTCAATGCAAGTGTCTTGTAGATTGTAACATCTGATAACAACCAGCAGCTGTACGTGCAATGCAGCGAGCATACCGAATACTACATAACTAACATATGTTGCAGTTCAAATTGTCTGCTACCCTTATGCCCAGAGTGCCTATGCAAGCACATCCATTCAGATAACTCCATCCCTTAGATCGAAAACATCCTTGCGGTTAAATAAGCAATGGTGCTCAATCAACAGAAGATACTGAGTCAACTCACTGAATAAAGATAGACATTACATCAAACAGTAAAGACAAGCATAGACAGATCAATCAAAGCAAATAAAAATACCTTAGAAGCTACCTATCAGGAGTTAATTCGTAATATCGATGCGTATTTTGTAAAAGCCAGGTAGAATATGGAAACAAATTATACACAAGCATAAGGATGTTTTAAGGAAATCGATGATATGTATGAGAATGAGTTAGAGGATAGGCGCATCTTAATAGAATAGTTGAATTAGCCGCTGTACTTAGAATAGTTAATTAGTGCACTCGCTGAATCGAAGATGTCAGAGGAGGTCATAGAAGAATTGTATTCGAGTTAACAAATTTAGAGAATTCAAGAATTCACGAGTTCAGAGTATGTACCAAGAACAGCTCAAGATATATCTTAGGGTATTAAGTCCTTGCTTGAGTAATTACTTGTGCAACGGCAGGGATAAGGGAATCTAAGGTAAATAGTCAGTAATGAGGATCGAAAATAAGTGTAAAATGGAGATATTAATAGTTAACGTAAGATATCCTAAGCGAAACAATCTAAAACACTTCCTGACATAGAAGATACATCCCCAATATTTCACCATAAATCATCGTCTTCGTCAGTAGCCATACCAGCCAAATCTCTCAAGACTATTTCATTTATTGATTCGAAAACAAATAATTACCTTAGCTAATAACACAAATATCAATCTAATTTACCTCTCAATGCCTATGGATTCCTTAATCAGAATCATAGAAGCTTTACAGGCAAGACATCTAACAAGAATAATGCCTACGAGCAAGCAGGTAGTAGTAGTTACACACCAGTGAGAATAAACAATAACTAAATGTCGAATGTTGTTTAAGAATTGAATTTCTCAGCCGATTCGGAGGAAATTGCGGAGGAATTCGAACAACGGTAGTTCCATGTGGCGTAGCGTTAAGAACTAATAAAGAAACAAGCTGTAGAAGGTAAGATCTAAGGGAAATAGAAGAAACAATAAGAATAATAATATGGTTAAGACAGATAATTCTTGGATGTATTAGGGAAAACAGCATAATAAAATAGTTAAAAACTCAGTAGTGTTCTCTTAAACAGCAAATAAGAGAAAGGAGCAGCTATGATGATACTCTAAAACTTCAAGGATCAGAGAATAAGTAGTAACTAAGCAATAAAAGCAGCGCAAACATAAAGACAAATTCAATAATAGAAAGCATTTGAAGAAGAAAGAAGACAAATTGAATTAAAGTATTTGGAGCCGCAACAGCAAACAGCAAATAAATTAGAAAAGGGAAGCTTAGTGTAAAGATTGATCAATGTCAATCTCAAGAAAAACTCCAATTCACAACCAACACAATTAGTTTCATTCATCGAAGGATAAAGAACAGTGTAGGTGGTAAATTTAGATTAATACTGGGCAAGAAGCAAAGAACAATCTCCATTATTAGGGGCAGAATAACCTCCAGAAGAATAACAATATATTTAAACGTATTGTTTAGATATTCCTTTTTGCATCCCTCTTAACCATGCAGCCATTGCAATCCCTAACTCTTCTACTGTCATATTGACTGGTAAATCATAACTACTCCAACCAAGATAACTTACCCTTTGTTTGTTTGTTTTGATTATTTGTTCTTCTATTAGGTGGTGTTCTCTACCAGAAAGACAAATCTTTCGCTATTAACTCCGTTTATAAGCTTAGTGAAGACAAATAAACGTTGATCGCTTTGCCGAGTATGCTACGCCCTCGATCATCTCATACTTTGGTTTATGCCTCGAATAGAGTCTATGCGATAGGTGGGAGCAGCACACTTGATGAAGAAATACCTTTGAAAAGTTGTGAATATTTCGATATTTCTTAGAATTAATGGTTCTCCATGAAAGACTGTCTTTTCAGTGCTAGTGGAAGTGGCTGCTGTGTGTTCGATAGCAATTGGATATATAAATTTGGAGGTAAAAGCAGCAGCCTAAGAGAAGTCTTGCATGCTGAGAGATATAACATCCAAAAGGACTATTGGGAGGAGATTAACATAGGGACTACTCTGCCATTGAATTAATATCCCATCTGCTTGCAAATTAATGAGAATTAGATTATGATCTGCGGTGGTCTCAGGTGTTGTGTTCGTTCTGAAGCAGCGTTTGTATTGACAATTCAGAAGGATAAAACAATCATCGCTTAGGAAATTCATCCTTAAATATGGCAGATAGACTATTAATATGCTTAAGCGTTCATTTACAAAGATAATCAATTGCTTATTCTCAAAGATGCTACGAAGGCTGCTGAGGCTTATTAAGGTGCACTCTTTGTGCGCTTCGAAAGAAACAAATGGAATTTGATTTGATTAGGGGGAGGAGAAACTTGAAGACAGAAACTCACATATTTGCTATTTTTAAGAATTTCGCTAATTTTTTTTGATAATTTAGATTAGTTATGTCCATATTCTATGTTATTGTTCATATAAAAACAATTTGATCATATTTGAGTTGTGTATGCTATTGATGTTGAAGCAATCACTAAAACATATTTTAAAATCACAACCTAAATGCAATTTGAAAGAGAAACAAATTGAGATTTAATTTCTGGATTTTGCTAATTTTGAATATATTTTTCATTATCTTTCTTCATCCTCATTGGAATCGTTAAGTGAGTCTTCCTTAAGTGCTTCTAGCTCTTTTTGTGTCTTTCCCATGACGAATGCGTCCTTGAATCTCTGCCGAGAATCTTTTCTTAGTTGGTAGCTCTTTTGTTGGTTTAAAAAACAGAAGCAAATATATTAAAAGTGTTAAATAATTAAAAAAATAGCATTTTAGTTTTAAGATTATCAACATAGTGAACTTACATTCTCGACACTTTCAACTACTTTGAGAAGCTTCTTCACCAAACCGAAATGAATGCCTTCCTTGTAGTTCACACTGTTCAAAGTAATATTTTAACATATTGAAAATGGGGTGGAAAATATGAAAAAATTGCAAAAGTATATTCTTTTATCCCTTGCATTATTCTAATATAATTTGATAAACAATGTTTCTCTCTTTCTCTCAAAAGTTGTTAATTTTTCTTACAAGTTCGCTGATATCGGCACCCAGCAATGGAATGGTTCTTCGAGATCGTTTTCAATGATTTAATCTACTCTTTTGACATTTCTCACAGATTCATCTAGCAACGAGAGCAACTAGACATTCAAAGATGTTGCTTTATAAAGCTGATTTCTATCCAATAGCAGCTATTATCCACTGATGTCTTTGTCAGTGAATATTCCCCTAATTATCCCTTTTAGCTTGACTTTGTCATCATGATTGAATAAATTCTATTTGAGAATTCTGTACAATTCATCAGGGGATACATTTCCATTTTTATCTGTTTCGCATAAGTCCATGAACACCTTGAGTTTATCGTCAATTGAGTTATCCTTGAACATCTCTAACCCAATAATCAGCTCTTTGTAGTCTACCGTCAAAGAACCGTCGTCATCGAAGATGCTTTGAATCAAAATGCAGATAAATTTAGAATTATTGTAAGATCAATGTCACAATTGTATTTTACTAAAACAGCTTGTCTCCTAGATTCTCTTCAGCACCAAGGCCAACATAGCTCAATAGCTCCCCGAATTCTTGCCTATTCATGCCTTCTTTCTGATTTTATTGTAAATTCATGGAAAATGATAAATAAAAGGGGAAATGATTTTTTATTGGAATTGATATTCTTTTTGTTTGTTTACTTTATTTTTAGCGAATTGGAGCATGAGAGAGTAGTTCGAGAAGAGCTATTTGATGACATCTTGCTTATTGATGAGTAGCCATTGAATTGTCTTCCATTTCATCTTGAATTTCGATTTTGCTGGGATTTTCTTTTTGAAATTATCAAGATTAAACCCATAGTCTTTCTTCGCCACATTCAACATAACAGAGATCGATCCTTTAGGGACAGGAAGCGCAGTTGTATTAATCTTACTTCGATCAGAGTACTTCAGCTTATTCTAAGACTTTTTATTAAAAATAAATGCTTGAATGCTCTCTTTCCTTTCAAGTTCTACAGCTTTATCATTCTAGAATCTGTATCCTATTCAATCAAACAATAAAAAAACACTTTAAAATCAACCATTTCTCTATCTAAATCATGCTTTTGTACTTGGTAACTAGCTGTCAACTGAACTCGTGAAGATCTTAGCGAATTCTTAGTCTTCCTTTTTCTTCCTTTAGTTTTCCAGTCTATCCAGCACTTCATCGGAGAGAACCGTTTGAATGGGAGGTTTAGCAACAACTTTTCTAAGATTCTTTATTGTACTTGATGGCTTGTGGAATGTCTGCGAGTGTTGTGCAGCGTTTTATATGTAAATATGCCCTTGACTGTTATTGTTATTCTAATTGGCAAAGTAAAAATTAGTGTTGTAATGGTTGCTGCTATTGTTGTTGATGTATTAGTTGCTAGCTGTTTAAGCCGTCGGCGGTCTAGGTAAGTACGAAGCAGTTCCAGGTCTTGGTAATGTAGCTGTGGAGGATATATCAAGGCTTCCATGAGTATGTAGAGTGCTAGCTCCTGTATCTGCTCTTGTTTCTTAAGTTCTCAAGCCCATTCTATTCTTTTTGTGCTTCTCTAAGTTCTTCGTTATACTGTTTGACAGCTGGGAGTCCAAGAAATACTGTTTTTGCTTTCGTTATATCGCCTCCTCCTATGCTTTCTTTCTCGCATACTAAATCGAATATTTTCCATATTTATCAAGATTCACTGGTTCTGTCTCCAGCGTATTTTGCTTCTTGATAAGATCATTCGCTGGTGGAATGTAATCTTGTTCTCCAAAGACAGTGGATTATGTTGTGTTTTTGCGATACATTATCCCCGCTGGATGAGGACTGCCACCTGATAGAATGTTATTGGTGTTGTTGAAAACGTTATTCCTATTGGCTGGTGTCAGTCCAGCTGAATCGAGGCGACTGTAATTGTCGCTACTCACTGATCCTATCAATTTGCTATCATTCCCGAGCTGATACAACTATTGCTGCTTCTGAAATTAGTTAAAACTATCTCTGCTTTTGGAATTCAGCATCGAGACTACACTTGATCTGAGCCTAAGGGAGAGCTTCGATGAGAAGAATGATATTCTTGTAGGGTAGAATCAGCTAAATCAAGAGGGTAAGTAAACTATTAGTACTTATTTGTCTTGGATTTATTGAAAATTCACAAACAAAATAAGAAGAGAAGTGGAATAAATTATTTCAATACAAGAAAAGACCATATGCAAATATTATTGCTGGGAGTTTTATTGATTTATCTCAAATCAAATAGCTTAATAGTCAGTTTCAAAAGCTTTAAAAGTCAATTTTGATAGGAGATATCAATGGATCTACCTAATTAATACCAATAAATGACATTCAAATCAAACAAAATCACTCTGATTTCATGATTATGCATATATTGGTAACACATTTTATGTAGTTTTCATGCCCTTCCTTACCACAAAATCAGATAATATTTCTTAAACAAATAGACACATACTCAAGATATCTTAAAAGCTCTTTTGATCTAGATTGAAATCTTCGCATTCTATGAAAACGAACCCTTTTTATGAAGAAATCAACACATTTATGTTCTATTTTCATCCTAAAACTAAATCAATGAGATGCTGTGAGATGTTTAGGTAAACTCTCAGTGTTCTCAGCATCGAATTCTTTAAATCTATCAAGATATTGCTGCTTGGTCAGAAGGGATTGGGCTTTTTCAAGTAGTGAGGGATCAGATAGGTTTATCTCCACCATCCAATTATCTTCGCCTTCCACATCATTACACATTATGCTCGCCATCTTGAACCAATTACGGTTTGTCTTCAAGGTAAAAAACAATAACATTTCAAACAAAAGTGTTGGCTAAATTAGATGTGAATACAATTTATTTTCAAAATCAAATGTAAAATTGAGGTTATTCTTAGTTTTTATGGTGTTACTCCTATGATTTCGGCATCAAATGGGCAGAATAACTCAGCATGGTAGTGTCTTCCAACAATACTAGCAAATGGTTGATCTTTCTTGATGAACTATCCAACTGGAGGGGAACGACATAGCGAAAGTGGACCTACTATCAGCAATCCAAGCTTTGTCAAACCCAAGCGAGCTGTCTTCCCAAAATAGCAAAAAAAGACTCAAATAATAGGATGATATGATTCTATCTTCATTTTAAGTTGTTTTAAAGTTAGCAATCGAGATCCAAATCTTATTTATTTGAGATTTTACTTTTTCATCGTAGTCAATCTCCATCCATTCGTGTTGTCCTGTGTATCTTCGTTCACCTATTGAAATATTGAAAGGAAAGAAAATGGAAAAATACAAAATATTTTAAAGAATCGATTGAAGAGAAGCCTGAAATCCATTTTTTAAAAGAAATGCAGCAGAGAAATGTTTACTCAAAGCAAAAGCACAGCGAGCTGAAAGAGAGCGAGAAAGGAAGCTCAAATTGTAAGGAATTTTTAGCATTGATAATTGAGAAAAAAATATTTGTTTGATTTTTTTGTTATTGCTTGGAGGGTGAGAGAATCAAAAATAGATTCCGCTGACTATTTTGCTGAATAAAGAAAACAATATTCAAGAACCTTCTTCTTATTTTCTTTTTTCTCACTTAATCGGAAAGAAAGAAGACAAATCGAGAAGGGTAACATGTTGTGAATTTTTTTTTTGAAAATCAGATTTAGATTAGTTATTTTTTAACATAGAAGAATCAAAAATATTTAATAATAATTCTGCTGGAATTTTTGTTGTTACTATGCTCGTAAAGGACATCGATTGATTTACTTATTAATTGATATGATATCTCTCAAAGATAATTAATTAACTTGAAGTGATTGCGTTTTATTTGCAGACAACTTTTTTTAATACTCTCACTGATAGGATAGAAAAAGATTGAACAATTATGTTGATTACTCAAAAGAAAACTGGGTATGAAAGAGAAAGCAGAAAAAATCCAGGCAACATAGATCGATAGTTGAAACTCTTGGGTATTTGTCTTGATCTTTTGCAGCAACTTCACTAAGTATTAGCAGAAAAAAGGAGGGCACAGATATGGCAACATTTAAGGCAACAGGAAATTTTCCAACAAGAAAAAAGAGAGAATGAATAATAATTTTTCTTAAGATTTTTACTTCAAAATAAGAAATCAAAGAATTTTATTCATATTTCTTCTTAGCTTGAATTCAAATCGTTACACCCAGGCTCTTCGTAATCTTTTTCAAGAGACGCAATATTTTCTCTGCATTCAATTATTTAGCTTTCTTCATACCCTTCGCTGCAATACCAATAAAGAAATGATCTATTTGCAAAAAGTTGATCAAATTTTCTGCTTATTTTAGAGAAAATACTTGCCACTGAAATTGAATTAGAGATCAAGCAGCAAGATTTGGAAGTTTTAGCTTGTGAATCTTTAGGAAAGTTACTAGGAGGCTAGCTATTAATGCCGATTTTGAAGCCAGTTGGACACCAATCTACAAAGTTTATGGTTCTCTTTTTCTTGATGGCTGCGATTGAACTCACAACTTCGCTTGGAGAGACATCTCCTCTAAACATCATAGAACAGGCTATAAATTTACTAAGGTTTGTGCTGCATTTCGCTAATTGGCTTGATGGTTCAAAGGCAGTTTTCGTCATTTAAGATACAGAAAAGTATTGTTTGGAGCATTCGTCCTCACTAGAAATCAAGGGAGCTAAGGACGCAATCAAGAAATGTATCCTCGGATAAGGTACAAGATTCATAGCAAACTCTGCCAGAGAAGAGTTGAGGCATCCTTCGTAGCGCAAGGGAGATGTCAAAGAAGAACTCAGCTAGGCAATTATTCTGTTTACATCAGAGTAATATGGACTTTCAATCTCTAAATTCTATTGGCATAGCCCATAAAGTGCTTCGTTGTCCATAACAATTGTGCTATCGACACTTTCAAGGAGATTGGATTATGCCAAAATCGAATTAATTGGTTCAACAATTGGCCCTCCGATATGTGAAGAAGGATAAAGCATAAATCCAAGTTATTATTTCTTTCCATAGTCGTTTTTTATCCTCTAAGATAGAAGGCTTCCAAACCCAGATCCAGTCCCTCCTCCAATAGAGTGATAAACCATGAAACCTTGCAATGAATTGCAGTTCTCCGCAAGTTACCTTATTCTATCAAGACACTTATCATCATATTCTTTTCCGATAGTAGCATACCCTCTTGCAAAATTACTTGAGGCGTCTTCATTTCCGGAGATGAGTTGGTTTAAATGAAAAAGCTCCTTGTATGTCCCGGTCCTTATTTGATCAATAACAGTCGGATCAAGATCAAAGGATATCGATCGAGGTACAAGTTTGTTTTTGCTGGTTTCTGAGAAGAACGTTGAAAATGTGTTATCGCAAAGAGTATCCGATTCGTTAGATTTGATTTTTCCATCTGGCTCGATACCATGCTCAATGCAATAAAGTTCCCAGCAAGAATTCCCCACCTGCACTCCAGTTTATCCAATATGGATGGAGATGACTTCTTTCATAGGAAATTTTTTTTGATATGTGTCTAATTGTCAAGCTATTCATTAAGCGGTATATTAAAAAAGTTATTAATTTGTGTTGTATTCTCTTAGATTTATTAATTGTATTGGCTGATTCTTATTTCTACATTGAGAATTAATCTTTGATATTAGTTGATACTGTACATCTATCAATTAGTCTCAAACTTGAAAATTTAGGGGAAAGGTTTCAACAACAAAAACCAAAAAAATACTTCAAAGTAATTTAAAGAAATGGCCAAATGTGACGAATTATTACCCCTAATTGAAACTTACACCAATTTTATGTTATCAATCGGGAGAAGTAATCATATTTTTAAAAAGCATGCAATAACAGTAATAATATTTTTCAATGAAAATCTTCAGAATCTTGATTTTATGACCAAGCTGCAGCTTCTTCATAATCTTTTTCAAGACCTGCAATAGTTTCCATAGATTCTGTGAACTCTCCTTCTTCCTGGCCCTCCCCACAATACCAGAAAGCAAAAGCCCTCCGAAAGTATAATTACTAACATTTAAAACTTATCTTTGAAAAAATATTGATAACTCCAGTTGAATTTGAGATCAAGCAGCAGGATTTAGGTATTTTTGCATATCCATCGTTCGGTACTACACTCCGTGGCTCACTATTAATGCCTATTTTGAAGCCAGTTGGACACCAATCCACAAAGTTTATGGTTCTCTATTTCTTGATGGCTGTGATTGAACTCACGACTTCGCTTGGAGAGACATCTCCTCTAAACATCATCGAACAAGCCATAAATTTACTAAGGTTAGTGTTGCATGTTGCTAATTAGCTTGATGGTTCGAAGGCAGCTTTCGTCATTTATGATACAGTAAAGTATTATTTGGAGCATTCATCCTCACTAGGAATCAAGGGAGCCAATGACGCAATTAAGAAATGCATCCTAGGATAAGGAACAAGATTCATCGCAAGCTCTGCCAGAGAAGAGTTAAGGCATCCTTCATAGCGCAAGGGAGCTGTCAATGAAGAACTCAGCTGGGCAATTATTCTATTGATATCTCTAAAGTTTGGGTTTTCAATATCTAATTTATGACATTATTCATAAAGAGCATTATTATCAAGTACGACAGTGTTGTCATGATGTTGAAGCATATGGAGAGCTGCGAAATTAGAATTATACGATTCCACAAAAGGATTCGTCCCAATATTAGGAGAAGGAAGAATCATAAATCCTACCAACTATTTTCTATAATATTAATCCTTGATCGTCTGAGCAACAAGACTTCCAAAACCAGATCCAGTCCCACCTCCAGCAGAATGATACATCATGAAACCTTCCAGATTATCACAACTTTCTACAAGTTTTCTTATTCTATCACTGCAAGTACCAACATAATCTTTACCAATCGAATAATATCCTCTGGCAAAGAGATTAGCAGCATCTTCTTTTCCGGAAATAAGTTGATCTGAATGAAATAGTTCTCTGTAGGTTCCAGTCCTTATTTGATCAATGACCATAGGATCTAAATCGATGAATAAAGCTCTAGGAACAAGTTTGTTCTTGCTGGTTTCTTAAAAGAAACAATTAAAAGAGACATCGCGCTGATTATTTGATTTATCAATCTTCATTGTTGTCCCATCAGGATTGATGCCATGCTCAAGACAATAGAGTTCCCAGCACTCATTTCCAACTTGTACTCCAGCCTATCCTAAATGAATTGAGATTACCTCTCTCATACCCTTAAAAGGCCAGGGAAAATAAAAAAGTAATGATTTAGAGTAAACACTGTTCAATATGTTCTGATGATTCGCACACTGATAAGCCAAATATTAATCAATTATCTAATATCTTCTTCTCAGATTTATCAGATTTAGAGCTATTATTACCCAATAATTTAATTTGGAAAAAAAGAAAAAGAATCCCCCCGTGTTAGTAGCTTCTTCATGTAAGATAGTTTCACTTTCAGAAGTATTTTAATAATGATGTTGTTTGATGTTCTATTAAAACTAAAAATAAGGAAAAGGAAGAATCAAAGAAATTCACAAAAGACTGAAGGGAAAAAGAGAAAAACAAACAAATTAATACTAAATATCTCTAAAGCTTTTAGATTCTATGGACGTTAAAAAAGAAGTACCTTCTGCTGATCCAGCTCTTATTGACAAAGTCCTATCAAGAAAATGCGCCACTCATCCAAAAGAGCAATGCAACCTCCTTCATTTAAGTCCAACCTCAACGCGGGCTATGATTTGTAATCTCTGCAAGGAAGCTCAAAGCATTCCAGATACAGAAGTCATCCACATTCACACAGTCATGTAATCTCCACCTTGGGATTATTTACCTATGCTTTCTGTGTTCACTGACAGTAAAAAAGCAGAGGAAGTTAAGCGAATAAATAGTTAGTTTGAAGAAATGAAAGACAAAATAGATTTGTATTATGAATAACTCCTTTCTGCTTTACAGCAATCAATAAATCAAAGTAAAGAGACAGCAAAGCAGAATCTTGCAGATTTAGTGAACTCTTACATCTAAAACATTGAATCAATAGAATAATAAACTGGTTAAATGGCTCAAGTGCTAGAAATTGTCATGTCGACTAGCAGCGAGGATGCGATCAATAATAAGCTTTTAGAATTGATTCAACAAGCATTGAAGAACTCAAATGACAATGAAAAATGTTTCCACAACAGTATCAACTCGTTTAATTACTTGACTGAACAACTAACGAATAATCCATTTCTAGAAATCAAAACACCGATTCTGAAACTAATTTCATAGATAAAACTTCACCCTTTAGAAAATATACCAACAAATGGCGATCTTCTTGATAAAATCGAAATCTTACCTTATTCTGAAAGATCAGCGTCAGACCAAGTAATTACTCACGAAAAAAAATCAACTTCTTCTTCGTCTTCGACTTTCCTTCTTACCAATAAAACCTGCGCATATGCTGAGTTCTAAATTAATCATCAATTAGAGTAAACTCAAAAGTACATTCTCAGAATATAACTACTGCATAACTCTGGAAATAATTAACCATTCTTTTCTATTGTCCTGCTCAACGATCTTAAAAAAAAATTAGAGTTTATCTTCCTTTCAGAACTGAGTTATTGTGAAATCTATGGTGGGCATATGGCGAAAGTTCTCAAAGGATCACAGTTATGGTCTGGAGATAAGAACATAGGGCAGGAAAAGTAGATTGAATTTCGCATTCATCTAAAAAACAAGGTCATGAAGGCAGCTTCTTACCCTGACTTCAAGAACGTTGTAGAGCTTATCAATCCGTCCAGCATAGATAGTAAGGGTCAATATTATCTTGGGTTTAGCATAACCTACGCGACAGATAGCATCCGTATCCTTGAATTCAAAACAGTCAAAGAATTTGACAATAAAATGGAATGAAGGATGGAAAATCAACATATTAAATCTATGAGTTTTTATTTAATTGCGATTGTTTCTCAGGGTTAGGGTTGATGCGATAATGATTTTTACATATTTATAGTAATTGTACTTTCAACCTTTTAGAATGGCTTTTTATGTTGAATGTTGGAAAAGACAACAAATTTAATTCAGCTGAGAATAATTGGAGTAGGAAATAACAAGAAAGCTCCTTTCGGAAAGAATATCAAATTTTATTCCATTTAAGAAATAATCTAATTTACTTGTAATAAATAAATAAATCTATCTATCTATCTATCTTTCCAAAGTTAGTTTAACTTTTTATTAGATTCGATTTCTTTAGTTTTTTTAATTTAACTTCAAAGATGTATTGAAGAAGTAAGCAGGGATATGGCTAGATTAATGATTAACATAATTAGAAATGTAACTTTTGAGAGAAGAAAAAAAAGCTGTGGAAGAGGTTGATTAAGAGAATACTATTAAAGAAAGATTATTAATATGTTCTGTTATGAGAGGATTCTATGGAGAAATGATTAAAATTGCGTATCTTCACATAAGAATAGATAAATTTTACCAAATATCAGCTTCCTAGTGTATTTGCTTTATAATCAAAAAAGTTTCAACCATTTGTAAAATGATAGAAGCTAGCGTTATTTCATCTTTAGAAATTGACCGAAAATCCAAAAAAATAAGTGTCTTGCTTGGCTTCAAAAATAAAAATATCTTGAATCAATCAATACCTTTGTCTGATTTTGTTCTCCTTTACCATTTCCTTCTTCTTGTTTTTTTAGGTTATTTATGCTGGTCATTAGTTCTACTTCCATTCATTGTGAATGGTATTAAAATTCGATTGAAATAATAATCTCTAAAAACCAAAAACAAAATAATCACAGCTTGCTCCTTTCAATCAATAATCCAAAAATAAATAATTTGATTTCAAATGTAGTATTTACCCTCCAGAAAAAATAATGATTATTTCAATCATGATCTCTTTAAAATCCATTTATTCCTTACGTCTAAGCTACCACCCAGATCAGAAGTTAACAATAGACTCAACTCGAGTTTATTTTAGAAAGGAACTTCACTATTCTTTTCAATAGAAACCACTATTAAAGTGAATCAATAAAGAATGTTTGTTTTCTTACATTCATAGAATATATTTGTCTAGTTTGGGGATATTTTGTGAATAATCAATAGTATTAGTATTAATTGAAGAACTAGGGGCTGTGATTCATTTGGTAAACTCCTTTTTTGTATTCTCTAAAATTCTTTTTATACCAATGGAAACATCCTTAGCAGTACTTTATTTTTCCTTAAAGCAGTCACTTTTTCCAGAAACATTTCAAAAATCCAAGATTATCTAATTGTTTGCAATCTTGAATCTAGTAGTTTGAATTATCTATTTTTTAGGCTTTTACTTACAAGTATTTTTAATTATTTATGTAACAAAGTGCTTATTTTGTATTTGTTTCTGAATAAAGGAATATTTTCCAAAATGTAATGTTCAAAGATAAGCAACCCCCCAGTGAATTAATATCAAACCTCTAAGTAATCTTATTTTTACTTTTATTCACACAAACAATCAAAGTAGAAAGAACAACCCAGCCTTTTTTTGTTTGTTCTTGATTCCAAATCACTTTCAGTGAAAAAAAGACAACCCAATTGCGTTTCTCAAAAGAGATTGTGATTTTTTTTGTATTAAAGTCTTGTGATTATTAAGATTAGTTTGGGTGGGCCCCCCCCCCCCCACACAGTGGTGTTTT
>Ga0302271_10000654_pt1 | contig 33933 bp, 9 predicted proteins | sample III_Bog_N1_1_FD_198767 | JGI IMG/M metagenome (GOLD analysis project Ga0302271, IMG submission 198767) | Peat permafrost microbial communities from Stordalen Mire near Abisko, Sweden - III_Bog_N1_1 | ecosystem: Environmental > Terrestrial > Soil > Wetlands > Peat | place: Sweden: Abisko... | reverse complement strand
ATAAAAATCATGTCACTTATTTGATTTGTGTTCATATTCATATTTTTATTTGGCAGTGCATTATTAAAAGCCTAAATCTATTTAAATTATTAGATTATTTTCAGTCTGCTTTTAAGATCAAACTGAGTAGATGGAATTAATATTTTTGAAATCAATTTGATTTAATTCAATTAATTGAGCAAAATTAGTGGATAGTCATTCTCAAAAAAACCTTAAAAATAGTAGATTAATAGGTGCCAAAACTCATTTTTAGACAAGCCACAAATAAAGCAAAGAAATAAGTCAATAAACCATTAAAAAAAGCAGCAACAAATCTTGAAGACCTTCTGTAGAAAAAGAACGAAACATAAATGTCAGGAGTTGCGTTTTTTACAACCTCGAATGACTGTAGAGATGCAGATTGCTCACAAATCAATTGTGAGGATGCTATTCTTAAGTAGTTTGAACAATTCGATTTTCACAATAAAAGTTAAAAGTTTCGGATTTGCGTATTTTCCATTTAAGCAGTGCAGTGTCCAAAAAGATGGAAGGTCCTTGATAATCTTTTCAGCGGAAAGACATATCCCTTAGAAATAATCTTTTGCAAATTAGATTAGATTGAATTAAAGGATTTATTTAATTCCTCGTTGGTTAATCTGATTTCTTAAGCTAAAGATCTAAGTGTATTTGCTTGTTAAAAAGAAAAAGAAAGTTTAGACTACTTTAAAACTATTTTTGAAATTGTTCAATCATCCTAAAAGTTACGAAATTTGAATCTAAGTTTCTCATTAAATTCCAGCCTTTTGCCAGTAAAATTCGAGCCTATCCAAGGTTCTCTCATAAATCTGGAGAGTCTTTCTATAAATACTTCCACATCTAAAAACTACACTTCGCTTTGTAGAAGCTTTGCAGAGGCTATGACGGATCCGAATAAACCCTAAGGATACTTAAAATACTTCCGTTTTGAAATCCTATTTAATGAAATAAGATAAAAACACTTTGATATTATTTCAAGAATCTTAAATTTCAATAAAAATTCTCTAGAAAAAATCAAAATTTTCTACAGTAATAGCAATTTCACCTACTGTCACCTTCATTATTATGACGATAAATTCTTAATCTACTAATAAAATCTCAATTAAAGGGATGCCAATAGAATAACTGAAACAGAAAGATAGGGTTTTTAAATAAAAAGGTGTTTCAATATGTTCGCGGAGAGAAGTACAGAATTAAATACAAAAAGAACATCAATTAGAATACAGCTGCGTGATGTTCGTTATGAATCATTGCTTTAAATAAATCAGTTTTTAGGCAATTTCTAGAGAGTTTGCCTTGATTTTGTGTTCTCAAAGGATTCTGCAACTGTTATTGGAAAAACTCTAGGCTAATCAAAAAACCTTCAAAAACTACATTTGAGAACACGTGGTGAATGTTTAAATGAAGTACTTGAAAATTCCCTTCAAACATCCACTTCTTTAACAGAACTAAAAATTGATTTCCTTTTTGACAATCAAATTCTTGAATTTAAATCGAATTCCCTCATTTTGAAACTCGAGTTAAATTTAATCTTTTGTGAGAATTCGTCAACTTTAGTTCACTTATTCAAGGAAGTTACTGCAATGGATAATTTAAAGATACTTAGCATGCATCTGGTATTATCTAAAGAATAAATTGACCTTGAAAAAGTAATTCGCCCACTTTCAAATCTTAAGTGCCTTCAATAATTGTCTTTGAACATTCATGGATAATCCAAGAGTAATTTTTCTGAAGAACTTCAAAGGAGAATAGCTTTGAGATTGATCCTTCATCCAAGCTATCCATAGGTTGAAATAACTGGAATTGCAAATTCTATTCAACCATTGCTTGATGAATATAACTTAAAAGTGAAGATTGAAGTAATTACTCTGATAGGATTTAATAAATTTCTGTCTCCTCAGCTATTATTCCACCCTAGAAGTCATATTGAAGATTTATACTTTTGAGATAGAACTGTCTATTCAAGTATTTTACTTGTATTTCCTGCTTTAATCTATGTTAATATGTCTTGAGAATGTTGTAACTAAGAATGAAAGAGAGAAAAATAATTAAAAGAAAATAATAATTGTAGAAGAAGTAATAATATCAAGAGGTTAAAGGTATGGAGTATTATGAAAAGTTGGAATAAAATGAACTATACAAATATCACTAATTTTTCCAGGTAATACATATCTGATTCTTTAATTATCTGGAAAATAATCTGATTATTTGATCTTTCCCGAACAATCTGATTCATTTTACTCACAAAACTTGATATCACATTTTTTATCTTATTTTACAATTTCTTGATTTTTTGTTTGATCTTATTGTATTTTGTATCCTTTCGATCAAAAATTTAAGCTTCTTTAAACATTGCAAAAATATTATTTTAATGTCTTTTCATTTGTAGCAAAACTTCTTAAACTCTTATTTTTTCCCTAATTCTAACAATTATGAAAGGAAAAATTATTAGAGGGAATCAGAAAAATTTTAAAAGTTGATTTTGGGAGGAATTATTGCTGAAAAAAATTGATTCGAAAGATCAAAGAATATTTAATTATTACAAATACACAATAAGATTATTTACTTGAGAGATGCTTTTCTTAAAGAATAAAATATCCTTGGCATAAATATCAAGTCCATTTGGAGATAATGATGTTCCAAAAGAAGAAATACCTTAACAACCTAGAGAGAAATTTCCTATTAAGAGAGAAACTGAACATGCTCTGATTAATCGTTTACTGTTGAACGAAACAAATAACCTCAAAATCCCAAAGAGAATAAAGCTAGATCTTACTGGACTAATGAAAGAATCTTCATTTGAGCTTCTCTATGCCATAATCTTTAAACTTACTTCTCTTGAATTCTTTGAACTAGAAATCGATAACAACTCAATTACAGACTTCCTCTCCCTAAACATTTCAAATATTAATTAAGTATCCTTTTTGTAGCTTCATGCAAATAGTTGTTACTTTAATGATAATGGAATAAATATCCCGTATCGCTTAGGGAATATCAAAGTTACATAAAATTTCAATCTTGTTATTGAATTTAAGAGACAGTAAAATAGCAAATATTGATTCTGAAACTCTTTTATCTGCTATTTAAAGTCTACCACCCTACATTGAAGTGCTTGTGGTTATGATTGATTTCTCTTTAATTAGAAAAAAAGGTATTGAGGCTCTCGCTAAAAGTTTTTCTTATCTTCAAAGAATAGTAAACCTTGTTTTATGTACTTCCAAACAAGAAGCAGAAGAAAGGAAAATTGAGGTATTAACAAAATCAATTTCAAGCCTGATCAATTTAAGGCACCTTTGGTGGGATTTCATTTTTACAGAACTCACTTCTCTTGAGTCTGCTCTTGTATTTTCTAGTGTCTCCCTTCTTACAAATCTCTAAGAACTCCATCTAAGTGTGAAGTTTATCGAAATTAATAAAACATATATCCTATCCTTAACAAAGAGTTTCAGACTCTTTAAGCAACTTTTAGTTTTATACTTGCAATTCTACCATTCAGATTTCAATAAATTATTCTCTGCTGCTGTAAAAAACTCATGTAGAAAAAACGCAATGAAATTGGTGAAATTAAATTTTAATAGTTGATAAAAATTATTTATTACCTGTTATCCAATCAATTTTGTTGTTTGCTCTTGTAATAATTATGTTATTTAGATATTAAGTATTTGAGGGTATTTTAGTTATCAATACTTGGGGAATAATCTCTCTAATTTCCTCTAATTCCTGATGAATGTAAAAATGTAATGTGATTTTTATCATTTTCCTCCTGAAAATACTATTTCCTTCTTCTGGAGAAAAGGATATTGTAAAAAATTATAAAAAACCTAAAAATTATCTTTAGTTTAAACAATACCAATTATAAAAAAGTCAAAATTCCTTCCAATAAAATATTGTTTGAAATCATTCAATTAAATAAGTTAATTAACCCCTAACCTAAATTAACTATTTCTCTCTCTCTTCCTTTAATAATTTTATTAATTTTCCTTAATTATGAATGAATCTAGACTTCAAAGTTACAACTTTAAGGAAATTAAAAAAATATTTTTAAATTGCTAGAAGCAAAAAATGAGCTATTTTATTAATTAGTTTACAATATTAAATTCTAGTTTTTAAGCTACTAATTTCAAAATAAATACTCATTTTTCATGATTTAGAAATTAAACTAGTATGTTACACAAAAAAGGGTGACTAGCATCAAAAGAAAATATTTTTAATTAATTGTAATATGTAATTGAATTTACTTTATTGTTGCTTAGGCTAATACCTATACCTATATTCATTTATTTGACTATTGAAATACTCCTTCAGAAATTTGTAATGCTTTTGATATATCTACAAGATAATGTAAGCACTTTGGAAAGTAACTCTCTGGAGGCTTCCAATCTAACAATTTTTGCTTTTGAATTGAAGTTTTATTATTATTTTGTGTGCTTTTAATCTGGTTTTCATTCCTTTGAAAAACAAATTCATAAATTTCTTATTTACTCATTCAAAAGCACTTTGAAAAAGCAAAGAAATCAATTATTTTTTTCTCAAAGAAACTAAATTCCAAATCGATTTTTTGAATCTATTGAAAAAACAATTATTTTCTTCATAATTATGTGATTTTTTCAAATTAAAATGGGGGAGAAATAATACTTTTAAAAAAGCAGAAATCCCCAAGTTCTGCCGTTTGAATTGTTGATTTTTGATGAAAAAAGACATAGTCTCCTCTTGGTGCTTTAAATCCACTCAAAAACAATCATTAAATCCAATAAAACAGAATTCTCCCCTTCACTTGCATAAATTAAATTCCCTCATCAGAATCGAAATAAACACACAAACACTCGATTTTACACGCCACCCACTGCGCATCTGGCTAACTATCTAACTATCTCCTAAGATTTCTCCTCAAAAATGTACCCATTCAGCGTTGCTCCTCCTTACTGCACTGTCCATAATCAGAGTTAGCCTAAACTTTTTGTCTGCTGCGAGAAACAATGTCCAAATCGTGGGCTTGTATGCAGTGAATGTATCTCAAACGATCACTACAAGCACTAGACTGTAGGTTTAGAGGCATACATTGATCAGCTATCTTAACTGTTTAGTAGCAGCAGTAGTACAAACTAACCTAAACTCTTTGATTATCTTGACAGACACTCCCTGAAAATCAACAAACAGATAGCCTAAACAGTGGAGTCTTTGTATTCTCTTCATAAGCTGGTAAATGAGCAGCTAGCTGCACTCACACGCTTCCAATTCGAGCAAGCCGCAATAATGGTCACGATTAAGGTAAAATAAACAGAAACCAAATAAAAAAATGGCTCAAAAAGATTATTTTTCATAGAGCAATACGCAATAGTTTAAATCAATAATTTTCAAATATGGAGATGGTTCAACAATAAACAGTTTGATAGCAAATTTAGTGAAGACTTTGTGACTTATTTTTAAATTTAAGGTGTTTTTTCAACAAATAATTCCCCCATTCTCCTGACTTCTAATTCCCATCCCCCCAAAGATAATCTAAAAATTCACAAAAATTATCAAAAAAACAAAACAAAAGATGTTATTATTATCCCATTAAAGACAAAGGCAATTTTTCATTTTTTCACAGGATCGCTTTTGGAAAGTATGCGAGACTGCAAATTCAATCCGAACTCCAAAATCTCCTCAAGAACCAAATCTATTGTTGCCAAATATCCTGAACGATTTCACGCAGGACACCTTAGATTTAGTCGTGAATGCAAGTTTCTTTGAGTGCAAGCCAAAAAGAACTAAATAGACAAAAAGATTTAATTCACAGATATTCTCCGATTCAGACATCTTAAAAGACTAACCGCTATTCTAGAGATTTGAAAATGCCTTCAATTACTCCAAAATCGCAGAAGCAGAAATCAATAAGACTACATCTACACTCAAGTAATCTCTGGAAAATTACTTTAAAGATACGAAATCATCACTTAATATTCTCCCAGAAAAAATTCCTGGAAGCTATTCAAGTAATAATTCCTAAATTGTATGCAATTCCTCGGCTTCTTACATGATAGATGAGCTCAAAGAAATGTAGTAGATCGTTGAAGAAACTAAAAACCCAGAACCTCATGATGCTTCCGAATCTAAGCGAGCTAAATGGAAATATCAATCTAGCAATAACGCCAAAGACAAACAACTCAAGTTGGTAGCCTCTTAAAAGCGACTAATAAGCCCATTGCTTCCTATGAAAAACACTGACTTTGACGTGGTTGCGATGTTCTAAAGCAAACCAAAATCAATTCGAGTCATTCAGCGAGCTACCAACACTAAGATTCAAACCATCCGAGGAATCTGCTCAACTGATGGCTCTTCAATCTTCGCGACAATCACCGACAACGGCATGTAAATCTGGGATTACCGTACTGGTCATAAAATCCGAGTTATTCCAGGTGTGAAATATGCGATTCACATTGAAAAACATAAAGTAATTGCCTGCTGTGATGGTGACCAGATTAAAATCATAAGCATCGCCAACAACTACAGAGTTTTAAGAGTTCTGAAAACATCAAATACTTCAGTTATCAGATTGTACTACGAAGAATCTGTAGAATGCTTGTATTCGACTGGCAGCAGTGGAAAAATCGAAGTATGGGATATGCTCAAAGGTTAATTGATAACGACCATAGGAAACGGACAGTAATAATTACTTTCTGTGACATACGCAAAAATTTTTAACTAAAGTCTACTTTATTACGGGGATAAAGAAGGAGCTATCGTAGCTTATGATCTCCATGATAGACTAATGCAATCGTTCATCAAAACACATGACTAAGTATTTTATCTGAAGGTGCTGTAGATCAGATAATAACATTTCCTTGTCTCTGTGGCTTCTTAGAGAATTACAATCATGGATCCGGTGAGTTTAAAGGAAATTAAAAAGCAAATTCTCGTTGATTTTATCAATTCCGCTATGATTGTCGCAGATACGCTATTCTTCACTGTCGGGAATGAAGGTGTTGTATTCTTAATGAAAATCGACCCAGAATTAAACTTCCCAATATCTCAAACGAAACTGCAATACAGCACTGAGAGGTTTGCATTGTGCTGGATTGAAAAGAGTAGGACATTGATTTACAACGCAAAATCTGTCAAGCCACGAAGAGCGTTCTTATTAAATAACAATCTTTTGAATGTTGCTAATGGATAATAAGCGAATAATAATAGTCTCAGCAGCATGGCGGATATTTCAGAAATCTCGCAGAATCCAGTGCTTCTCAGTGTGGTGGATTAAGGATTCCCTAAATATCTTAATGTTTAAGATAATTCGTTGTACTCTACAATGAATAATTCTAATGTTCATGGGGATGATATTATCATCTGCTAGTATTGAGAGTAATAGTCTGTTAGAATAAACAACCCCCTTTTTGCTTTATCTTCTTCTTCTTTCCTTTTAGATAACCCCTATATACAAATGATACTTTTTATTATAATAAGATTATGAAATGATTCATATTTGATTTATAGTTATTTCCTTGTTATCCATCCACTAAACATATCATTTTTTACAAGTAATTTCATAAAAACAACTATTACAATATCAATGCGACATAATTCTTATCCTTTCAATTTTTTCTTCTTTTTCTATAGTTATTTATTTTTCTCATTACACATATTAAAGTGTTGGATTTACTGTGTTTGAGATGATATTCTATGGTTTCCCATATGCATCTTTAGAGAACAGATACTTCGATCGAATACTAGAAATGTTTTATTTCTAATCAGCCAAATTATGTCCGAATAACCTATCAAATGACATTGAATTATATTAAATTGCTTAGGGATTCTTCTATCTCGCTAGGAATCCATTTTAGAATTCATCCACGTGATGGGGGAAATTCATCTATTTTTTAGCATCAAATTATGTTCTCTAACGATTATCAAAGAGAATCGCTGGATTAGTGGTCACATACTTCTCGATGTAGGATAATCTAGCTTTGCGTCTTGTTTCTTCCTCAGATTTTCTCCCAAGGAACTTATTGTTTTCTTGCTAATAGATTTTTGTGTCAGATTCTTGTGGTCCATCGAGATGGGTTATGCCACTTCTAAATGCTGCCTTGGCTAGTTTATACCCTCGATTCCGTTTATCCTTTTCTTCATTGTATTGCCTTCGAAGCTCTAAGTTGGCTTTGACTTCATCAAGCTCAGATTTCTTTTCTTTAGATGTTCGGAGACCTTCAGAACGAAGATAAAGCTTTCCAGTGGAGAACTATCTAGTCGGCCGCTCGTAGATCTTGGAATATTCAAGATCATCTCTAGGTTAGTAGATTTTCTTGGTATCAACGAGTGGATTGATTTCACTGTGATCGAAGTAATTTGAGTTGATATCTTACACAAACCGCTCTGGGCCATTAAAGAAATACGATCGATTTAGTTATTACTGAGATTATGAGTTACTTAAATTGTTTTGATTGTTAACCTGGCTGAGATTGCTCTTATTATTGGGAATTGAAGATACCTTGGAATCGTATGTATTTTCTAATCCTGCTCCTGACTAAGGAGTTGCATCAAAGCTAAGGTTTAGGTAAGGTAATTTCTACTATTAATCATATTAATCAGCATTTAAGTTGTCTTTTTGTAGGTGTTTATTATCTATCGGAGATTTGCTAATTATTGTGTTGTTGTTGTTGCTAGTTTTACCATTATTATTATGCAAGTGCTATGGTGTTGAGTGAATGAATTTCTCAAAGTTTTCAATGTCAATCTTCCCTTTATTATTATTCTATCCTTCCTGCTGTTACTGCAGTTGGTATTAAGATTATTCCCAATTCTTATTGCTATTATACCTCTCATTTGCCCGACCATTAACAGCACTTGAATTACTTCCAAAAAACTACTTGAAATGGATACCCTCTACTTTTTAACTATTTCTCAAACTCTTTTGAGTTGGCTTTCCTATCCCATCAAAATATTCAGCATCTTCGCTCATGTGATGTTAAGAAAGCTAGTTTCTACTAATACAAAGAGAAGAAAAGTAACTTTTTGCGGGGGATTATCTTTGTATTAAAAAAATAAACAGACTAAAATAAAAACCTCTCTCTTTCTCTCGATTGTTTTTAATTAACTATTCTTTGTTCTCCTAACAAATCAAATGAATTCATTAATTAACTAGGCATCTCAGTAGTCCTTTGTTTAGTTTGAGTTAGTTTTTTCTCTTTGGTTTTATTTCATTTCATTTCTTTTCAGTTTCAATATTTCATTCTTCATTTAAAAAGAAGAAGAAAACATACAATTCTAATAAGAAAGAAAAAAGAGTTATCTCATTTTTTCTATCTCTTTTAGTGTGTGTGCCCTTGTGGGGAATAAGATCAGAATAATTATTTAAGAGAGACTATCTCTTTTAGTGTGTTTTGTATGTTTTAGCTTTATTTTGATTTTTCTTTTGATCAATAATTCTTTTCCAAGATTCTAACATTTTTGTAAAGATTTTTTAATGTTAGTTTCTCAATCAATGCTTTTTTGTTATGCTTGATTTTGTAGTATAGAATTTCATCATCATTTCTCTTTACTTGCTTCGTTCTCTGCTTGGTCTTTTTGCAGTAAAGGATATGGTGGATTGAAACGATATGATATCCTCATATGAAATGTAATTTAGTTTTTATTTTTTGGCGAAAATACTTACAATAATGAATTGTATAATCGCTTAATAATCATAATCTTTTTAAAACATTTTAGCAATATATTCTATTCATTTAATGTAATGGGTATTATTTTTTTTCGAATAAGGACAAATTAGAGGCCAACAAGTTGAAGTTCTGAGGTAACTTAAGAATTTTCATCGAAGATAGCAGAATTTCAGAGAACAAAGTAGGCGATAGACATAGAATTCTTGAGAAGATCATAGGAGACAGAATTTCAAGATATTAGATGAGTCTTCAAAGATGTTTCGTCAGTCTCAGAGAGAGGAAAGATATTGAGAGCCACTATGAAATCAAGATAGATTCACAAACCAATCCAGTGGATTGTTTGATTAGTGCTCCCAATTCTTTTATAGGATTTTTCACAAGCCAACTGGATCACTAACTGGGCCATCAGTCTACCGACAAATGAATAGCGATATTTTTATCTTTTTAAAAAATTATATTCTGTGGATGTTCATTCATATTATTCATACCCCTTGTCTTTCTCAGCTCTTAACAGCGCACACTATGGAACGCCAAGCTAGAGAAAGGACAAGGTGTTGAAATGATCGAACTGGTAGTTGATTTGTCTCATATGTTATCCTTTTAAAAAACCCTTAATCCTTTTGTACAGCATGTAAACATGCTGACAAATCCCTAAAATATCTTATATTAGCAACGTAGCGTGCTGATATTACTAGGGATCTTCGGATAATGAGTCATTTCAACTCCTATTAAAAAATTCAGAAACGATGCTATTCATTGTTCCTTTGGCAGACTTGGCCATGGGATGTATTCCAACCTGCTCGGCAAGCAAGTCTTTTAAAGGTTTTTCGATTTCCCTTATTTCCTATTGTAAAATTGTTAAATTGTTTTTTCCCGTTAATATTAGTTTCACGTTCAAAGAAGAAAAAGTTTAATAATAGTATCCGCTTTTTTTAGCGGGATTTGTATTGTTAATTTATTAAGAAGGGAAAGAAAGAGGATTGATAAATCCTCCCCTCAAGATATTATGGATTCATTATCTTTTCTAACGGAATTGTATGTTATGCACTCTCCCCAGCATTTAATTTTAAAAAGGAGATGAAAAATGTATTTTTAAGTTAAACTCTCTATTGATTGATTAATTGAGTCTTAAGGATTTATCAAATCAGAAATTTAAAATATTTATTTTAAAAAGTAAAATCTTAATAATAGTGGTATTATTTTTTCTACTATTATTTTGCTATCTCTTAAAAATTAGTAAGAGAGATAATCTTCTTTTTCAATGGAATTTGAGAAGGAGATGCTGTATCTGTCAATTAATAATTATTTGGGGATCGTTAATTTTTTTGGGGATTAAACAATTAATTCAAAAAAGGAAGCTTATTAAGATAAATAGATGAGTGATGATAATGAAAGAATTGTGATTAATCGGATGTATTTGTTTTTTTTGAATTTAAATAGCCTCATTTGTTTTTGTTTGTATCATTTATTTCTTTTGCTTTTTTAACTCTACAACTTACTATCAAAAATAGAAAAATAATCATAAATATTTAGAGGGGAAATCAACCAAACAGACAGATAATCACATTCTACACAATATCTAAGCTATTTTTATAAATTCATCCCTTCCTACTTCATCTTTTATTATTTCTCCACTTAAGGAGAGTTCATTCCAATAATTTTCTTTTAAATATCCTTCAAAATAATTCAAATTTCCTTTATTTTTAATCAAAATTTAGACTATTTTCTTTATCCCTTCCCACATACTGCTTTCTTTAATTAAAAAACAAGCGCCATCTCATTATTGTTTCCAGACAAGCCAATTTAACTTAAATTGCATCCAAATCCCATACATTTTGTAGTCCTAGAGAAAGTTCGCTGCTTCTTATGAAAAAAATTTCTTAAGTATATCAAAGGAAGAACAGCTTAAAAGAATGGATACTAATTTAGTATGGTGAGTTGAAATGTATCCCTGAGCAAGACATCCAAAAAAGGTAGAGCAACTTAAAGAAATGATTCGAAATTCATTTTTTTGTTACACCTAAATAAGAAAGTGATATTTATTGTGGATGTAAATTTTTGCTTCATCCCTCCTCTTGAATATCGACTATTATTTAAATTCACTTAACGTTTAGTGGGTTACCAAACATTTCCTAAGAACAAATATTGTTATTCTAACTAATCACCTCTAGCCTTACACCAAACAGCCTTTTGCGTTTATATTAAAAAGTTTAAAATGGTATGTTTTGTGAATCTTGCGAAAAAGCTTCTAAGTTATCAGCAGAATGAAACAACAAATGAAGGATTTTACTTAATGTTTTACTTCTTACTAATCTGATATCACAACCAAGATTGTTTGAGATGCAAAATGAAAATTAAAGACCAGAGAGCCGAGAAAAAAAAATACTAAACCCTCCCGATAAACCTGATTGATTGGTTTTTTTGTATGCTGGATTCCAGTAAAGATAAAATAAATATTACCAATAGATATGGCTAGAGTGAAATCAAATAAAAATAATACAAATTGAAAAGGAAATTGTCTAAAAATTTCATTTGATTTGAAAATAATATTAATGAATTGCTTGGGATAATTTCAAAACCAAGAAAGATAGTACAAATATCTGATTAGGAAGTAGGGAGGAGGGAGGTTATTGATTTAGTGGACGATTCTAATTGTTTTGAAAGGCTGTTTAGGATAAAAAATCTGGAAAGAAAGGAATGCTGAAGGAGAGTGTAGATAAGTTGAATGGTTTTTAATTAAACGCAATACTTAAAAATCTATCAGGAATAAAAGCGTCCTACTTCTAGCAGTAGAGCTGTAAATATTATGAGATTGAATGAAGAAAAGAAGGAATGATATTATTTGATCAGAGTTTAAGTCCCTATGATTTTCTAAAAAAATTCAAGAAGATCATTAAAATCATAAGATGAAATACCCCCTAATTACATAAGGATACTGAAGTTTCATCATATTATATAGATGCGATTCATAAATATTATTATTATTTTGTTTCTAGAAATTGTAAGTAGTTTTTGTAATTGAAATACTCAGAAATTTTTTTTAATGAACTCGATAATTCAGATGCTTCTCAGCTCAAATACAGAAATGATTCATAGCTAGATAAAAATAGTAGTATTCATTTTAAATAATCACTTAAAATGCAATCCTTTTAGATTAATTTTTTAATTAACTGAATATAATCCAATTCAATCGACTAAAATTTCATTTGTGACTAATTTCAAATATCATTATCAAATAAAGCGTTTGTGAAGGAATAGTATATTATTGAAGTCTTCAAGAATCACAAATAATTTTTGTTTTTGAAATACACAGAAACTTAAGTGTGAAAAAGGAATTACATCATAAAAACTAGATTTATCACATTCTTCTCAGCTCATGCTACGATTACAGAAATACAAATGGGATTAATAACTAGATTCTAATAATTTGTATTTAAGTTGATCCCCTTGAATGCTACCTATTATCTGAAGGCACTTAGCGCTTAGTGGGAGTTAACAAATTTTCTAAATTAATCCGAAGAAGAAGCTGTTTCAATAAAAATTTAATCATCAATCATCCCAACATCTGATATTAAGGCAAGAATCTCCCTCACCCCTCTGAATTATTTGATTATCTTTCTATTTAAAACAATTCTACCATTTCTAAGACGTGTTAAGAATGAAGGGTCTTGTTGTGAAATGACTAAAAGAATATTATCGTTTAGAGATTTGATTGTTTGACACTAGCTGAGTCAAACGGCAAATAATAATATTTATATCTGTTTGTTTTTCTTTTCTTTTGATGCTCGCAAGCAGGTCAAGGCAGAAGATATGTTCAGGGAGTAAATAATAAGAGAAATCATCTGTAACAACAGAATAAAGAGTTATTTTTTATTTTTTTTCAAAAGAAAATTTGGATCATAAATAATTGCATATTTGCTATCCCCCACATAAATAGATTAATTCCAATTAGGTTTATATGGACTTAAATTGATGAAATCGTGATTATTTTAGTGACTTTTTGAGTAAAATAACAAATATTAAACCTAAAAAATCACTAAAAAACAAAAACCTTCGACGGAAATATGAACTTCAGATACTTATTTGGCATCGTTCTCTTGGGTCTTCTCATTTCGACTACTACTGCTATGGCGGGTTAGAGCACTCTCAGTTCATCTTTTGAGTCCACTCCACCAATTTAGCAATGCAAAACATTCCTTACGTCTTGCCTTGGAAAGAATGATACATCTTGCTGCAAGGATTATACTTGCAGATTTTCAGTCTTACGTGGCCACAAATGCGTGCTTAAGTGAAACAAAGACAAAGAGATTTATTAGAAAGTTAAAAAATAATTTACATGTATGTTGCAATCAAGTGATACATAAAAATTGCCCAATAATCTGGAATTTGCCTCTTGATATTATATTCTTGTTAAATTCTTATTATTTTTTGCTTGGGATATTTTCAAAGTTAAGGGATTGACATTAAACAAAAAAATAACTGGCTTAGAGGTGGTTTATTTGTTTAATTAAAGGTCTTAACTGTTTGAAGAGTTGTTCAGGCTAAACATTCTAGAAAGAAGGAATCCTCAAGGGCTCAAGAGGGAAGAGGGAAATGTTAGTTTAAAGAATTTGAATTCACAATTATACAGAAAAGAATCAGATGTTTAGCCTTAACAGCAATATTTATGTCTCCCTGTATGAATTTAAAAAAGTTTTTGGAATAATTATTAGTAAGTTAGTGAAGAATTACAGAACTCCCCTGATTTTTCCAAGCTCATATTAGCAAAAAATTTATTTGAATCTGGTTTATAAAAAAAGTAAACACTTTATTTCAGATGTATGAAATGTTAATCATTTATAAAATTCCTCTTAACATCCTCTTTACTGTTAGTAGAATCAAATTATCCCATTGTACTTAACAGACAATCACAGATCTACTTTTCTGAAAATAAATAGATTAATAAATTTAATTTGACTTGATTTATTTCTTCTGATATTTTTTTTCAATCAGAATAGTTTAATAAACTCCCCATCCCACAAAAATGTATGTTAAAAAAGCAAGAACAATCCATAATCTTTAATAATATCTCTTCTGCTCTTGAAAATTATCTTTTTATTTTTTAATGTCCCATTCATGGGTCAGAACACACACTAGATTACGTGATTGAGTAAGAGTAAAGAGTAATATCCTATTTTAGCATAACCTTTAAGATATTTTTATTTATAATTAAAAACAAGTAGAATAATGTTTGTTTTAAGAATAATTAAACAAACGGGCTGTTTCTGCTTTTAAAATAATAACTTTTATGTTGTAATCGAATGAATCATAATTTTATTAAAAAAGAAAAGGAGCTTATTTTGTAACATTTACAGAAGTGTTGTAACAAAAGCAGAAAAAAAGAACAATAAGATGTAGTTGTACTTTTCGCTTTTTATTATGCTAATATGCTATATTGAGTTTTGTTATTTTTTTCAGTGGGGAAGTAAAATATGTGAAATTGAATACAATTTTGTTTTTATGTGTGTTGTTTAATTGGGTGAAAAGAGTGATAAATAGAAAGACACACAGAGAGAAAGTGAGAGAGAGAGAGAGAGATTGAGGACAACTATCTATCGATTTATCTGAGCCACAATCTGGTGAATTAATCAAAAACACAAAGGAAGATAGCTAAGGTCAAGGTGATATAAACAACAAATGGACGAGCGTAATGCGATGCTCATGAACTTCATGCTTAATGAAACCAAGCATTTAAGAAGATTCACTGAAAGCAGCAGTCCATTTAAATCATAGAAAAAAGGGACCAAACCTGCCACAAAAGCACTTATGAAAGGCCAATTTTTGTCTTTCTCTAAAATGATCAAGCAATTTCGTCCGTTCTACTTCGAACTTTACCCGAATTGTTTGATCAAATATCAAGACAAAACAAAGCCGCCTCCAGTGGAGTAGCTCTAATGCCAGAGTTGCACAGTGACAGAAGAAAACGAAGTCGTCGGAGAATAAGTTGCATTCGGGATAATCATCTCCAATTCCGAAGAAAATGAAATTGCGAAGCTTGTTACTGATAAATTCCAGCTTCACAAGCTTTGGCTCAAGGCGCTTAAGAAATACTGTAAAGTCGGGAATTTCTTGTAGCGCTTCAAAGTCGAAAACAGAATCTTCGATCATTTCTATCGATGCATCGATAAAAAAAAGCGAGCGTATGTCAGCGTCAAAATTGTAAACAAAAAAGGACTCAAGCCGGAGTAGAAGCTCTTCGTAGAGAATGAAATAGAAGTCCTCAGGAGAGTGCAATGTAATCTACTCCCGAAGCTCAAGAAAGTTTATGAAGATGAAAACTACATTTATCTAACATTTGCAGCGTTCACGGGTGATGATCTCCTCAAAATCGTTTGTACTTCTTCCCTAGAGGAAATCGCTGTAGCTACATTAACATACCATATCCTCAAAGGGCTAAGATCAATTCACGCTTAGAATGCCTTCCATGGTAATCTCAAACTTGAGAACATCATTTTTTCGACTGGATAAAAGGAAAATGAAATCTTCGTGATCAACTTCAAATTCATCGAAGAAAACACTGCTGATTACAGGGAACGACTCATCAAACGTGGGTAGAATAACTATGTAGCACCAGAAATCATCGAAGGAAAACAATTCAACTCTTAGATTGACTTATTCTCCTTAGGTGTATGCTTATTCTACATGGTATTCTAGAAATTCCCTTATGCTAGGATACAGCGTATTGATGGGGATAAATGGGAGTATGAGCTTGATATTTCGATCTTAGAGCAGATGTTCAATGAAAAAAAGAAAGATCCAAGTTCACATTAAGATCTATCTGTATCAGGGATTGATTTTCTGCTGAAGCTTCTCTGCGTAGATCCCGATCAACGTCCCACTGCAGCAATGGCGTTGAATCACCATTGGTTCATAAATTTCACGAATAAGCCTACAGAAAACAAAAAACTCTAAAAATTCAGAGAAGCACATTAGATGACATCGCTAAAGACGATATTAGAATGTTCTGAGTTATCAGAGCGAGAACTTGATTCCGCATCAAGGTTGTTCTTCAGAAGACCGTTTAACAATAGTAATCTCTCCAATTTAGGAAGTAATTCCAATAACATTCTACTATCGTAAAGTGCACTTTACAATGGAAATCTGCAAAATAGCAATAATCAACTCTCCCTTGGAGGCAACACTCCCAGCAATGCGAACATCGCCTAGCACACAAATAGCCCTATAAGCTTAAAGATCCATCATAATAATAGCTTTCCTACTCGTCTCCACTTAGACGAAGAACCAGAAATCCGGTAGGTCTCCCATGATGAAAACGATATTCGCTTAACTGAAGATGAAACTGAAGAAACTAGCACAGTCGATATCCTCATGCATAAGCTCGATAGATAAACTCCCATGAAATGGTTGCATCCGAGATTTAGTGCTAGGTATTATGATACATAGCAACAATAGCAAACAAACTAATCCAGTCAAAACGATGAACCACATGAATAACACTTCCAAGCTCCTCCTTAACATTTAAGCTAGTTTTCTAGTCTAGATAGAGCTAATATGAATCAAAATAGTAATAATACTAATAATCTTCCTGATGGGTTTAACAATTCGAATAGAATTATTAATAATAATAACAGCAATAGCAATGGGAATTACTTTGATGAATAGTATTACTAGCCGAGTAGTCCAACATATTAATCTCCCCATTACACAGGACTTGAGCCGATTATCGAAGAAACAACTGATCTTAAGTAATCTACAACATTTCGGAAATTCAATAGTTAATCATCTCGACATCCAACAGTTAAGTCAGCATCAATACAGTATTCGTAGTCGCAGTAAATATAATAGTAAACTTAACTAGCATCACCACTAAGTTAATCGTAGCAATAGTAACAAAAGTAACAGTAGCAACAGTAATAGTAATAGTAATACTAATCCTCCCCATTTCAACAGTAACAACAACAATAATAATCATAATAATAATTATCTTCATTGTAGTAATAGCTCTCCTAAGGATATTCTACTATTAGGACACCTTCAACAAGACCATCTAACTCAGAGATGCAGTGATATCGATCATAAGTTAAAATAGATATCAATCAATCAATTAATCTTATTGATCATAATCCTTTGATGAAGAAAGATCCCCCATTTTCTTAGTTTTTTTATTTCAACGACAACAACAACAATAACATAAAAATAACCTTTTTCTCCCTCAACCTTCTTCCTCCTCATGATAAATTGTAATTATATTAGCTATCACTAGGGCAACATCCATTTATGAGTTATTTGTTTGTTCTCTCTTTTGAGATTTTATTTTTCTCTATCTCTGCCATTCATTTCATCTATTCATTCAGACTTCTTTGTCTTTTATTTCTATTAATCTTGGATGTTATCTCCACTGTTGACAGGATTTTCTTCTACAATCTTCTTTTGATTACCTGAGAAGATCAGCTTCTTCACAGTCTTCTCAAACACTAGTTGTAATTCTAGCAAAATCAATAGAAAATCAATGACAAGAGTAGTAACAACATCCTATTAAAGAAAGCATTTTAAGGTTGGATTTATGTTGATTACTTGGGAATATCTGCACAGTCAGGAAGTCTCTAATCTTATTGGCTGCTGATCCAGTTATCGAATCGAAGCTCCCCTCGATCTGTTGAGTGAAGAAAGCGTTTCAACATCAAATATGGAAAAAAGGAAATAATAATTTTATAATTTTTTTTTATATTCGCTGCAAAGAAAGTCATGTGCATTTATTATTATTTCTTTGTTACTTTGTTTGCATATGCTGTGATGCGTTCTTGATTAGCAATGTAGAGCTTAGAAATGGTCATGTCAAACACTGTTGTAGAGCGAGTGTAGTTTGGGAAGGTAAGAGTGCCATAAAATGAGAGATTCAAGATAAAGAAGAACCATCTAATTGAAAGTGGAATAAATAGCAGATTAATAAACCACAAATATTATGAATAATAATGAATGTTTTTTCTCTTTTCTTCTTACTAATCGACAACTAGCGGAATGAGGCATTCAAAGATTGTCCATATGCTATTGAGACACCAGAACTTAAGGATATTGCTGATTAGCTTAGGATCACGCTGCTTGATGAATTTCAAGGAGTAATATGCTGGAATGATAAGCTTGAAGAGAAAACTTTTATTTCATTCATTCAAACGAAACAAAATAATTATAAAAGTTCATGTCATCTGTTCATTAAAAGGATAACGCTGCGGATGCTGTATTTTTGCTTACACGACTGAATTCATTGCACTAGATGACATCGAATCTCACGAGAAGTTGTGTAATAATATATGCTGATTCTGTTTGCTTTGTTTAGTTTATTTGATTCTTTGATTTGCTGGACAAAGCCGCACATTTTCTCCCGATAAGAAAAAATTAGTATTAGGACAAAAGGGCTAATTAAACGAAAATCTGATATTTCCCAAGGCCTCAAGCAGATAAACTAAAAAAGAAACAAATTTGAAGTTAACATTCTAAATGATAGAAAGAGAAAGCGAATCAAAAGTTTGAAGGAAGAGAGTCTCTCTCTCTCTAAAGAATGAAGAGAAATTAATTGGGGAATGAAACATTTTGTCGAAATCAAAGAAGAGAAAGATAAAAGAGAATGATAAATAGTTGTTAATTAAGGAAACAGCGAGCAATAAAGGAAAACAAAAAAATAGTAGTCGTGCTGCTTGTTTAGCTGCTACTACAAAAGAGTTTACAAGGATGATGTTTATAAAATCGAATGGGGGATGATTAAGTAGGGATGGTGTGTTATTGCTGCTACTGCTTTGCGCTCATATCTATTGCAATTTTGTTTTCATGAAATATTTATTTCCCATTCACTTTCTGCTTTTCTACGCATTCAGGGAAGGTTATCGCACATGACCTCCATTGGATGCTACACCTACAAGTCCATTGCTATTCATGCTACGAGATTGTAATTGTTGCTGCTGTTATTATTGCTGCATTGCTTGCTGTTGTTGTTGTTATTATGGATAGTGCGTGAAATTCCCACTGTTATTGTTATTATTATTATTATTGGTTATCCCATTGCTTTACGAGTGAATGTGATGGAATTAGTTGCTCTTTGTTGATCCCATCGCATATTGCTGTTGCTATTGCTATTGCTAAACATGCTACTGAAGATATTACTATGCTGCGTAGTAATGATTCTATGAATTGCTGCCTGATGTGTTTGTATTTCCTGAAGCATTTCCATTCGTATTGATGTTCCCAGATGAGTTTATGTATTTATTAGCATTACCACCACTACTATTACTGCTACTGCTATTGCTGATGAATTTACTACCTGAACTTTAAGAATTCCCTGGTGTTGTGTAAGCTTGCGTAGCAGAATACTTTGATGAAGGATAGGGGTTCAACGAAGAAGAATAGGTCTTGGATTATTGCTGGACTTGGTTGTTGTTGCTGTTGTTCATGGAATTAGCGTGCAAGTACTACTACTACTACTACTACTACTACTACTATTATTGCTGCTGCTGCTGCTGTTGTGTTACCTAAGCAGCTGCTTGATGTGCATTGCTGTTGTGATAAGCTGGTGATTTATTCTGCTGGTTGTTAGATGTGTTAGCTAAGATCTTCTTGCTGTCTTCGGAGACATTGATGGAGGAGCTACTCGGTGTCTTGTAGGAGTTGCTCAGATAAGCAGATGCAGTTGAAGTTGTTGTAGCTGTCGTTGTTGGTCCTTAAGGAGCAATATTACTGTTGGCATAGTAGGTTTTTTACATTTGCTAAGAGGATTAAGGATAGAGTTATTATTGTTGTTATTGTTGCTATTGTTAGGCAAGAAGCTATTGCTATTGAGTGGGTTAAGATAGATAAGCAGATGGCTTAAGTTATTCTTTCTCTTGCTCGTAATATTGCTGTTGTTATGCGGAAGAAGATGAAGATGATTGCTTAATTAGTTGTGGCTGTTGTTGTTGTTATTATGTAAGAGATGATTATTTAGTGACAGCAGAAGAGCTATTGGTAACAGTTTATTATTATTAACTTGACTACCTTTGGACATATGCTGGCGTTGCCTATTACTACTGTTATTACACTTAAGCTACTCCTTATTGTGTTCCATATTATTATTACTGCGTTTAAGTTTGTGATTTACTAATCGTTGTTTAAGATCCTCCTTGCAATACTTATTGCTGCTAATACACCTCCTTCGGCTATGCAGGTGTCATAATAGCTTAGCTAGATTGCTACTACTAACCTTGGATTTAATTCCCTGTAGACTATCCAATAGCTTACTAACTACCTCCCCCAATATTCTACTGCTACTACTACTACAAATATTTCTCTTACCATTTTCTTCTCTACTCCTTCTTCTTCATGGAGATTTAATTATACAGTGCTTCACGATACTCCTTAATCGAAAACTTCTTATTGTCATTCATCGATATGGGGATGACTCTATCGCAGTTGATTTCTTCTTCTGGACAATGAAAATCTTTCACGTAGGGATGTTCTAACGCTTGCTCGACGGTTAAGCGCTGATTAGGGTTGAAGCACAATAATTTTCTGATTAAATCGATTGCATCCTCAGATGCTCCTGGGAACATCTAATGGAAGGATTTCTTCTTTTAGATATTCAAAGTTGAGAGGATATTCCCTGCGAGTTACGATTCCAAGGATTCAATATCAGCTGCAGAGGGCTTACCAGTTAGTTCTAAGACCTTCTCGATTTAGTTTAGCGTGCTGTTTCCAGGGAATATAGCTCGATTTGTGATGAGTTCTCCAACAATACAGCCGATACTCCACATATCAACTGCTTTAGCGTATTTTGTTGATCCAAGGAGAATCTCAGGTGCTCGATACCATCTAGTTGCAACATATTCTGTTCTGACTGGGTTATCGCCATCATCTGTGACAGCAACAGATCTAGCTAATCCGAAGTCAGCTAGTTTAACGAGGCACTCTGAGTTCAACAGAATATTCGATGGTTTTAAGTCTCTGTGGATGAGCTCTCCAGAATGGATATACTTCATAGCTTTAAGGATTTAATACACAACATATTACTTGTGTATTTCCTCTAGGATATTCGCTCGAATCACAACATGTAAATCCGTTTCCATGAAATCAAATACCATGTATAAATCCTTGTTGTTTTCAGCTTTAATGATGTTGATGAGTCTAATGATGTTCTCATGACCATTGAGTTCTTGTAGGAACATCACTTCACGAAATGTCCTTTAGGCGTCAGTTGAGTTGTGGAACGCATCGAAAACTTTCTTTAAAGCTACGATTTGTTTGGTTTTTTTGCAGAATGCCTTCCAGACGATGCCATATGCTCCTTTTCCGAGCTTCTAAATTATTTCAAATTTTCTGAGAATATGTGGCTCGATTTCTTCGTTTGAACTCATGAGGGAGGTAGATAACTTTATTCAGCAAAAAACAAAGAATAAATGTCATAATCTAAATGAATTCTACAGCATACAATGTGCATACAAAACCATCCATTTGATGTATTCCCCCCACCTCTTTCCCTAACTGACCCATCCAAAAACTCCCCCAACAACTTTTGTGCTCTTACTTGCTTATTGTGATATGTCAATGTGGTGTTTCTCCTATTTTAGCTTGTGCTTTTTTTCAATTATTTGAAACTTCTTTAACCTACAGTTTTAGCGTTGTCTGTTGTTGTTGCTCCTAAATTTTGTGTAGCTTATTTCAAATTTCTATCTCCTCCTCCTCTTCCTGTTTCTCAGCTGCTGTTGGATAATTTCTTATTTTTTCCTTTTATTCCTTTTAATTAATAAAAAAAATTCTTCTTCTTTTTGGAAATCAAACTTTTCCTCCCTCCCCAGAGTTATTTTCCATAATGCTCTTCCCCTTTCTCCATCCATTTAATTTAATTAGAAAACCTATCCAAATAAGAACTAACTATAGTCCTCTTTCTTTTTTTTCTTATTTGAAAGTTAAAGAAACACAGTCATTTATCATCACAATCAAACAATCAAGACAAAAACAAAGTGATATTATCTATTCTTTGAAAAACTGTTTAAATTAACACAAAAAACTAACCATTTATCATAATCAAAATCATAATTAATTACACCTTTCAAATCTTTTATGCATTCTTAGCTCTATTTTCTTTCCTCTTTTCCTTGTATTTATTAAACATTTCCATCACTTATTCTTTCTTCTCTAATCTCTTCATTAGCACAGGTATGACTCTCCCAATATTTATTTCTGCATCTTTCGATCGAAACTCCCTTACATATGGATGCTCTAGTGCTTGCTCAGCAGTTAATCTCTTTGTTGGATTAAAACACAATAACTTCTTAACAAGATCCAGACCATCTTTAGAAGCACCTGGAAGCATCAACTCAAGGACTTCATCGGACTTCTTAGTGCTTTTTTCATTGATTAAATCAGATCCTTTGCGTTCCTTCAATGCCGACATAAGCAATTCATTCTATGTATCAATGAGATTAAGTGTTTGTAATTCATCTAAACTAGGTTTTCCAGTCATTTCGATGACATTGTATAAAAAATCCATGGTACTCGTGCAAGGTAACATTGGCTTACGGGATATCAACTCTCCTAAAATGCATCCTACACTCCACATATCAACAGATTTTGTAGGTTTCTTTGTACCTAACATGATCTCTGGGGATTTATACCATCTAGCACAGATGTACTCAATTTCATCTAGGTTAGTATCTTCAACTCCCACTGCAACTGATCTTGCTTTCATGAAGTCACTGATTTTAACAGAACAATCAGCGTTTATTAGGATATTATAAGGCTTCAAATTGCAGTGGATTAATTCACCTGAATGGATGTACTTCAGAGCGGTTAAAACCTAATAAATGATGTATTATTTGTGTACTTCTTCTAATACACATTCCGAGTGAATCACAGCATGCAAATCTGTATCCATAAACCCAAATGCTCTGAAGAGAGTACTCTCATTCTTAGAGATGTAGATGTTTAGGTCACAGTTGATATTTTCATGATCAGCTAGTTCCTGAAGAATCATCACCTCCCTAAATAATCTGGAAACATCTTCAAGGTCTTCTGAGAACTTAACTAGTTTCTGTAATGCCACGAGAGTATGTGTCTTCTTTGATAATGCTTTCCACACTATGCTGTGAGCTCCCTTTCCGATTTATTTCTGCAGTTCGAATTTAGATAGAATTGATTCGTCTATTTACTCTGAGTTTGGAATCATTTTTGAATAAATAATCAGCCTCGATGTCTATCAAAAATGTGCTTTTAGCTTAGCCTGCCTTATTTAATGAGTCAAGGTGGCTTCTTTTAGGAGAAGAAAACAAGTAATGTATGTTTATCTAATTTTTTTTTTCCGCTGAATTCAGATTAGGATTTCGATTATTCAGTGGGAAAAACCAATCAATAATTCAAAATCAGTGTGTTAATAAATCAACAGAACAAAAACAGATTTAGAATCTCAACAAATAAGCAAGGATCTGATAGACCCTTTGTTGAAGTTAACTCTCTTAATTTCTCCTTCAAAAGAAGTCATATTTATTTCTTTTTCCAACAAAAATGAAGAATCTTTTGTTAAAAGTCCATTTTTTTTCTTCAAAATCTCCAAAAATATTATTTTGTCTTCTAATTGTCTGTGGAGATTACTCCAGCAAATCTGAGAAAAACACATACACCTAACACTATCACCCTTCATTCAATGATCCTTTCACAAACTCAGCATAATATTTTGCCTCAATATCTCAGCTAGTTATTTTATCCAGTTTATAGATCCCCAGCAAGCAATATTTGATATTCATCTGCCAAAAGCGAAAATAAATAAGCAAAAAAGCAAGATAAAACATGCTTAAACAATAGTAGAAAAAGCATGAATAAGCAAAAGACGCTAGAGGAGTAGAAGCAGATTTGACCTCAGCAAGACACATGAAACAGAATCATATTGACAAACAGCTTGGAGTCTGTCTGCACTTGACTCTTCAAGAAAAGAAAATTTGTTAAAATAACACACATTAAAAAAAAACATAATTACTATTATTGAATAGATAACTATTGATTCTAAAAGAATGAAACAATAAAAATAATAACTTTGAAGACTAATAAACCTGGGAAAATAAATTTATCAGGTATATTATCTAGAAGTTCGCAAGCGGAATTAGAAATATCAATAAATTTTCAATCTTAGTTTGAAGTAATCAGCTTTTTAGAACTTTTTTTATCTTTAAACAAGTAGTTTTCTATTATTTTATTTTGAATAAGTAATTATCTCTCTAGTTATTTAGTGTTCTCATCAAAGAAGTAGCTCCATTTAGTTAATTATGATAGATAGTTGAGAAAGCTAAGCTCAAAGAAGCGCAATGAAATAAAAAGAGATAAAAATAAACATAAAATCAACAAAAAACTTGTGATTCGAAGCCTCAACAAAACATCAAAATGCAACTGTTTGTTCCCAAAAAAACTAACAAAAATAGAAATCAATCAACTAAATCGATCTGTCATCATACGAGCCAAAAATAAGCAAGATGCAAAGATTTCAAGATGTGAATGAACTCCTTCAAAAAAAAGAATTTTCTCCAGTTTAATAGAAACAACAGAAGAAGCAAAATTACTATTTTAAAGAATCCAAGGCATGTTTTTTACAAAAATAATTAAACGTTTGAAACACAAGTAAAATAGAAAGCCTAAAGTTAAGCATTACAAGAAGAAGAACTTCTGAGAGCTCACTTAAATCAATTGCTCAAATAAATCTAAACTATCTGCTAAGTTTTTTCGCTTAAATTCCTACTTCCCGCAAAGGGTTTCAAGATAATATTCTTTCTTTGCTCTTATCCTACTATGTCAGCACTTAAGCAAAGAGTCTCTTCAATGCTTCCAAGTGTTAAAAATGCATTTAGATTTCATCATTTTAATACAGCTCATTCAAGTGCTTGTCTAGAGAAAATTTTTGTCTACTTTAATTTGTTTTTTTTCTTCCACAAAGAAACAATTCAATAAAAGAAATATCTTTTTCCTTTTTTTTTCCTCAAAATATTCACTTAGCTGAGTAAGTCATCATGGCTGAGATAAATTACCAATGCAAGTTATCAATCCCTCTTCTTACATTTTTTTCATCAAAGCACCAAAAGGATATTATTTGATCCTTATGAGACTAATAATATGAAATATCAATGTAGTTAGGTGCTTCTATTCATTTTTAGAATTCAAATTGCTTCTTATTTCTTTTTAAGAATATGTTTTTTTTTGTGGAGATTTGTAATAAGTTGAACTGTTGAAAGGTATTTTGGATGCTATCTTACCTTTACCATTTTCAAAAGCATGCCTCTAACTCTCTTGCTTATGAACAGAAATTTTTTCTCTAAAAAAGTTTAGTAAACAATTTAAAATGAAGTGAAAATGGCTTTATAAATCGAAATTTTTGTTAATTTTATTTATTAATGAATCAATTTATCTTAAGTTTTTTCAGCTACTTAAAGTTCTTTTAATCCCCGAGAGCTTTAAAATCTCTGAGTTGTTAGGAATATTAAATAATTATTTTTAAGATTATTTTAATCAAAAAAGAAAAAACCTGTCCTGCCCCTTCAACAGAAAAAATCCCACACAATTTATTGCTAATAACTGCCATACTGCTAACAAAGAACATTTCAAGAATCAAATGAATAACCTTGCTAAACAAATATCTGATCAGACTAAAGGCTGTGCCTTTAAACTTGGTTCAATAAAGGAGTTCCTAGCTCTACTAAAAAATTAACAAAAGCAATACTCTGAAATCGGTTATCAAGGTAATGGAGCTTTCGCTTTAGTTCTAAAAGCTAAAAAGAATAAAACTACCTTAGTTGCTTTGAAAGTAATTGAATTCGAAAATAATACAGCTGGTATTGAAGCTATTCAGCGAGAATACAGCATTCTTTAATCTCTCACTAGAAGTGATTATTTTATCTCGATTAACGATCAGTTTTATCTCACTGAAGAAAATGATAGTGACGAAGAAATCTCTGAATAGAATTAAGATCCATTGAAAAGATTTTTCGTTCAAGAAATGGAATTATTCTCAGAAACTTTAAGTGATCTTATTGAATAAAAAAGGTAGAATAAAGATGAAATGCCAGAAAATCTCAAAGAAACTCTAGCAATCTAAATGCTCGATTCAATTAATCTATTACACTCTAGATTTGTAATTCATAGAGACATAAAACCACAAAATTTCTTGGTTTCTTAAAATAAACTATTCCCTATTGTCTTAAAGCTGTGTGATCTTGGTTTTGCATCTCCAGCCAGCCTGAGTAAATCAAAGAGTTATATTTCCGGAAAGGGTACAAGCAAATATTTAGCCCCTGAAATAGAGAATAACAAATGTTATATCGAATCAGATTTATTTGCTTTCGCTTTAGTACTTCTTTAACTGGATAATATTTCCACTTTCGACTATTAGAAAGTCACGAATTCTGAATTCTGTGAACTGTATAAGGGTAATATTTTTAACAATTATTAACTAAACAGGAGTTCCTTACTTTACAAAATTGCTTCTAAGTTCCTATAATACTAACCTGATAAACGAGAAAGTGCCCGAACAATGCTATTAACATTGATAAATAAGTCTAAGGAATACTCAAAAATACCAGTCTTTTCAATAATTATGAAGTCTTAGGTTGATTCCTTTTCTACAGTCGAAAAAAAAAGGGAAATCCCATACTAAATTAATGAATCATAAGAAAACCTACCAACAACTGACTTAATTATGACCAACATAGTAAACTAAATTAACAAAGAAGAGCAAAATAAAAGGCAACTTACGACTGAGTTAATTAAAGGCGCATTGAAAGTCATGATGTAATGGAATGGATTTGGTGATAACTATGAGCTATTAGGGTCTGGAGAAATTGAAATAGTTTTTGGAGTTGAGAACCTCAAGGAAAAAAGAAAATCTACTTTGAAACTGCAGCTGTGTTTGAATAAAGCAGAAACTATTAGAGAGATAGGTATTATGAAAGTATGTTAGACTCCTTACATCGTTACATTTTATGGGTATAAATTCTTTGCAGATGAAAAAGGTAACTAATTTGTTGTTTATGAGTTGGAAAGGTGTTAATACTCTCTGAAACACTACCTTGAGTAATAAAGAATAGAAGGAGAGTATTCTGATGAGTAGAAATATTCCTTAATGCAGTAAATAATTGATTCTGTTAACTTTATTCATTAAAATAAGATATTACATGGAGATCTCAAACTTGATAATTTTTTAATCACTGAAAACTGGCTAGGAGAAGTCTTTGTTAAACTCACAGATTTCGATCAAGCCGGAGCTTTAATGAGTGATTAAAATGAGGAATACTATTAAGATTTATTAAAAGAAGGCATGCTATTTTCACCAAATAATTGTATTATTAATAAAAATAAGAGAGGCACACAAAAATATTATGCTCCAGAGAGATGGAAAAATGGAAGCCCCTCAACTTATTAAGCTGATTCTTTTTCATTGGGTCTCATCCTCATTATTCTAGACAATTACCTTGTCTTTTCTGAAGATCAACTTTTCAAATATGATTTTTCAAATACTAAGCCCTATGTTGATTTACTCTTAGACAAACAAATTATGATAAATACAGAAACGGAAATTTATACTATCGCCAAAGATCTACTTAGTTTTAATATTAGTGAAAGAAAAATTATTAACAATAAGATCGATTAATTAAGGTAAACTATTCCTTTGTACTCAAAAATGCAATAATTCCCAGTAGAAGAAAATAGTTTACAACAAAGTAAATGCTTGAATTTTAAAACAATAGACTAGCATTAAAGAAATAATTGCTTAACATATTTAGAGAATCTCACAGATTTGTCAAGTATTTCACTCAATTTAAATTTTAACTAAATTGGAAACAATGAAGCCTAATCTCTTTTATCTCCCCTCAACAATCTCAGTAATCTAGTAAGCATTTCGCTCTACTTAAACTTTAATTAAATTGGAGACATTGGAGCATCTTCTCTTTTATCTCCCCTCAGCAATCTCAGTAATCTCACAAGCATTTCTCTCGTCTTATTATGTAACTAAATTGGAGATATTGGAGCATAATCTCTTTTATCTCCCCTCAACAAACTCAATAATCTCACAAGTATTTCACTCGTCTTATAATGTAACCAAATTGGAGCAGTTGGGGCACGATCTCTTTTATCTCCCCTCAGCAATCTTAGTAATCTCTCAAGCATCTCACTTAACTTAGACTCTAACTAAATTGGAGCAGTTGGGGCACGATCTCTTTTATCTCCCCTCAGCAATCTCAGTAATCTCACAAGCATTTCACTTAACTTAATATGTAACTAAATTGGAGCAGATGGGGCACAATCTCTTTTATCTTCCCTCAGCAATCTCAGTAATCTAGTAAGCATTTCCCTCAACTTAATGTGTAACTAAATTGGAGATATTGGAGCATAATCTCTTTTATCTCCCCTCACCAATCTTAGTAATCTTGAAAGTATTTCACTCCTCTTATTATGTAACTAAATCGGATACATTGGAGCATAATCTCTTTTATCTCCCCTCAGCTACCTCAGTAATCTTGCAAGCATCTCACTCAACTTAGAGTCTAACTAAATTGGAGACAATGGAGCATAATCTCTTTTATCTCCCCTCAGCAATCTTATTAATCTCGAAAACATTTCCTTAAGCATTGATAATAAATCTCAAGCTCTCATTGGAAGTCACTTTAAAAATATTGAAATCAATTATTGTTGACTTTATCCTATTCAAAAAATAATAATAATATATTTTAAAATTCCTTTGCTTTTTTTGTTTCTTTCATAAAATCCCAATCTCAAACAAACTGATTGATGTTCTAACTAAAAAAGCTTTTATTTTTTTCAAAACACATTCATAATGACTAAAAACATTTTTCATTTTATTAACTAAAAAGTCTGAAACAAATACATTTAAAGACCAGATTTACTTATCTGCTAATGATTCCCTTCTTTTTCTTTTGATATCAGCAATCTTAACCTTCAAGTACTTCTATCTGTTTAAATATCATCAATTAATATCACCTTTGGAAATAAATCATCCAAAAAGTAAACATCAATCCTTTTATCAATAATTATCAATCTTTATTTTTTATCTGAAAACTTATTCATTTCCATCTTGAAAATGCTTGGTTTTTTCATTTAATTTATTGAAGTTTTTTCATAGCCATTCATCCATTAGCAATTAACTATTCTTAAGAAGAGACAATTAGAAAATTCCAAAACCAAGAGGCAAGTATTTCAAGGAAATGTGTGAGAAATCATCTTTAATAAAAGAAATTAAATACATTTAAATACTTGATTTGAGTTCAAGCATTTTATGATTAGCTAAAAAGAGAGATGAGAAATGTTAAAAAGATAAAATAAGAAGAACACAAAGAATAACAACACAATGAAGCTATAATCAGTCAAATCAGATGCTTCTAGAAAAAATATTGTTAGGATTATAATTGGTTTATTTTTTGAGATAGCTATTACTGTTATTGTCACTCAAGTTGTTGCTGACCTTTAGTGAATTATGAGCTATGGGTTGAAAAAGAAAGAGAGAGAGAAAACAAAGAAAATGAATTCCGTAAAAGAAAATTCTTGGTAAAGTGAAGAAATTCTAAAGTAGTTTTTGAAGTAATAGTCTTATTTTTCAATCTCTTTCAACAAAGCTGTGTTTTTTTGCAATTGCACCTCAACTTCTATGTCAAAAACTAATTAACAAAAAAATAATATTTTCTTTATTAGTTTATTAGATCTTTTAAAAAAATTTCATCTCTAGAGTCCTTCTCCTTTTGAAATAATAATATTGAGATGACAAAGGTTCTCCCATTATTGGACATAAATTTACCATATTATTTGGCTAATGAATCAAAATGAGTTCATTTCAGTGAATCTATTTTTTCCTCTCCTTGAAAATGAGCTAAATCTTGGAGAAAGTAGCAAGACCTCTTGAACATATTCTCTCTTAGCATTGATTCTTTTCTTTCCGTTTTCTATTGGGATCAGTTTAATAAATTAACAAAGGGAGTTAGTAATAAAATAGTTAAGAGCTTCTTTGTAATTTTTTCATTTCACTAATCCTCACCTAAGATTGCTATCGTTGAATTTTATTATTTTATGTACACATTTTGATGTATGAATGTCAAGATTAAGCCAAATAAAAAAAAATTTCATAACAAAAATCAACAGCACTTGGAATAGGTGCCTTAAAATTATCTTCAATCTATCTCTAAAAATGAAGCAGATCTGATGAGGAAAACTCACTCTTGCCTTAGTAATTACTTCAATTGATCTTCTGAGGTTTTCAATTCAACCAAACAAAAAGCCCGATCAGTAAATAATCATAAATCTATAAACATTTTAAAATCTTCATCTTTTAATTAAATTTGTATTAAAAGAGAAATAATGTTTGAGTGAAAGATCCTAAAAAAGAACGCAATATTGTAATTTTGTTTAAAATTTTAATTTCTCTCTTCGACTGATAACTCAATATCTTTTCCCTCATATTGATTTCAATTAAACCTAACACAAAATTAAGGAGAACAGAAAAAAATCAAGTAAATTAAAAAGCATGAATAAACATAGTATGATAGAGGAGTAGAAGCAGATTTGACCTCAGCAAGGCGCACGAAACAGAATCATATTGGCATACAGCTTAGAGTCTGCACCTGGCTCTCCAAGAGAAGTAAAATTATTAAATAACACACATAAAAAGAAAACATGATTATGATTATTTAATAGATAACTTATTTTTTCCCAAAAAAAAAAGAGAGAGATGATAAGAATAATGATTTTTATGAAAGAATAAGACTGTAAAAATAATTTTAGTAGATCTGCTATCTAGAAATCAGTAAACGAAATTTAAAATAGTAATAAGTTCTCAACCTTCGTCTGAAGTGATAAAAAAATTAGTACTTATTTTATCTTTTAAAAAAATAGTTTTCCATTATTTTATTTTTTGCTATTGGAATTATCTCCCTAGTTAATTAGGTGCTCTCATCAAAGAAGTAGCTCAATTTCGTTAAGTAAGACAGATAGCCACGGTCAAAGAAGCACAGTGGAAGAAATAGAGCAGGAATAAACATATTATCAATGAGATTAGAAATTTCAACAACCATATTTTTCAATCAGAATATCTTTAATATTGAAGCCGTTTATGAGTGTGTTCATACATTTTTTCTTGTTGAAAAAAAAAATATTTTCAATATGATTTTACACAAGCCATTTTAAAAATAAATTCCTAAATTTGAATTTCATTAAGCCATTTGCGTTTCATTTCTATCATCATATAGTAACTGCCTTTTCCCAAGAAAACTAAATAAACATGAAGCCAATTAGTTAAATTGATCTATCATAAATATGAGTCAAAAATAAGAAAGATGCGAGGATTTCTAGATGATTATGAGCTCCTTATTTAAAAGATTATTCTCTCCATTTTGGATAAAAACAACAGTAGAAGAAAAACTACCCTTTTAAAGTCAATGTGTGTTTTTTTTTTTTTACTAAAATGATGAAAAGTTAGAAACACAACGAAAATTGAAAGCCTGTAGTTAGACATTACAAGAAGAAGTTCTTCTGAATGCTCAAGCAAATCAACTCAAATTAACAGGTAAACTATCTACTAAAATGATGATGAATTCCAACATGAGAGCGTATTAAAGGAGAAATCTTCAATATTCAAAACAATCGAGCTTGATTGAACTTTGCGAAAATCATAAATAATTGTAATATCTGAAGGGTTTAAAATGCATTAAAAATTGCAAAAAATTCATAAATATCTCTATTGGAACTCTTCTAAGTCAACACCATCTGAGTTACAGAATGCAATTTCTTCATTTCAGGCATTTTTCGAATGATTCTGATATGTCTCTTCATTAATCTAACAAACTTTCTAGCAATAATAATTTTCATCTTCCAAACATCTTTTGGATGGAAATTAATTCATGTCTTAGTTTTTTTGTAAAATTCCTTTTCCGCGTAGAGCTTCAAACTAATATTCTTTGTTTGCTCTCATTCAACTATGCCAGCACTTGAGCAAAGAGAATCTTCAATACTATCCAAGCGTTTAAAATGCATGTTGATTTCATCTTAGATACATCTCATTCTAGTACTTGTCTACAGATAAACCTTGTCTACTTTAATTTATTTCATCATTTGAATACGGCTCATTCGAGTTCCTATCTACAGGAAAACCTAGCCTATTTTAATTAGTTTTTTCTCCTCCACGAAGATACAATTCAATAAAAGAAATATCTTTTCTCTTTTCTTTCCCCAAAATAATCTCTTAAGCTGAATCAATCTTCAAGATCTGAAAAAATGACCAATACAACTAATAAATCCCTCCTACATTGTTATTCATCAAAGCAAAAAATGGCTATGTATTGATCCTTGTGTGACTAATAATTTGAAATAGCTATGTCTTTAGTTGCTTTTAGTCATTTTTGAATTCAAATTGCTTCTAATGTATTTTTAAGGATTTGTATTTTGTTTTGGAGATTTATTGTTTGTTGAACCATTGAGTGGTATTTTGGATGTTATTTTATCTTTACCATTTTTAAAAGCATATCTCTTAACTTTCGTGCTTATTAACAGAAGTTATTACTTTAAAAATTAATAGTAAACAATTTAAAATGAGCCGAAAATTAGCGATGCAACTTGAACTTTATGATAATGATTTTTTAAACTACTTCTTGCTTCTAATTCTTCTCGATGATCATTCCCACTTTCTAAATATTTATAAAATTATTCAGTTAATTTGGGTTTTTTTTCTTTCCAGAGATTCAAAAATCTCTGAGTTGTTAGGAATAGCAGATAAATATTTTTAAGATTATTTTAATCAAAAAAGAAAAGCCTCTTCCGCCCCTTCAACAGAAATCCCATTGCAATTTATTGCTAAAACTGCCTTAAAGCTAACAAAGAACATTTTAAGAACCAAATGAACAACCTTGCTAAACAAATATCTGATAAGACTAAAGGTTGTGCCTTTAAGCTTGGTTCAATAAAGGAGTTCCTACGACTCCTCAAAAGTTAGCAAAAGCAATACTCTGAAATCTGTTATCAGGGTAATGGAGCTTTTGCTTTAGTCCTAAAAGCTAAAAAAAATAAGACTACCTAAGTAGCTTTAAAAGTAATCGAATACGATAATGACACAGCTGGTATTGAAGCTATTGAACGAGAATATAATATTCTTAAATCTCTCATTAGAAGTGATTATTTTATCTAAATCAACAACCAGTTTTATCTCACTGAAGAGAATGATAGTGAAGAAGAAGAAGAAGAAAAAGAAAAAGAAAGCTTTGAATAAAATTAAGATCCATTTAAACGATTT
>Ga0302271_10000651_pt1 | contig 34061 bp, 18 predicted proteins | sample III_Bog_N1_1_FD_198767 | JGI IMG/M metagenome (GOLD analysis project Ga0302271, IMG submission 198767) | Peat permafrost microbial communities from Stordalen Mire near Abisko, Sweden - III_Bog_N1_1 | ecosystem: Environmental > Terrestrial > Soil > Wetlands > Peat | place: Sweden: Abisko... | reverse complement strand
ATTAATAATTTGCTAATATCTTATTATTAAATAATCAACTGTAAACATTATGTAGGTTTTTTGAATATTATAATATAAATTAATAAGCTCCATTCAAAACGAATTAAAGTATAATTGTAGGAGAGATGTTGAATAATAATGATTTAAAGAGCAACAAAACACACATAACTTTATGACATTTCTTTTGGTTTTTGTTCGTACAAAGAAGGTTAGGCATTAGCAAACAAAGCAAAAACGAAATAAATCTTAAGGTTGATTAATCTGAGAAATCATCAAATAAGTTTTTTCCTTAGATAGTTTCTTTGAATAGGATCAATTATCACTGCTTTAGATCTTACTTTAAATATGGGAACACATCATATTTATGGGAAATTTATTTTTTCTGTGATACCTTGAACGATTGAATTGTCAGGATTATTTTGTTGTGTTTTGATTTATTACTAAGGATCCTCTTTAGTGCTTAGTTTCTCAACAATATTTTGATTTGATTGCTAATTAGATCGTTGATCTTGCTAATCGATGATCTGTTCAGTCTAAACTACTTCTTATTTTTCCTCAGCCTGAACGTCTTTCTCATCTGATTCTTCACCTTCTTCCTCTCCTTCTTCTTCCTCATCCTCATCTTCATCTTCTCCTTCACATTCATCTTCACAGTCTTCTTCATTATTTTAACCAGCACAACCTTCTTCTTCCTCTTCGTCTGGTTTTTCTTCTTCTCCAATCGATCTAGACTTTCCATCTTCACTTTTCGAGCTATGACATGCATGTTTATTCTTTGAATTTTTCATTTTCTTAGCTTTAACAATGATTTTATCCAATATCAGAGGTTTTATCTATGCATAATCTATTATCTAAGAGCTATTAGCATGCTAGCCTTTCGATTCAACTTTCGGAGGCTAGGGAAAGATTATCATCGAAATGCATCCATTAAGATAATGTGAAGTAACCTCTTTTATTTGAATTTTATCATATGCTGCCCTGCCATTAATTAAATCTTTTTCCAAGAACCCCTTCATGATCTGATTACCTTCAAACAAAAACACAGGAAAAACGCAAAAATATAAGCATAAAATATTCATAAATTTCAAAAAGTTTAAATAATGTTACCAAGGGTATTCTGCTTGATCGCTGTTGGTGGTACTTCATTCGTAAAGAGGACAATAGAGAGAGTGATGTTGTTTAAATTATGAATAACCTTCTGAGATCGATCACAAAGAGTGAGCTTTATGCTAATTTTAAGATACAAGAAATTAGAAAAATAAATCCCAAAAAGCGAGCTATTTCCCCAAATTGATTTATTCAAATAATCTCACCTAAAGTTCCTCTCGCGATATAAGGTATCCGGGATATTTTCTTCCAAGACTAATTCATATTAGTAATCAGCATCTGATTTATTAAACAAGTACTGAAGAAGGATTTCCTTTCCTTGAAAGTTCTTTCCTCCTTCTTGTGAAAGAGGGTTTCGTTCAGAAGCGCTGCAAGCCTACTCAGCCATTATTGACCCTGAATTATTGAATTGTTACTTGCAGTTGCTAGAGCTCTTGAGTGTTTTTCTAGTGTACTTTAAGAATCTTACATTGTTGTGAATTTGTTAATTTCAGTTAACATTTTATGTTAAAACCCTATTTGAGCAAAAATTATTATTAGAAAAGAAGGGTATCAGATTTTCAACCTTGTTTAAACAAAAGTAAATACAGTTTTATTGAATTAGAATTAATTATTGGCTTAAATGTTCTTTTCAACATCCCCTACTCTCCTAATGAATTAGTTTTTTGATTGTTTTAGGGGAGTATTCTGATAAAAATAAGATATTAAGATTTTTTGTATTTTAATAGATTTATTAAGAAAAGTTTGCATAGTAAAGTAATCCAAGTTAAACTAACAAATAAATTGACATTCTTAAGATCTTATTGTCCCTTTCATTTGGACTGTTTGTACTTTTTCTTAACATCCATGTTTGATGAGTCTCTAAGATTCCCCAGCAATTCCCTTTATTTTTGTTATCAATGTAAAAAAAGTCATTTCTTCTATTACTTATTTATAGCAATTTTACCACATATTGAAGTTATCTTCATAGCCACGAATTGGATATGTTTCCTGTGGTTCTTAAGCTTATGGAGATTCCACTGCGAGGATAGATTTATCCATATTGTTTTCTGATTTGATTCCTTCTCCTTCATTTTTATTTCCAATCTATTCTTCTTTTGTCTTTGGAGCTCCTTGAGGTTATTGTTATTATTATTATTATTATTTTCTTGGAAAGATCTAATCTATCGTCAGCTTGAATGCATCGTCTACAAAAACATATTAATGTAAGACAAATGTATCATCAAACATTTGTAATATTTTGTGTGTTTTTTTCTTTTTATCTTACCTAATGCTCTCGGTATGAGTGCTTATGTAACTGCTGAGCATTCTTCAATCGCTGGATTTGTGTTGACTTCAATCAGCCAAGTGTGCAAATCAGCATCGATGAGAAAATCAAATCCGAACATTTCGAAGCAGTGCTTTCTGTCATTTTGATTCAGTTTCTTCTTCACTGAGCAGAAAGTAATCAATATAATATCCCTGATTTTATCTACAATCTTCTTCTTGTAGTATTTTGCAGGTTGCTTCTCATCAGCTCCTTTATAATTAATTTCTAAAAAATTCCATAAATGATCGAAAGTCCACATGTTTCCATTCTCGAATGTTCCATAGCTGTCACTGTATTTCTAGATCGCATTGTTCGTGAGATGGATGAATAGATTATCCAACTGATTTTCATCTGTACTAAACTCCGAACTCGATAATCGCATGTAGCCCTCACGGAAGAAATACACATCTAAATTATGAGAAACTAGCGCCCAAACACGGATATCGAACTTTCTGTTGTTTATCAGCAGCGGTTTTTCAATATATTTCTGCACAACAAATTAACTAGCCTTCAAAATGCAAGGACCAGCGGGAATCGATCGAATATACTTATTTGGATCTTCCTTTTCCTTTTTTATTGGAGGTGCAACAGATTTCACTAAGACACTTGTGCTGTTACCTCTCATTCCTTACTGCAGAGGTTTGATTTTTTTAATCTAAAAAGTGTTACCGTTTTGACTTATTTTTTTAGTTTCAGAGACTGTTGTAGATGATGGTATTGTAGATTGTGAAGTTGATGAAGGCTATTAGCTTTATTATTACTAGGTCAATGATTAAATTGGAAGATTTTCTTTCTAAGAGCTATTATTGTTATTGTTGTTGCTGTTTTCATCTCCTTGTTTTTCTTCTTCTTGATCCTAGCCATTTTGAGCTGGAGGAGATTGTTATTATTATTCCTCAGCTGGTTTGGGCTCTTATTTTTTCAGCATTTTTTCTTCAAAACCAGCTGTGTAATCTGCTATCAGTTTCTCCAATAATTAAAGACTATTAAACACATGAATTCCTCTTCCTCGATTCAGAAACGTTGGTTTTAGCAGCCACATATACGTGCTGCTATCCTAATCTAGGAACGTATCCTACAACGACCAACGAGTATAAAAATAGTTGTAAAGTTTCTCAGTACTTTACTGCCCATACTGTGCTTAGAATTATCTCATAATTTTCCTAATATCATTCGCTTTATTTTGTAGATTTTGCTATTTTTTCTTAAGTTCGATCGGCATGTTCATCTCGAAAAACTTCAAAAAGTTATTCAGAATTAAATCGCAATTTTCTTCATTGAAATCAATCACGTATGTCAGAGGTGTGATGTCAAACACATTCTACTTAATACCTTCTGAAAAACTCATTAAGTTTTTCACTAAGTACTACTTATTCGAAATCTCACGATGAAACTCAAAATGATTCACAACTTGCTTGTAATTATTGTTGTCAACTAATTTTTCATATTTATACCCGCGAGTAGTTTATTGCCATTTGAAATGGACAAACATTGAAGTTGCATCTTTTGTCTCTACCCATCCTTCACGCTTAGCCATTAGCTTGCGGATTCTCTCAGAATTGTTACCACCTCCAATGTAAAACTGTTACCAAAAAGCAAAATAATGATGAACATCCAAATTATTATTTTTCAAAATAGAAATCTTGATTCTTTATTTTACTTTCAGTTATGTGTTATTGCTATTGTTATCTATTCCATTAGGCGCATTAGCATTTCCATTATTAGTAGCAGTATTACTATTATTCCCTCCTGCAATTGTCCCTGTGTTACTAGCGAAGTTAGTTGATGGTTTTCTTCCTTACAATTTCGAATCTGTCATATTTTGCTAAGATTGTACTTTTGGTACAAGAACAACTTATGATCCTAATACTCGTTAGTTCTAAAAAGTCAACGACTTAGACATCTCAGGGATCATTGGTAACTTAGCATTTGATAATTGTTATCCTAGCGGTTATGTTCCAGTTGAGGTAAGTGGCTTTAACGTGCTGGATAGCCCCTTTGATTGTAGTTTATCTCCTTTGTTTTCAGTTGAAGAAACTGGAGATTTCAACTATTTCTAAGACTATTACCAAAATAAGATCATAGAAAAAACAAACAAAAACATGTTTACTGATAGAATATTAGCTGGCTTGAGTGCATCTGTATTGACAACCTACTGATTTAAGGTATTCTTGATCTAACTCTTCGTGCTAATACCAGGAGAAATAGATCGATTTATACGAGCATTTGATTTTGGTTACATGCCATTCTCGTCAATGCTATTGAGTTTAATCGAAGAATTTCCAATTTATGATTTTGATTTACTGGATTTGTGTCGTGACATAAATGGGCTTTCTGATGAGCTCTTAAAGCTATGGTATCCTTACAGGTTTACACCTAATAAAATCAAATAATAAACAATGAAAGACTCCTTCATCGTTTTACGATCTTTTTTACTTTTTCTAGGGACACTTAATCCAGGCAGGTTGGTTTACAAGTTGACTGAAGTAGCAGCTACTGGAGTTGAGATGACACTTTCTTGATTCTCTTAGAAGGGTTAGGCAACACCGTTCTAAGCTTCCACTTAAGAAATCGGTGATTCAGTAGATATTACCAAAGTGGATTAGTCTGTTTGTGAATTCATTTCGTTGTAACTGAGAGAGATAAAGGAAGAAGTTGCTCTTTTTTGAAAGCACCTTTATCACAAAATAATTAATTTACAACAATAATTAAATCCCCCTTTCTTCCTCTCCCTCTCTCCCCCCATGCAAACATCGTCCAAAAAAGCCAACAGAGATTTTTATAAAATCTTTCAAAAAATTTGCATATATTTCTTGCTAATTACTAATTGAATTGTAAGGGTGAACTTTTCTTTTTTCTAGTGCTACAAACAAAGGATATAGATTGCCTTTTTTTAACCTTTTTAAGCAGATATTATATCATTTTTATAGGCTAGAAGTAATATAACTGCTTATGTCTCTTTTCGCTGGAGAAGGATAAGCCACTGGAGGGTTACTGTTGGTGACGCTATTCACGGGGTTCATCTGATATACATCTTAGCGATATTGCAAAGGGAATACTTGGGGTTAAGCTGGAACATATTGCATAGGTTAAGGATGATATTGTTATTACTATTATTGCTATTATTGAATAATTTACGGATGCATTTATGGTTGGATCGGAATTGGTTGCTAGTACATCGTTTAAGGAGGAGGATTCATAGGATAACCAGTTTAGTAATACTGTGGCTATGGTTATTACCCTTATTGCAGCTACTACGGTGGAAGAATAGCCATTTACTATTGCTATATTTAAGGTGGCATTTGCATTTATTATGGGATTTGTTGCATTTAGTGCTGTTGTAATGGCTGCATTTACTGTTATTACATCGGAATCATTTATTATTATTGCATTAATGGCATTTATTATTGCATAGGGTGCATTTGTTATTGCTACATCTGTTGAATTGGCTGCATAATATGCTATGGTGGTTGCATGGGTGGTAGCATCTGTAATTGAGGTGGTTATTGATGTTACTGCTGCTGCATGTGTGGCATTGTTTATTGCGGGATATGTTTGATTTATTAGTGTTATTATTGCTATTATTTCATGATAGGTTGCATTTTTTGTTGAGGAACTGCATGCTACTACCCTTGCAAGGAGTTGAAGTTCTTTCTTTCAGAAGTATTTTAGTACATCTAAGAAGTTTAATGAGGAGTGCTTGTTGTTTATGGCTTAGAACTTTAGATTTCTTCAAGTTTTTACTTTACTATCTGTTGCTGTGCTAAATTTTCAAAAAATAATTGGGTTTATTTCATTTTTCTGAGAAAACAATATGCTTATGATTATTATTTACATAATTGATCGAGCTACTTATTGGATTGCGATTGAGGTGTAGCTTAAGCTTTAGTCTACTGCAAGAGATTCTTAGCTTAAACCTTTTCTTAGTTCTTGAGTTTATACTTTGAGCAGAGTTCATCGGCAGCTAAGACAAATACAATAAATTGGTGAGAAGAGAAATTTTAAGGATATTCAGATGATTTTAAAGAGAAATAGCCCCTCTCACAAACACAAATAATCTCTCAAGATACTTTTGGAGGTAAGATGTGTTTTCTGATAATCTTGTTGCATCTCATTCCATTTAGCATACAGTGTCTATGCGTTTGCTAGACAATTATCACCATCTTCTTCGAGCGTAGGGTAGTACGCATAATCATAGGATTTCTTGTAATTCGTGTAGAATTGCTAGAATATCTCTTTCTGAAGGTTCTGTTATGTCTTCGATGCGGTAGTTGCAGCACTCATGATTCAGAAAATATTCAAAATTGTCGAGAGCTTTTTAAATAGGACTTGAAGACTTATGTTGTATTTATTTTATTATTTTTGCTTGAAATTCTCAGAGAGACACAAAAGGGGAATTAACTATTTAGGATGGGTTTAAGGAATTGCAAAATGTTCTAATAAACAAATTAATAGCTGTTTTTTTTTTACAAGATTCAACAAAGAAAGAGATTAAATAATCTTTGCTATTGCCAAGAGCTCAAGAAGATATGAATACACAGCAAGGTAGTAGGGATATTTATCTTGATTCTGCTATTATTCACAACTAAAAAAACAAAACAACTAAATAACTTTGTTTAAAATAAGTATTTTCTTTTTTGAGAGGCTTTATCAAACAGCCATAATATTTAAAGTAGCTATCCTTTGGTTCTTTTTTGGAAATGGTTACAAAGGATAGTGATGATTATGCAAACATTATCTTTGTTTAGATTCAAAATATTCAATATTTTTAATGCAATTCAAACATAAATTTATTTTTCTTTATCCTTTCAATTCAAAATAATTATTCTATGTCTTCTTCCCTGCTCATTTATGTATAAAATACTCAGGAGCCTGGATAACCCTATCCTGCTTGAACAGGGGGACATTCGATTATCTTAACTTTGTTGTGAATGCAATGTAGGCAGAGAAATTCGTCTTGATTTTATCGAAGTTCGAAAGAAGCTCATTAAACAAGCAATCTTCTTTTTTGTTGACATTCCAATAGTACATATCACCTTCTTAAACGAGTTTCTTGTGACGCTCTGATAATTCCTCAGGCAGTTAGCGAATAAGATCCTCTGCTTCAACATATCTAGCAGTTGAATTATTGTTCATGAACTCTTAGTTTATCGCTTTTACTTGCGTTGCGAACACTGGATCCTTCGAAAGAGATGCAATATCATCAATCCAAGCGTTGAACGTCAATTAGGTTTTAGGATCGAACTTGCATTGCTTCTTATAAAACGCTATGAAGACCTTAATGTTGGTGAGCAAAACTGCAGATGAAGCGGAAGGAAATTGCACGTTGATTTCACAGTAATGCAGGAGCGCTATGAGGATGATAACTTTCGTATCACGAGAGATTTTAAAGAAATAATCGTCTTTTAGTTGTTGCTAGAGTGTTATGTCGTTAAATTTGTTGAGATCATTAAGGAAATCAATCGCAGAAAGTGAGGCACACCAGTCTAATCTCAAGGCTGCTTGCATAGCGAAAATAGTTGTCTCCGCATTGTTCAGTTATTAGATAAACTCGTTGTTTTTCTCTTCAATCAAATCGATGTTCTATGAGCTTAGTGTGAGCACTTTTAGAGCCTTAAACTCGCTAAGCGAACTCATCTATTACAGCAACTTCTGCTCAAGTTTCTTGTCTGTCAGGAAGTTGAGTTTCTGAACACCTTTGTATTGTTCTCGAACGCAACTATCCAGTATCAGCCACTTGATAATATTCTCATACTAACCTTTGTCATTCCCCGAATGCAGCTTCAAGTAGACGCAAAACTAAATAAATGGAGGAGGAGATCCTTTAGCTTTCGTTCTTGCTTCTTATCCTTTTCTAGCTCCTTCGTTATTCTGTTCAAATCGTCGCACATACAAATCGATGATGTTTCTGACATGGTTGTTCGTTTTGTATTCATCTATTTCCTCTTGGAACTTTAAGTTACTCTCACAGAGGTGATTCAGCATATCCTCTGGGATAATTGAGGAATAATAATCGGCGCAGCGAACTTACGAAGGATTTAAAGTATTGTGCGCAGAGGAAGTTAAAAATAGATGAAGAGGTGTTCCTCGAGCTGATATGGGCGGAAGTGCAATTTCCTCCCTCACATAGATGAGACTGTAAGCACTTGCATTACCCCATCCACCAATGGCTTCCTTGAAGACATTTGCTTCTGTTTCTTCGCTGACTTGGATGTCATTGTATCGCCACCATTTTTTGTTCTAGAGATCTTATATGAACGTGTAATAGTGTCCGCTTTCAGCAAGTCCGTCGTGGACTAACACCGCTTAGAGGTAGTATTTTTCCTTAGTGAATGCGTTGTAAGATTCTTGGATGCGATTCTGCAATAAAGTTATGTCCTTCTCGAGAGATGCAATTCTGTCTTTTATTTTGAGGGAATAATTCTGCAAAACTCGCAAGACTGCTGTATTTTCAGAACTATTGTTGCCAAAGTAAGTGCTGTTTGTGATTGGATTCAGCTCCTCGTTGAGGTTGTTTTTCTGTAAAAACGCAGCGGTGCCTTCTAATAATGGTAGAATACCAATTTGGACTGATTGTACACCTGCGAATGCTGTGATTTCATTGAGTGCTTTTTCGAGATTGTGCTTTTATTTCACAAGTTCATTGACTTTCGCTCTGATTACTAAGTAATCATCTTTTCTATCTTCAGTAAACCTCTCCAGATAGATCTCCCTTTCGATTTAGAACGGTTCATTGATCTTTTGTAGTCTCTGTGTTTCCTTGTTGAAGATCACCCTTTGAAGCTAGAAAAATAACGTATTGGGTGATTTCTTTATCCAATTATGCTTCTAAGCTGGAACAACATCACCTCTGTCGTTCTTATACTCGTCAATATGATTCACAACATACTCGTCAAGAGCTTAATACAACTCCTTGTGTTTGATGTCCAGGAAGATAATATTAAACAGTTCTTCTTCTTTTTTGGTGAATTATTCTTCCCCTAGCTTGTACTTCATCTCAACTGAGTGCTACCCGAAGAAATTCTAGCTCACTATGCTGGATGTTGACATCGAAATACTCGTCCCACTAAGCTTGCTCAAAGTCATTTCGACTTCCATGGAATTTCCATGAAGTGCACTTTTGGAGTGCTGCAATCCCTCCTCAACACGTGCTAGGAATGTGATATTGAATTCGCCAATGTCTTATTGATCTCCAATCTGCAGTTGGTTTCCAGTATCATCAACGATGTTCTTAATCACATCGGTAGGGTCAATATATTTCTTGTCACTGCCTGTAAACTGAAGATACAGTTATTGCAGGGAACTCACAAGCTTCACAGAAGCCTTAACGCGTTTCAGTTTGATTTCATTAGACGACAAGGATTATGTATTTGTTCCCTGATTATCACCGTTATTCACTAACACAGCTGATTTAAGTTCTTCCTCAGTTGGTTCCTAGAAGTTGAGAATCGCGCAAGCAAACTCAATATTGTAATAATAAACTTATAAAAGTGGATTAATATAACAAGTATTTCCAAGATTTTTGAGTCCAACTGGGATTCCTTCTTTACGCATTCGCTGCTCGGGATTGAGTGGCTCAAAGCTAGATTTGTTTTCTTTTGCTTCTTGCACGGAAGCCAAGATTGCTTCATTGACTTATTTTTCTTCATCCATGTTATTTGTCATGCTTGTGATCTTCTACGATTACTAGGTGATGACATGTTCTTAATTCGCATGCAGAAACTAATATTCATCTAAAAGAGCTTGCTCTTGCCCTTTGCATGTCTTCCAAGCTTCTTTGAGTAGGATTTCATTGAATCCCATGGAGACATAGGTATTCAAAATGCCCTTAGGAATCTCTGAGGTATTGCTGCTCATTGTTGGTTTTGTCTTTTTTATTTATTTTTCTTATTAATTTCAAGAGTTAAATACAAATAAATATTTCCTTTTTCTTTGTTTAAATTCAAAGCCTATTTCAAGCAGATTTTGATTTGTGCAGCGGTGCCGTGCTGTTTTATGATTAATATGAAAAATAAATTTAAATTAACTGTGTTCTGCATTTTTTTTTCCCAATCGGATCTTTGTGAGAGATTCTCTGTTCTCTCTCTTTTTGTTTCTTTCTAAATAGAATGGATACTGCGCTAAATGAAATAGATAACTTATCTAAGAAGAATTTGAATTCTCTTTAAATAAAAAAAAAATATTTATGCTCATACTAATTCATTATTGTTTTATTCGCAGCTAAATTACAAGACAAACTGAAAAAAAATGGCTTTAGTTTAGCAATAGCAATCTAACATACAGCCAATAAGACAACATTAATTACTTTCTAAATCAATCTTTCAGACTAAATTTTAGGATATTTGGAAAACTTGATATTAATGAAATACATTTTATGTTGATGATATTCGTTGACTTATTGCTGTCAAAATCAGATAATATTTTGAACTTATTATTTTCAAGACTAAGCATGCTCACTAAGGCTTGCTTTTCTTTATTAAATCTCTTTCATTGTCTGCTACAATTCCTTGAGATGCCCTAACTGAGCCTTTTAGAAATTCGCCATGAGAGTTGATTTAATTCGTTAATAATCATTTTCTTCTTTTTTCTTTTTCTCTTTTGAACATTTCCTAAGATACTCTTTAGTATAATTTTCCTTTGCATTAGCTACTTAGAGTTGTGTTTTTTTCTAATTTATTGAAGATATTTACTGTGATTTTGGAGTTGATAAAATAGTATTCTTGAAATTTTTGTAATTCTATTGTTATGATTCTTATTTTTGTGAACGATTTTTAAATTAATTCGGTGACGAATTTAAAAAATTGAATTGAAGATTCAGCTTTGCTGAGGAAGGAAGGAGAATATCAGGATAAGAAGAATCAGGTATGTTACATTCTGAAAATAGATTCTGATTGCTGTTATTTTAGTTATTGGTAGTTATGCAGGATATTTATCCAAAGAATGAAGTTGATTTAGCTGCTTCTAATAGAGGAGTTGATGATCTCTTTTGATCACTAAAAATTGGGAGATGATAATTCGATAGAACCTTAGAAGATATTGCTTTGCTAATACAATTATTATTGTCAACTGATAACTCAATTGTAGGTTATTCAGTGAATTCTGCCATTTTTGAACTTATCTAATGTGGAAAAACAAAAAGTGTTAATATTAATTTTAAAATACTTTAAATCTCTATTTCAAATCATATTTTGGGAATTTCACAAAAATGAATGAATTAAAGCCCTAATCTTTTCTTACCTTCTAAGCTAAAACCTATTGCTGAGTAGCTTCTACTTAGTATTTAATTTGTTTAATATTATCCTCCCAAGATGAGATTGCTTTTATTTATCTATTATTATTATTATTCTCTCCCTTATCTTCTTCATTTTTAGTTTTTTTCTCAGTTGTGAACTTCGATGCTTGCAACTATTCCGCAAAGCTCTCCATTTCTTATATCGGAGAAAGACAGAATTTGTTCGCTTAAACCAATCCTTAAGTACTTAAACTTCTCGCTTTATTCCTTTTCATTTCATCTCTTGCATCTTTAAATTTTCCTTTACTTAATTTCTCAATAAGTTTCTCGTTTTTAGAACTTCTTGTTTCTAAATGTTCCTGCTTTTTGTTATTTCCTCCTAATTCGCCAGTTTATTTTGAAACATTGATACTGTACTTCTTACGGAGAAGATGAAAGACACTGTCATAAATCGCTTAAGAAATACCCTTAACTTCTTTTTCTTTCAATGAAGGTAAAGCACCTTCCACTCTCTTTTCAATATCTGATTAAAGAACCTTCAATTTCTATCCTCGATTGTTTGAATCCTGCTGTTGTGAAAAATCAAAAGATAAATAAAAAAATATCAAAATATTTCATAATAGTAAACTACTTTTTACCCCTTGAATGTCTTTAAGAGTAAAATAAAGTTCAGGGCTCATGCTATTCTTGATATTTTCTGCTTCTTTCTCTAACTTATCTAAACTCCACGTTTGTTCTTATGATAATTCCTTTGATTAAGACGGAAGTTATTCTTTTGGCTTATGTGTGTCGAGCTTAGTTTTGGTGTGCCTATCTGGTGTTCTTTGAATAATATTTAGATTTTAAGGCAATGCAGATATTGCAGAAGGATTTACATATTATTCAGCAACTTAGCATACAGTTTCATCATAATTTATTTATTATTTTGGAAGTTTCTGTGGAGTTTAATGTGGTGAATAATCTTTGCTAGTAGCATGAGTAGTATCAGCTTGTTGTTCATTAAGATTTTTCTCTGAAAAAATCTAATGAACAGGCGACTTATTTCTTTGAGATTATTTTCTTTCAGTCAAAGAAATTTATGAAGAGAATGGTAGTTTCTTGAGTTCTTATGGATTTTAGCTTAGATGGTGGTCTTCAAAATGTACAGGAGTTAGGTTGTATGTAAGATGAGGTTTAGATTATTTAACTTTTTCGTCTTTTTCTTTGTTTAGCAGTAGAAAAGTATCTGATACAGCCAGATCTTGATTTTATGAAGGTTGTCTGTCAGGAGTAGAAAATGTTTCATCATCTCTGATTTTACCAATCTGAACCTTATATTATTCTTATATCTCTTAAATATCATTATCAACCATTCTTGCGATAATCTCAGATTAGTTGTTCGATAGATTTCTCTCAGAGATGGGCATTTTCTCTTTGATATTTCTGTCACGTTTGTGAACATTCTCTTCTGTTTAGCAAATTCGTGAACCATGATTTTAGATTATCTCATTGCAGCTGTGCAGTTAAGTTTACGTAGATTCTTGATCGTTTTCAACAGATTTGATTTAAATTTCAACATTCGATCCTTTAGATTAACACAAAGAAAAAGAGGATCTACGGGTTTGAGTTGTTGTTTTCGGATTATTTAATTAAATTTATTATTTTTGTTTTTATTATTATTATGATTATTATGATTATTCATTTAGTAAACTTTGGTCATTCTGTAGTGCTCTTTTTGATTCTGTTTATTGTCTTCCTTGATTATTTCCAGTGATTTTTGAGTGGCATGATGCACTTTTGGTATGTCTATTCATTATTTACTTATTATCAGATACCCGAAGACCAGTATTAGTCACAGTAATTACTTTTTAACTTCCGATGTTAGAAGAAATCTACTATTGAAAAGGTGCATTATTTGGAGGATATTAAGATCTTGTTGCGTTATGAAAGTATATTTTACTTGAAGATTATCCAGTAATTATAGAGTCTCCATTCTCTTAATTCTTGATTTATCTTTGAATCAGAATTTATTCAAGATTCAGTATTTTCATTGACTACATTGGAAGAGGAATTGATTGCTAGTTGGTTTTCAAGATTTAAGTAGAAGGGTAACAAAGTGGTTAGATTCCATTTAAGTTCTAGCAAGATCTGATAATGTTAGTTTGTTTAGAAGGTTGAAGCACATTTCGGAATGGCTACAAGATAGATGGAGTTGATTGTATTTCTACTGAAAAAACCCTCTATGATAAAGGAACGGAAGCTGAATTCGTTTCGAGTATTTACTTTGGTTAACCATGCATTATCGGGGGATGAATAATATTAAATTGGTGGTGAATTGGAGAGACGCTTCTTTGAGAGATTGCGGATGAACTAAAAAAAAATATTTAGTTTTAAATATAAAAAAAGATTGTAATTATTTACGTAACTGATCGAGCAGTTGTTAAGAGTGGATTGATGAATTAAGGCTACTATGAGCAAACAGGAATCACTTGAGGAGCCATCAAACCATGGTATTTTGGTCTCGATTAGCGAGAATTGAGATCAAAATTGTTGTAAATCATGTAATTTGTGGTTTAGTTTTTTGTTTATTTTGATTACCTAACAAAAACAACGAAGAACTTCTTTGATTGGATGCTAATAATTCCTTTATTATTGCTTTTTTCAGAGATTATTTTATTAATATTAAAGTTATTTGCACATTAAAACCATCCAAATAATCACATTAATCAACCTATCTAGTGGCATGAAGATTCCAATGAAATTATATTTTTAACGGTAAAACTGAAGAAAAAATTAATAACAAAAATAATAACAATTTAATTGATTAGTTTTTTGATGATTCGAATCAGCACATCTAATCTAAAAAAAACCCATTTCCCTGTTGATCGTTTGAGCAACATTATTGCAGAAATGCACAAAACTGCTCTTAATTAGCAGAAAATTAAGCAAAATAATTAATTGTATGAAACATAAAAATATTATTTTGATATGTAATTTATTCTCTGATTTCCATAAACTATCTAACTTAGACAAAGGAATCTCATTTTTCAGAGTAATTAACTCATGTCAATTATGTTGATGCTTCTTCTTCTTCTCGATTCAATATTAACTTTTTCTATTCACCAAGGTGCGTTGTGAAAGTTATTTGTCTGATTCTTACAATTAAGTTATCTATCTAAATGAAGTTAGCTTTGATCTTTCAGAATTATTCAAGCCGCTGTAATTATCATAGTAATTAATACTTTCCTCGCTGTTATTATTAGGTTTATTATTCAAATCAATAGGAGATACAACAATACCTTGTTTTTCAAAAATTCTTCGTCGCGGAGTCACACTGCGCGATTTATTTTATTGAATTGACATGCTTGAGGAATATTAAATTGGAAACTAATGAACTTAATCCTTTGATAACCCTGAATAATAACTTGTGGATTAATAATCTTATTCTCTCCATTGATTTTGTGAATTGAATGAAGAGTTGCTGTGCTAAGCATAAACGTTTTCTAAATTCTTAGAAGATTAGGCAACCTAGATAGGATGCAATTTCAAACTGCGTTTTTATGAATTTTATTATTTTTCATAAGAAATAGCATTACCATAATCAAGGTTTTGTTTTGCTTGGAGAACCTTAGAACTTTAATAATTACCAGAAGATACCTTAGGTGCTATTAACTCATCAACTTCTGTATCATCATTATCATAGGTTGGTGGCTATCTATCTAACTGAAGGTTATTATTCTATTTATGCTATTTCCTTGGAGTTGGTATCGGACTTGGTCTGCTTATTTACGTATCTACAATAGCATTAGGACTCACATCTCTAAATGCTCTCAAATCTTAACTCTTAGAATTAATTAAATTTGTTGTTTCCAATTGTTCCATCTCTTCTTAACTTTATCCATTGAATCTACTAACTCTATTGTTTATCTTAATAATCGGTCTGACATCTCGTTTAAGAGTATTGTTTTGAGTATTCAAATGTCTCTCATTATTAGAATTATTATCATTTATCTTTGAAAAATCTTTATTAGAACTGCCACTATTTCTGTCTGCTTAACTTTGTTATTTCTCTTCATTTATTAACCCTTTAGGCTCCTCTCTGCATCCATATCCATCTCCTATAAGTATCCACTCTTCTTGCTTAGGTTATTTTCTCTCAACATATATTCCTTGTTATTTAGTTCCTTCAAAGGAGTTTGCTTTCCCTGCTTGATGATTCTAACTCTGCATAGACTTTGAACTTTATCGGAGACTACGATTAGCTAGTTTGACTTATTCATAATCTGAATCACTACTTTCAGTGAGATACTCTTTAGTAATTTTAGAAGACTTCAAGATATTTTTACTGTTCTTTTATTCTTATTCATCATACTGTGTAGATCTATTGTAGCTCTAACCACTTTCGTAGTTGTTTTAAATGTGCTAACTCAATTTAATATTCTTCCTATTGTTGATATTATTATTATTTTACTCCTCCTGATTCTAATTTCTATCTCTGTCTTGTTACTTAGTTTAGTTACTTTGCATATTCATCTTAGAACCTTACAATTCCTTCTATTTATTCCTTTTAGCTTACCTAGCAGCTAATGCTTCATTCATCAGCTCAATTAGCATCTTCTAAATCGGTTTATTCATCTTCTCCTAAAGGGAATGTCGTTTAATAAACTTAAACGTCAACTCTTCAATATTACTGCACTCGTATATTGGTATCTCATCTACTTCCCCATGCACTGGAATCTCAACAATCACTAAGGGAGTTTATTTCTTTTCATGAGCATACATTGCTCTCTCTTGGTTGTTAATCGCAATGCTTCTCCTACCTAATTAACTCTCTTTTTTCTGTCAAAGAAATCTTTTTGATTTATTTAGAAATTAGAAAAGAAAAAAATCAATATTAACTTTGAATAACTACTATTAATTAGCATAATTCTATGTAAGTGTCTCCCTTGCTTAAACTGAGAGTATCGAAATAATCTGATAAATAAATTAAAAACACAATCCTAAGGATATTACAGTAAAAAAATGATTGCACTTGGAATCGAAGGATCTGCTAACAAGATTGGAATAGGTAAAGCAATACAAAACAGCATATGTTTCTCAAAAAAGATTTAATGAATTCTTTGCAGGTATCGTCAAAGAAGATGGCACGATCCTAGCCAACCCGAAGACAACATTCATTACACCTCCAGGTAGATGTGTTTTTATTCTTCTAAAAAGTGTCTAATAATTCGATTATCTTGAATAAACAAAAAGGTACTGGGTTTCTCCCTAATGAGACAGCAGTCCATCATCGATAGAAGATCCTGGATATGGTTGATGAAGCTCTCAAAGAAGCAAAACTGACTTTGAAATAAATTAGTATGATATTTTGATTTTATATATTCTTCAAATCTTCATAGGATATTTACTTTTTCATTGGCAAACTTAGATCTAATCTGCTACACAAAGGGTCCTGGAATGGGTCCTCCTTTAAGCATTGGTGCTATTGTAGGCAGAACATTGAGTCTTCTTTATGAAATACCTCTTCTCGGCGTGAATCACTGCATTGGACACATTGAAATGGGAAGATTATCAACAGGTATGTCACATCCCGCTGTTCTTTATGTCTCAGGAGGTAATACTCAAGTCATAGCGTACTCCAATTAGAGGTAAAAGAAGACAGCTACAGCAAACATTGAGATTATTATCTCTTTATCATTGTTAAATTGCTTAAAATAGATACAGAATTTTCGGTGAAGCATTGGATATCGCAGTTGGAAACTGTTTAGATAAATTTGCTCGAATTATCAACCTCTCAAATGATCCTGCACCCGGATATAATATCGAGCAGCTTGCTAAAAATGGGAAGATCTTCATCGAGGTGCCTTATGCAGTTAAAGGAATGGATATGAGTTTCTCAGGCATCTTGAGTTATTTTGAAGATATCGTTTGCTAGAATCCTCATCTTGCGCATGATGAAACAGAATCAAATGCTGGTGTCTCTGAGAATTTAGAAGCTGATGAAGATACCAATGCATCAAGAAAGAGAAAGAAAAACAAAAAAGGATGCAATAAAAAGGGTAACAAACAAATAAAAACATTATTTGTGATTTATTTTGTTCATTATGAAAATTTGTTCTTTTAGTTTAGGATCTGCCAAAGGACCTAACAAGAGCTGACCTTTGCTATTCCTTGCAAGAGACAATATTTGCTATGCTTGCTGAGGTAACCGAACGTGCAATGGCTCACTGTAATGCCAAAGAAGTCATTATTGTTGGAGGAGTTGGTTGTAATGTTAGGCTTTAAGAAATGCTAGAAGAAATGGTTAAATCTAGGTAACAAAAATATTTATTTTTAGAAACACAAAAAAATTGAAATTATTTTCTATTTTTAGAGGAGGAAAAGTTGGTGCAATGGACCATCGTTACTGCATAGACAATGGAGCAATGATCGCTTATGCTGGTATTTTGGAACATTTATCAGGAGGTAGAATGAACTTTGAAGACTCTTATTTTACATAGCGATTTCGTACAGATGAAGTTCTTGTCCGCTGGAGGACTGATTGATTAGTTGATTCTTAACTCTAAAACCATTGAAAACAAAATAAATAAATAAAAATAAACTAGGATTATTAGTGGGTTTATTAGTTTTACTCTGATTAAACATTTAGTAAAATACAGTAGAATAATTAAAGTAATATTCATAAAAAGAGCTACTTATAATTTAAAATAGGTAGTCAACAACTGTTAAAAGAGCCTTAACCTAATTAATTACATGTTTTCTGATGAGAGACGAGAGATTACTGAAATACATCAAGGAAAAGTTTTGCTTTTTTGTAGTTATTTAATTTCATTTAAGTAGTACTAGTTCATTTTGAAGAAGAAAAAAAGTAAAGATCTTTTAATTTTTTAGAAATGGAAGAAGGCGAACCACCTATGACTAGGTCTAGAGCACCTATTATTAATCGCCCAAAGAGCAAGACTATGAGTTTACTTGAGCGACGATGCTCTAAGAAACCTCCTCTTTCGCTGCTATATCTAAAAAATAAATTAATGTCCTAAGAAGATTCTAGTCCTTCTTCTTCACTCATGACATTTTAAATCGAAATTCCAAGAAAAACTGGCTAGATTCAGAAAAATGAAACCGAAACAGAATCAGTTCAAGATATTCATTTAGCTCCTCAAAATGAACAAAATAAACCAAATGTTTTTGAAAATAACGAAGCGTTAAAGTTAACTAAAAGCTCTCTTTCGATAGACAATGATACTTTATTAGGCAGTGGAGATGACCATTTAGGAATTAATTAGCTAGTTAATGAAATACACTCTGGTTCGATTCGTTTAGCCAAAGATATCGATGAGAAAGATCATGTATTTTCTCCATTGCCTGAGAGTGCTAAACTCGCATTACTACACGATAGAGGGCCTAGAAAAGGAAGTGAAAGTAAATTCCAAGGAAGCGGGGATATTAAAAATCTTAGAGCTGAATCAAAGCAAGCAGCTACAGCTGATCAACAGAAGGAAGGATTCTCAAGGCTTTACAAAATAGGGAAAAAAATTGGAGAAGTAAATCTTGAGAATGTTATTTCTTCACTAAAAATGATGATTTTTTGAACAGGGAGCTCATTCTGTTGTGAGAGAATGTCACAGAAGGGCAGCTGAAGAAAAGTTAGTTTTTCAATCTAGATATTCTTAGAGGGAGTTAGTTGTTAAAGTTATGAAGTTTAGAGACATTGAATACTTATTCTAGGTAAAAAATAACGAAATATGATAAATGATAAGGATGATTCTTAAATATTTGAATGTTGATTGTTTTTTAAAAATATTTTCAACAATAAACGAAAGCTTTTAGAAGAAGAGAAAGTCATGGATGAATTCTTAGAGCATCCACATTTAGTTCACAAGGTAGAGTTCTTTCTAGAGAAACCAAGAAAAACAGCTTATCTTGTAATGGAACGAGTTAGAGGTGTAAATCTAACCGAATTATTAAGAATGGAAACACGAATTAGTGAATTTGAATCTAAATTAATTCTGTCACAACTTCTTAAAGCTGTGCAATTTCTTCATTCAAAGAACATTTGTCATCGCGATATCACTAACAATAACATAATCTACGATTAATTCAGAGGCAGAATGAAACTAATAGATTTCTCTGTTTCAAAATAACTGCACAAACCAACACAAAAATTATGGACAAACACAGGATCAGTTGGGTTTATGGCTCCGGAAATTTTCACTGAAGGAAGCTATGATTAAACAGTTGATATGTGGAGTGTAGGTGTTGTGGCCCATTCTCTCCTTACTGGATATCTTCCCTTTTATGAGTCATCGTAAGAAAAACTAAAAAAAATATTTAAACTAGCTAATCATCATAGAAATCTAAAGATCCTTAATGTTTTTTTCTCATTTTGTTTAACAGGGACAACCAACAATAATTGATTTAATCCATCATCTAAGGCAAATTGTTTCTCTCAGAAATAGGCAGTCACTTATCGCCTCTGTGCAAAGATTTTCTCGAACGTTGCCTTGAAAAACAGCCATCCAAGAGACTCAAGCCATAAGAAGCACTCAATCACCCTTGGATGGTATAACAAAAACAAATATCTAATTTTAACTTTATTATTGAGTATTTTATTACTTTCTCCAAACCAACTACAACCATTTTATTAACTTTCTTAAAGCTCAAGTTCGAAGCTGAAAAGTTAAAATAAAAATTACCAATCACTCGTCCAAGAAGAAGTCTTATTGTGAATTCTCTCAATAATATTGGTGAAATAGCTAAAGAACCTAAAGACAAACTAAATAACGATTTTGAGTGTATCTACATCAATCGTTTAAACAAAGAACTAAGAAGGGTAAAAGCAGCTAACGAGTGAGCTTGTTAAAACTACTTTCTATTTGAAAATTCTCACCATCTCTTTCTCTCATATTATTTGCTGGAATTCTCTAAAATCTTGATATCTACAAAAGAATCTAACTGTCTCTTAAGAAGAAATTTAATCAACGCAATCTCACTGACAACATCAAACTAGAATTTAAGGTATTCAATGAGCAACTATTTTTAATAATAGTTGATTTTGTATTAGTTTCTACACATTTTTGTCATTTTTAATTATTATTTGAGGAAATCAGAAATCTTCTTAAAAACATAAGATATCTTGTTTTTTTCCTTGAATTGTTAAAAGCTTCAAGTTTTAATTAGAAAACATATCGAACTTTCTAAATAAAAACATGATTAGTTAATCACTCACATTTTCATTCATTTTAGAAAGGGAAAAAATAATATAAAAAGGAATAATAGTAGCCTTCATGCAGAAAGAATAAAAAGAAAAGCAAAAGAAATTAGATTTCTCTCTTTCACTCACATTCAAACTCCAAATCTCATGAGATCTTCTTAAAAACGATATTTGAATCTTCTAAAGTCTTACAATTACTATTACACACAAGACATCACCTCAGAAATAGCTCAAAAACAGATTAAAATCGCTGGCCATATCTACAAAGGTATCTTAGTCCTTAATGGATTGGCAGGAATCGGCTGCTCTAACTATATGGCTTAGAAGGTAAACTCAATCCATTAGCGAGTAACTGGTAATGAGTTTGTTAAAGAAAAGACTTTCTTCTTCAATGGATTGAGACTAATTGCGGCAGCTTCCTTTTTCTTTCTTTTAAAGAAACCAAGCATACCAGCTTCTAGATATTTTGCAACTAAATTTATTTCCATTTGAGATTATTATGTTGTATTTGATTGTAATTTTAAGATGGATAATTGTTCAGATAAAAAAATACACTATTATTTCCATTAGATAGATTATGAACTAACGACAATTAGTACTCATAATGCTTACTTTCTTGAGAAAAATGGATTGATTTTACTGAAAAATTGCTAAAAATTAGGAATACTTAAAATATTAGTAGATTGAAATACAAAAAAAAAGGAATTGCTAAGAAAATGAGCTTAAATCAAGACTAATCCTTAATTAGATGATAATTGTATTGTTTTTTATACAATTCATTTGGTTAGTTGAAATTATTTATTTTTTTATCAATTTAACAAGATAATTGTTTGTTAATTTCTACTCTAGATAATAGAAATTTTCTTATATCTTCACTCTCCCCAAATTAATTTGATAAATCATTTATGAAATATTTGCATTTCTGAACAAGTCACAATAGCTGATTATTTAAATGGTGTGGTTTCAATTGAGCTTAAGCTATATTTATTGAATTTCATTTGGGGATTAAATTATTTCAATCCCTTATTTTATTTATTTATTTAATGTTTGTTTTTATTTGAATTTATTTGAATTTTAAATTTAAAATTTAAATTTTTTTCTTCTTTTCTCTTTTTTCTTTCTTCTTTTTCTTTCTTCTTTTTTCTTTCTTCTTTCGATCTCTCAAAAAGCTCAATTACGCATTTCAATATTTTAATATTTTAATAGTTATTTAGTGAAGATGGTTTAAATAAAAAATCAATTTTTTAAAATTGATATTATTTCCTGAATATCATTCAAAATCTTTCCTTTTTCGCATATCTATCTTGCTTAAATCTTGGATTGGAATACTAGGCTTCGTAAAAGAAGAATATTCAAGATTATCAAGACCAGGTTTGCCTTGAATCTTTGAAATATCCTTCAGAAGACCTAGAAGATTTTAGCAAGATGTAGAGAGCCGAGGGAATGGAATGCTCATTTTAAAAATTAGATATGCTTGTTTTGAAAGAAAAGGTTGAATGATCGCTCTTTCAGGATGTTGTCTTTTTCTCTTATTTTTTATTTCCATTTGATTTGTTAATAAAATTAATTATCATTCTAAATTGGCGTGATTTATCATACACTTTTCCCCATTTGGAAAGAGATCTGATTTTTTAATGAAAATCACTAACTAAAGGGGGAGATGGGGATATATTACCTTTTCATTTGAAATTGATTACTCATTTAATTAAAGACAATTACAAGATTAACTTTTTTGTTCTTCGAAAAACACTAGAAGTTGTTTAATTCCTCAGAAATCTATTCATTTTCAGCAATCCACATTTTTTCTTTGTTTAATAAGAAATACTAAAATAGCGGCATATTTTTTAGAAAGGTTTTTTAGGAAAGAAAAAAGGGATATTATTGCCACAACTCCATTAATATAATCCAACAAGAGTTTGAAAAGATTCAAGCATAGAGTACTTGCTTCTTGTCCTACCTACATTGATTGATTGCATTTTGATTATCAGAAAAAGTTAAAAAGGAAATCTAAAACCCTAGAATAAATTAAAAATATTTATCTTTTCAGCTACTTTACTATCATTTAATTAAATAATGAATCCTTTAAATAAACAGGCGTGCAAGAAGTGCGGCCATGTGAACTATGATTTAGATGCTGATGCTGATTAGTAGAAATGCAGATAATGTGGGTTCGTTATGTTTGAGAATTGCTTTGAGTCTGGGATATAATTTACGGACACGAAAATTGATGGACAACTGCATGACATGTCCAAAATGGGGAAAGATAACACGAAGTATGCAGAGGAGTGTATTGCTACAATGATTAGGGATCTTAAGATTAGGAGTGAATATCCCGAGTATCTAGAGCGAATTGGGGAAACACCTATTCGAATCATGAAATTTGCGTACAAGGCTTATTTTCTTGATCATGGATCAAATATTCATCACTATTCTGCGGCTGCACTTTATATCGCTCTTAGATTCCAGAAAGCTCCGTTTCTTCTTATGGATTTTTCAGAGAAACTATGCATAAATCTTTTTAAACTTGCTAGATGCTACAGAAAACTAGCGAAATTTTTAAATGTTACACTCAAACTGAATGAGAGACTCCCTTCGATTGATCCTTCTATTTATATTCCAAGGTAAAAGGATTTTTGCTTTTTTTTCCCAAATGATGGCAAGTTAATTATTCTTGTTTGCCTTTTTTTAGATTTTGCAAGATGCTTGAATTCAATGAAAAAGTTGAGCAAGTCAAAGATACAGCGATTAAACTGCTGAAAAGAATGAAATTAGATTGGATGAGTCATGGAAGAAGACCAAGTTCTTTGTGTGGAGCAGCAATTTTGATAGCAGCGAGAATGCATGGATTCAAGCGTACAACTAGCGAAGTTTGTAAAGTTGTGTTTGTCTGCGAGGAGACACTGAGAAAGAGACTAGAGGAGTTTAAAGAAACTGATGTAGCAAAGTTAACAAGAGAGAAATTTGATGAGATAGAAGACATTGGATTACTTGGAAGGGAAAGAGATCCACCAGCGTTTTTAAAAGCAATTAAGAATCAATAAATTGTAATGAAGAAGATTAAACCACAAGAAGAAACTGAAGAAGAGATTAATAAGTAATTAGAAGATGCTGCAAACATACTGTAGATTATTGAGACATAAGTAAAATCAACAGCAGATGATGCTAAGGTAATAATTACATTTTTTTTCTTAAAAACAAAAAATATGTCTATTTTTGTTTAATTTGAATGAATTTTATCATATTAAGTTAACATAAGGCACTACTGTTGGTGGATATATTACTGAGGAAGATGAAGGAGATGCTAGTGATATAGAAGATTAAGTTAACGTACACAATGGAGGAGTCTAAAAAGTAGATTTAAAACTAATTTAAAATGAAGAAAATAAGGAAATCAATAATAGGAAAATTCAAAATGAACTTCCTCACTCAGAATAAGATAATTAGAATTTTCAGAAAGAAAGTGCTAAAGGTATTGCGGCTTTAGAGAGAGTTAAACCTCATTTTGATGAAGATGACATGAAATAGATATGCTAGAAAAATGAAGATGGTTTAAAATTAAATGTCGTTGAAGTTTTATCAGATATGAGTGAGGAAGAAGCAAATTTATTGATACTCTCAAATGAAGAGCACGCAGTGAAGAGCATTTTATGGCACAGTATGAATGAAAAATGGCTTAGAGAGTAACAAAGAAAAGATCCAAAAGAAGAAAAAAAAGAAGGGAAAAAAAGAAACAAAAGAAGAAATGATCAACTTATGAATGAAGAAGATCCAGTCGATGCGATATTTAAGTGCAAGAAAATCAAAGATAATCTTGATGAAAAGAAAATCAGGGAGATATACAGGCAAATTAGCAATGTTAAAAGTATGAAACTGAAGGATATTTTTCTTTCTGAAAATCCACCTGATGAATCACTTGAAATATCTCAGAAAATGTTGCCCTAAGATAGTCTCTTTAAGGATATTCAAGGATATGATTTATTCTCGAATCGCTTTACACATACTTCAGGTATAGGTCCTTAGCCCGTTTCTGTTTAGCAGGATGAAGATGGATATGAGTATGAGTGAGAGTTAGGAAATTGAGAATTAAAAAAAATTACAAATTTTCTATTTAAAATAATAAAGAAAAGGTTTCGATCGTTAATTTAATAATTATTAATAAACCCTTTGTGTGTGTGTATGTGTTTTCAATTGCGTTTAATTTATTTGTTAAGAGGATGAATGTTATGAAAGATTGATTTGAATTCATAGTTGATTTTGGAAAGATGCGATTGAAAAATAAATAACATCATAGATATTGAATATAATATACTTCCCTTTTCATTTAAATTTTCTGAAAGGCTTTAGGCCTGGTCTATAGGTATGTGCTCTATTGTATGTCTCCGCGCACATTCCTTTATTTCTATTATATTAATGCAAGTTGATTTGTTTTGAAGAAGGATTGATATTCTGGATTGAAATTAGGTGCAAAGAGTAGACTTAATCGTAGATTGTTCCTATTTATTTCGTGCGATTAGTTACATTTGCATGTTCTTCTCTGAGTTCTTTGGTAGTTTTAGGGAAATCACTATTTGTATTGGAGATAAAGTCTTCCCAACAGAACTTAAATTCATTAGATGTTTAGCTTCATAGCTACCTGATTTTTGAGAATTCTCTGATTTAATTGCTGCTAATTTAGAAGAAGGAACTTGACTGTTAAAGTCTATCAGAGGTTCTTAGTTCTTTTTGTTTTTGGGGTGAGGAAAATCTACATAGTCTCCAAGTTTTCGAAGTTTTGGAAGATTAATTGATGGTAGATTTTTACTTAAGCCAATAATTGGCTGAGTTGGTCCTGCTGGTTTTGAAATGTATGTGATAATGTTATAATCGCGAGTTGACTCATTTCTGGGCTTGATAAGTCCATGGGAAGGCTCTTCTTTAAAAAGGATAATCCTACCCAAGTTTATTCAGCATTTTTCGTATTGTAAAACTTCTAACTCTTTCAGGCTAAAAGAATTAATAAGTCTACTTTTTTATGTGGGGTGATTACTGTCAAAATAATTACAACGTAAACTCTCCCAAAAGTTTCTTTGTTTTTTCTATCGCTATCATCGCACTTTTCTATTTTAGAAATCCAGAGGAAGGATGAAATAAGGCTATTATTTGACTTTGTTTTATGAAATCATATTTCCCAAAAGTATGCGCTGTTATCTCCATTTTTTCTCCCTTTTTAACCTTTATTTTCTGATTTTCATATTCACCAATCCATTACTTGAAATATTCTTTCCCTTTTTTAGGTTTATTTATTAAGATTTTTAAAAATAAATCAGAAACAAGCATCATTCACTAGCCTTACACATTATTTTTAAAAAATAACTTTTAGAATTAGCTTCATCCTTTGCAAATCGCAAGTAAAATATGAAGGCTGTTTTTCAATCTTGAGTTACAAGATAAAGTAGATAGTACAAAAAACTGTTTAATTGTTATCTTTTTTTTTCGGGGTGTCTGGCGTGGCTTGTATTACCTGAAATCAGATTAGTCTGAAATAGTTATTAATTAAATTAAATATTTATCATTTCATTCAATAAAACCAGCATTTCTTCCCTATGTATTCATAAAAAATTGAATATCTCTTAGACCATCTTTAAAACTCTTGTGAACAACTATTAGACATTGACTTCAACACGACTAAGGTTATCATCTGCAACTGTATCTGTCGTGTCAAGGAATCTGCTAAACTGACCTCTTTTCAAAAAAGATAAATTATCAACCAATTAGAAAAGAAAGATATCGAAATATCTCATTTCTCAATTCTCATCAGCAAGTTGCTGTTAAGGAGAAAGTTAAACTTTAAAGACTTAGGAAATCTCTTGGTTTTCAGTGCCAAGGATAATCTAGATGTTCTCTAACTGTTCAGCTAGATTGAAAGCTCGTTGACATCTTTGAGATCATAATCCAAAGCTATCCCATTAATTTCTCATTTTCAAAAGACCACCAAAATACCAAAGTTTCTTTCTCGTAAGTATGAAAAACCAGAACTTGACATAAACAACCTAGAAAATGACCTATAAAATCTTAAAATTTCAAAACTGTGAATGATCAGAGAACACATCTTTTCAGCTGAGACACGTTTAGTTCTTTTTTTTCAGAGTTATGTTTGCATTCTCTTTTTCATTTATTTTTATATGATAATAAGCTTGTATTTTTAAAAAAATATAATACTCCTTCCTATCAATAACTTTTTCACAGATTCAAAATAAGACGATTCAATCAAGCTAAGAGTTTGGAGTTTACTTGAGATGAACAATTGATTAATTAATTTAGAAATCGTTTCATACCAATATTTCAAAGGGGAATAAATTAACATCAAATGAATATTTAAATCGATCCTATGGCTTAGCCAATAAATACCATTGAGGCTGATTCTTAGGCACTTCTTCCCTAAAAAGATCCTGCATTTTTAGCAGAAAATGAAATATATTTTACTCAAAACACTGAAAAATCTCTTGTGAACACTATGAAACAGGATGTTGTGGAATCTAAACTTGAAACAAACTTCCAATAAGGTCTTTCTGAAGAAACCGCTTAAACTCGCTTGCTTCGATTTGGGAAAAATACAATTTAGAGCCATTAATACCCTGGATTTTTGAGGGAATTCTTCATAAAAATATGTACAAATCTATCATCTTTACTAGCGATTCTAGGAAGCTCAGTATGTATCTTGATTAGCGCATTTTCATCTGAAGAAAATATTCAAATCTTATTTGCTACAATAATAGTAATAATCTTATAAGTTTATTTAACTGCGTCAACTGTGCGAGTGAAGAGAATGAATAGGTCAATGATAGGCAATGCTGGAGAAAAGCTCTAGAAGGTTTGTCTAGTGCTGAGAGGTGGAGAATAGCGATTTGTTTCATTTGAGGAATTAGTTGTTGGAGATATTATCTTTGTACGCGAAGGGGAGCGTATTAAAGCTGATATTCTAATGATTGAGTCCTTCGACATGACAATGGATTCTTCAGCCTTGACTGGAGAAACAATTGGGGTAAAAGTTGATGTGAATAGCACTGACAAGAATATTTTCGAGTCACGAAATATGGTATTTTGTGGTTCCAAGTGTGAATAAGGCTATGGGAAGGGAGTAGTAATTACAACTGGAAATAGAACTTTTTTAGGATAATTTTCACAATTCATCTGCGACATTCCAGAAAAGAGTAAATTAACCTTAGAGATAAATTCATTTGAAAAATGGATTTGCTTTGGGAGTTTAGTTTCTTCTTTAGCAGCATGCCTGTTGCTAAAATTTCGTCTAGAATATTCAACTACTTCAGCTGTAACTTTCTCGATAATTTTAGCAACTAATACACTTTTAGCTGTTTCCAATTCTAGATTTTCTAACCAAATGTCAGTGTGGCATTCAATCAATTCACTTAAAAATAACAACATACTAGTTACCAGGTAATATGCTCTTGAAAATGTCTCCTTTATGTCTGTACTTCTAGCTGAAAAAACTTCAACTTTATCCACAAATAACCTTGCAGTCAAGTCGCTATTCTTCAATTAAAAGCTCTATTCAGCGGAGGATTTACGAAATTTAAGTCCATTTGATAAGGATTCCGTAATTGAAAATGTGACATTCTAAGAACTGCACAAAGCTGCTAGCCTTTGCGGGGAGACTGTCTTAGATCACACAGGCATATTGAGTTCTTCATAATCACATGAACAATGTCCAATTATTGTAAACGGTGACTCTACAGACAATGCACTTTCGAGATTTTTTACATCAATAACATTGCAAGAAACAAGTGATTTCAGAAATTCTTTTGAATTTGCTTCATAACCAGATGGATTTCCAAGTAAAAAGTTGTATACTGGAAGTGAACGATATGTTCTTTCGATTATAAATTAGTAAACTGAAACGAGTAACTACACACTTTACATGAAAGGCCCACCTGAAATCGTACTGAATCGCTGTTGTAAAATTATGACAGAAGGAAATTAAACTTTGAGTTTAAATCCAAAACGAAAACAACAATTAATCGAAGCCTAACAGAATTTCGATCTATAAGGATGGAGAATAGTTGCCTTCGCGAAACTAAGCTTCGACAAGGGATAATATCCAAATGGATTTAGATTCAAAACTACATGCTCAAATGTATTTAACTTTCGTTTTGAAGATCTTACTTTTCTTGGTTTTATCTCTTTATACGACCCTCCAAAACCCACAGCTCAGCATAATCTTGAAACTCTAAGAGCTGAGAATTTAAAAATCATCATGCTCTCAAGCGACTTCGATCTGACTTGCCAATCATTTGCCAGGGAGATCAGCTTCATTCCAAAAGAAATTCCCACAAACATCGATCTACAAAATGATCCAGAAAAACATCTGACGTATCTGGAAGCGATTCAGTAAAGCTCAGCAGTAATTGCGAAGTTTCCTTAAGAACTTGATTACAATGAGCAAGATGCCTTTGCAGATTCCTGCATTCAAAAAGATTTCTGCGTATTTGCAAGACTTCAAAAGGATCATAGAAGAATCATTGCCAGGAGATCATCAAAAAACTAGGTTATTTTTGGATTACTAGGCACTCCAGAGTTATAATTCAATTAATCGAATAGTATTAAATACTCCCTCATGAACGAAGCTGAAATCCTCCAAAAACCTAACCGAAATAATGTTTTTAAAACAAGAGGAGCTATTGATGAAAAAGATGGTGATTTTGTTGGAATGAAGGGGTAATTAAATGTAGTGGAGGAAAGCATTTAATAAAGTATCCATATCAGAAAGAATATGATTTTAATCTTAGAGTAAATGATGACTATCAGCATTTGCTGTTATTTGAGTGTGTTAATATGCGGGTTGTTGAAATTGCCACTTTCTCTGAGCGTTTGGAGTGTAAGTATATTTTCTGTAATAACTACGATTCTGTCTTCTTCATCGATTACAAAATTAAACCCACTCTAACAAAAGTATTGTCTGTAGGGTGCTACTTCAATAATCAAATCTAGTTTTCTGCGTTCCTTCAGGATTAGTGCATTTGCTATTGGAGCTGGGTTAATATGCTTCTTTACAACTTTTAATTAATTAGGCTTTGCTTCAGATTCCCTCTTGGGGATGATATCTTCAAAAGGTTATTTACCTCCAATCGATGATTTCTCAGCTCACCTTAATCCTAATACCTTACAGCAAGACGTCTATCTCAATAAGAATCTCCCTCTTTAATGCGCGAGTGAATAAAATTTCGATTTCACTCTCCAATGGAATTCATCAAGCCAAAGCCACTATGATCTTAGGAAAACATTTTTGAACTGCAACCAAAATACTGGTTCTTTCTAGCCAGCTTTTAGTTGGTCAAGCTGCAAAGAATCCTTCTTTTAAGCATCAGAGAGTGTATACTTTCATTAACCTGCCTGCTTTTCAACTGAAGCCTTGAATTGGTGTTAAAGTTCGTTTTTTGCAGGAATAGTTTTGTTTGCGATTTTTAATCTTTTTGTAAGCTAAACTAAGAATGCCAGCTGCTTTTCAATAAAGCCTACAGTCAAAATGATTTTAGGCATAGCAGTATCGATTATTCTATCAGTTGTATTGCTACTTTGCAGTAATTCTATTTCCACATCATTAGAAGCAAGACCGCTTCCATTCCTTTTATTTGGTATACCTGCCTTACCAATATGCATGCTGTTTACAATATTTGAAGAATTCAGAAAGCATCTTCTCAGAAGCAATAAATGGTTCTTCAAAAATAGCTAATGATCATTTTATTATGTATTTCATGATGGAATTATCTTAACAACTAATTCAATAGAGTAAAACCCTTAGTTAGAATTAAACAAACTAAATGAGGGGTAATTAACTAAATATTTGAATTTGTGAGAGCTAAATGCAATTAATAGATTTGAATTTTGAAGGGGGGAAAACAGTTTTTCTGTGTTTCTAAAAATAGATCAATTTTTAATTTGGCAAAAAAAATTGATTAAAAAGGAAGTTTTATTCATTTTTATCTTTGTAACTCGATTGGATCATCAAACGATTCCTATTTTTAGAAATTAACTTGAGAAATCAAAATAAAGATTTTATCAAAAAGCACAAAAGTTAATTATCCAAAAACAAATACAATTTTGAAAAATCTGCTGTCGTTGATTACTTTGTTTTGCAGATAGGCTCGAAGATCGATTTGCAAAAGCCTCAAACTTTTGGTGACGGTAACTAAAAAATGCTGCGGAAAGAGTCTTAGCCTGTGCATTTCTTTAATGAAAAACAAAAACTAAGAGAAATTTTGTTAATTTCTAAAAATAGAACTCTCTTTAATTGAGAGAGAGGATATTGGAGAAATGAATCTCCAGGCAATCGATAATAATAAATATTCAATTATTTCTTAGGGATTAGTGCAAAATGTGATTTTCTCAATCTTAGAAAAGTAAAACATAACATATCAGCCATTTTAACTCTTAGAAAGCTCATAATGACATAAAACACCAAACTTAGAGAAGATCAACTATCTATTTTGGCTTGAATCCAAGAAAACAAAAAAATTCTTTGAAGATACAAAGGTGTTCCTCATATCTTAAACCACTTGAAAAAACGTTAGAAAAGTACACAACATATTAAAATATTTAGAGGAAGCACACATTTACAAATAGCTCCAAAAACAAATCTATTTTTTATCCATAATTTTTAGAATCCAACTAGCTTAAAATCCTTGAACATTTTTTATTATTATTTCATAAGCAAATCTTAACAAAATTCTCAATAATATAAAACCCAAAAAGATCTTCTAAGTGTTATTCTCCAATCAATCCTTAAAAAAGAAAGCTAACTAGAACTATTAAGGGAGGGGGGGAGGGGTGGATGGTTCTCCGAAGGAATTGAAAGTATTTCTAAAACTCTTTTTAGAATAATCTATTGATTTCAAAGGTACTAATATTATTTTATTAAGCCTACTCAAAGTTCATTTGTTTTAAAAAACCCATTATTTTCTCATTATTTATGCAGCAACACGAAATAATCAAAGTTATTATTGTTGTGTTAACATGAGTAATTGATAATTTGTTATTTTTATGGAATAACTGGATTTAATTAATGGTTTTCCTTTTCAAACCCTTTCTAATTTTTAATTAATTTTGAAATTTAATAGGACCAATTTTGAGAGAAGAATTCTTGAGGGGGGCTATCGTCTTGATTAGCCACTTGCGAAAGGATCTTTGCAGCTTATGGTTCTAGTTAAAACGGAAAAAATACAAAGATAAAACTCCAACATTTTCCTAGTTTTGGTGTAATTATCTATGACAGTTTTCGTAATTCTAAGCATATTTAACAAGGTCTGAGGCAGTATTATTGACTACTTGTGAACATAAAATGGAAATATTTGAAAAGGAAAAAATTATGAAACTATTCTTTTAAAAATAATACAATCAAGTTGTCAAAGGAATCTACAACTTTTCTCATGAAATACTGAGCAGAAAAGCAATGAGACAAAATCTTTAAAATCTTAGAATACCAATATTATGCCCAACCCAACTACAAATATCTTTATAATATTCTGTGTATTTTTTAACTTTTACTGCTACTTTCTCTCTTGATCTATTAGCCACATAGATTACAGTTAATAACTCCCAGATCTTAAAAAGCAAGAAGAAAAGTGATAATTCCTATTATTTAGATAGTAAAATAAGGGTTTACATTGAAAAGAGTAATCTATTAGTCTAGCTAAGCCTCTTTATTTTATGTCCTGGGAATTATCTTTTTAGCCACAATCCTTCGAAAGAAATCATTGAAAATAAATGGCAAATGAAGATCCTTTCTATTTGAATTTGCTGACTCTTAGTATTTTTAAATTAGAAATACTGTCAGCTAGTCAAACTCTTGCAGCCCAATATTCTTCATAGTATATCTTTGCCCTAGAAAAATTGGCTGAGATCAAAATATTAGCAAATAATTTATGAAGGTCATTCTCATAAAAATTATAATTTAGTTCTTCTCGATAAATTTCTTAGTTCGTCCTCCACTTCCATAGGGATATTTAACATCTAATTTGAGTCTTGACCCCTTTATTGAGAACTGTAAGTACTACCTAGGAATAATACGTGTGGAAAATCTTCTGTTATTTTGGGATTATTTTTACAAAAATCCACAGAATCTTAAAAACATTCAAGAGAAAAGATACAGATATGGATAAATATCTTTAATATATTAAGACATGAATGATCTTTCCTTGGAGACATTTGATATCTTAAGTGATAGATTTCATAATCGAGTAGTTATGACAGGTTTATTGAAACCACTATTAAAAATTAGATATTTAGAAACAAAAAATCTTAGAAATATATACCCATAACTATTCCCACCAGAATAAATTTAAAATCTGTGTTACAGAAATTCAATTTTTTTTCATTTCGCTCACTCACCTTGAGGTCAAATTATCTAGCAGGAATAAACTGAATTAAAGTCTTTTAGCCTGCTTCAAAACCCGATAATTTGACTTCAGCAAGGGGATAATATTTTTAATCAATCGAGAGTCTGCAGTCAAAGTATAAAAAATGATATAAAAGCAACCTTAACACCATTAAACTGCTTAAGGTGAACTGAGGGAAGAAGGTTCTTCCTTGAGGAAATCTTAAGTTGTCCGTAAATTCGAAGAACTTCGTTAATCAATTGAGCTCTACCATTCTATCAACCATTTCAATGAGCATAAGGAAATTCCTCTTGAAGAGAATAACCTAACTGCTTAAGATGAAGGAGAAGAAGGGAACAAATAGCCTCATGATAATTCATTTGTTATCAACTTCAACACTACTAAAGGTAACGAACCAGAGGATACCATAAAGCAAAAGTCACCTTCAATGGAAAAAGTTCATAGTTTATAACCAACCTCACATAAAGGAAAAGATGTTCCCAAAAATAAAGATGAAGATGTTAAAGAATAAATGGCTTTGAAGGAAGATCACTCGATTCCACTTGAATAGTTAGCAACAAAATACCATACGGATATGGAAAAAGGAATGGAATAAGCAAAAGCAGATGAACTACTTCTGCTGAATGGAGAAAATAAGCTCACTGAGAAGAAAAAGATCTCCATGTGGGTGAAACTGTTTAAGGAAATGACGAATGGGTTTGCTCTGATGTTGTGGGCAAGTGCGATCCTTTGCTTCATAGCGTATGGTCTGACTCCAGATGATCCCTCGAATATCTATCTTGCTGTGGTTATATTGATTGTTATCGGTATCACTTGTGGAATCACCTTCCA
>Ga0302271_10000650_pt1 | contig 34112 bp, 13 predicted proteins | sample III_Bog_N1_1_FD_198767 | JGI IMG/M metagenome (GOLD analysis project Ga0302271, IMG submission 198767) | Peat permafrost microbial communities from Stordalen Mire near Abisko, Sweden - III_Bog_N1_1 | ecosystem: Environmental > Terrestrial > Soil > Wetlands > Peat | place: Sweden: Abisko... | reverse complement strand
ATCAAATAAAATTTAGAAGTAGAAAGGCTTTAATAATAATTTAATTCTAACATTTCAATATCTCCCTCTCCCTCCCCCTTCATCCATTCTCTCATCTCGCATCTTTTTATTTTCTTTATCTTGTAGTCTATGTATACTACCTTCACTGAAGTAATTCCTTTTGTGAAGAAGCTACCCCTTAGCGAACTGATTTAAAATTCGAGAGCAGCATTCACCTCACCATTTTTTTTTCTCTCCTCAGTTTCAAAAATCTTGATGTATTTATCCTGGGTGGATGAGACTTTCCTGTAGAAGCATATCTTTGCTGCAGTGATAGCTGGATTCTTCACCTCGAAAATAAACGAGAATACAGAGGAGTTAAGATTCGCATCGACTGCGGTAAGATCAATTTTGCCAGCTATGTTTCCTTCTTCGTCTTTTAAATCTGGTAATTAGGTAGGCTTTTTGAGAGCTTTGAGCTTAGAAGATATTGTCTGGTAGGAGCTTACTAAAACTGATTAGTTTTCATCTTTTTTCTAATACAGACTTATTTTGAGATCTTAGGTAACCTCGAATTCATAAATGAATCTCAATGGCTGTGTGAATGATGGGCTAAGGGATTCAACGCACTCAGTTTATCCTTCAACATCTTTCCACTCTTAGATTTAGCTATGGCCATGGGTTCTGTACATCGTCTATAATTTTGCGTAGAATTCATGTGGGCCACTTACGGGAGCTTTCAAGTCAAAGCATGTGACATAGATATCCATGAACTGCACTTTGTCCACTGGATTTTGGTTTTTTTTGAAAGTAGGGTTCGTTTCCATATTTAAAGGTTGTATATCAATTAAGAGGATAATTATTATTTTGATGCACAAAAAAATTTTATTTCAATATTTTTCATATCAGAATTTACAAAATCAGCTCCGTTTTTGTTTTAATTCTTTTTTTGCGATTTTGAAAGGAAAAAAGAATAGATTTCGAGATAGAAAGTTAATAAAATGAAAAATGAAATCATAGTTGTTTTATTTATTAAGCTATTTGGAAGAGCAATATTATGAATTTCAAGGCTTGGAAAGACAATATCAAAGTAGAATAATGACAAATAAGTGAAAGATTAACGATAAAGAATATTTGATTTTGAAAGACAAAGAAATTGAAATAGACGGAAGAATCATGAATCGAAAATAAAAGTCAATAAAACACATTAATTTTTAATCTTTAAATCGCTATCAAGAATAAACTTTTTGATGGGGGTGGGAAGAAGAAAGGATTGAATTGCTAAGAATCAGATAATATTAAGTAGAAGGCAAAATGCGGTATTTAAAAAATCAATCCAAATCAAGGCAGATCTTTTCTTTTTTTTTTTTCATGTTTTTTGCATAGATTTCAATTAATTTTCTCAAAGCTTTGAAGACTAAGATAGAGGTAAAAAGGACTTAATTAATAATAACTAAGGAATTTTGATAGTCAGAATGAGAGATTGACATTTAGAGAAAAATTTGCATAAACAGCAGCATGGAAATAAAATTGAATAAGAAAATGATGAAGAAGAAAAAGAACAGGAGAAACATAAGGACGAAGATTAATATGAACCTGAATAAGACTAGGAGTAGGATTATGATGATGAAGGTGAAGGATATGAAGAGTAAGAATAGTAGGGCAATTACTGTGATGAAAATGAATGCTCCAGTGGTTAAGCCTCCTCTAACTTAGGCTACAGTGGATTTACGCTGTTCAACAAGATTTGTGTGAAGAAATGTACTTTCCCTTCGATAGTAGAATAGTTCTGCGTGCCTAATAATCCTTAATATGAGGAGAAACTTCATTTAACTTTTTATTCCGCAAACGATTTTACATTGTATCTAGTTCACAAGCTTTGATTTTTCTGCTGAATGATTGGCGATTCACTTATTTACTGTTCCATCTTCGCTAGATATCTAGATAAGGTTTTTATTCTTTCTATGCTGTTTTTCCAGCCATAATTGAATTCTAAAGATCTTCATCAACTCATCATATCTGAAGTTAAAGAACTGCTGAAAAACGAATCCCAGGTTATTGAATTCTATGTTATTGTCAGATTGGGTGAGACTGGGTAACTTGCAGCGAAAATAACACTGAATCAATCAGACGAGAGAAGACACTGGGAAGCAAGAATCCTTGTCGGAGAAGAATCTTGTTGTGTTCACCACACTAAAATAGTTTTTCGAGAAATCCATCAAGAGCAAAGACACCTACTTTCAGGTAAGCAGAATGATTCATCAAAAGAGGCACTGAAAGAATAATCAAAAGCATGCTGAATATTCAGGGAAATCAAACAGAATAAACAAAAACAAAAAAGGAATATCACCCAAATCCCTCTGTGATTCTTTGCTTAATAAGTATTTGAAAACAAAACAACAGGACAGACAATTTTGTAATCTGAAAAGCAGGCAAAGCAAATAGCATCCCTTCACTTGGAATTACTTGAGTCACTGAATACTCTCCTCAAAAAGCTTGATTTTATAGTTAAGAAATCATTTGACCAGATATTTCATAGAAGCTCTCAGTCAATGCATGTTGACAAGAGAAAACAAGAAAGAGTGAGTGAGGGAATACAATTTACAAGAAACAATTGTTAAGCATATAATTTCATCTTTTATCCAAAGTGTATATGCATTTGGTACATGTTTCATGCTGAAAGAAGCAGAGAAATACTTTGAATAATGGAAAATACCAGTGCTCTTCTTTTTAATAAGTTAATGTCGAGCGGCATTTAATGAGTACTGATCTACAGGGAGTTATTGGGTATTTCAAATCAAGCAGTGCTCTCCTTTGATTCTGTTAATAACATAATTGGATTAGTTCACCAAAATTTAAAAAATGAAAGAATCCAAACTCTTAAAAAATCCCTGAATATTTATCTGCTATTTTACTATGATATCATTGATTCGCATATGGTGAGATAGTCTACATCGGTGGAGAAGCTAGCCATGGTGTCATATGACTCATCTGGTTCGGTTTCTTAGTATTGTCAAAACAAATCAGATCAAATTAATATTAACAATCCCTCAGCTTGCTGCATGTGCATTGCATCCTCACTGCCAAAATGAAATATGTCAAGCTGATAAAACTCTTACATTTAGTTTATTCGGTGGTTAATTTTTCTGGTTCTGTCTCTGGTTATGGTTCTTCCACTGCACAACCATCCGATATCAGAAATATTACTTTCAAATTAAAACAAATTGCAAGTATAAAATCTCTTACCGACTTCAGCTTGAATTGAATCTTCTAGCGGGAATGCTGTTTTCATTTCTGCAAAGAAATCTCTCATTTTGTCTAATTCCGCTTTGTAGATTCCCAGCGCTTTCTACAAATCGATTTTCCAAGCAGCAAGTTGTTTCTCCTAGATCACAGCATTCGAGTTCTTTACATAAACCTACTTTGCTGCTAGGAACTTCAAAGTAAACGAAGATGGTATCCCTGTTGATGCGAATATCTCCTCCAGCTTCTTCTTAGTCAGCTGGCCTTCATCGATGGATTTCAAGACACACATGATCTTCCACTGAGCTTTCAAGAACTGTCTGTCCATCTTCTCCAAATACATCTAAATGAAGTGAGCTATCATGACTTTTTAGTACTTGAACGCACTCTTCTCCCTCATTTCGTAGGATTCAATTTCTTCCTCGTAGTACTTCTGAATACTGCTCATCATTTTGATGAATATTTTCATGGAATTATCTTATTTTTGCAGATTGTTCTTCAGAAAATCTAGAAATATCTCCTTCGACACAGAGTTTACAATAGTATTGCTGTTTTACTTGTAATCCTATGCGAACCTATACAAATGAACGATCTTCTTAATCACAACATTGGCATCTTCTTTATCGTAGTTGTTGCTGATGAGATACTCAGCGAGATCTTCTTTTTTAAGACCTTGTGATGTCCGCTTATCATCGTTTTCAGCGAAGAAATTCGATATGAAATCTTAGAACAAAGCAATATCTTTGGATTTTTCTAATATTTTAGTGATAAATGCCTTAGCGACTAGTTCGATTTCAAGAAGCTACTTTAGTTAGAGGTAATTCTTAAAGAATTTAGCTAAAGTCACTCTGGTAGCCATGGTTTTGTTCCTTAAATCGATGAGGCTTTGGAAGGACTCTTAGTTGGCTTCATCGGAAATGAGTTTAATTTGTTTCAAAGCTGCTTCTTCTTTGTCTTTCATTTCTTTCAGATTCGCAGATAGTTACTTGTGATTGAACTAAGCAAGTTTACAAAGAAAAAACACAAAAATTTCAGATTTAGAATTCAAATGAATAACAGAATAATAATCGATTTGCTTTTACCACCCAGAAGCAAGCATCTGATTAGATCATTGAGTTCAGTTGTTTCGCCTTGCTGAGACTGAATTTCTGCTCGATTCTCTCTTTGTTTGCGTAATATCTCAGAAAATTATAAGTCAACGCTTTCATCGAGATTTTAGTTGCTCCGTAATCAGCAGATTCAGAGATGACAGCTTCGAAAAAAGCTTTGGATTTCTCTTCGATTCGACTGATAGCTTCCATTAATTTTTGTTGTTTGAGTCTAGCTTCCAGCTCTATTTTAGCCTTTTTCTCTTACTGCTATTAATCTGCCTTTTTCTGCTCAATATCTGTCAAAGAAGGGTTAATCATTCCAGAGTTGGCTTGTTGGTTAGATTGATCGAGTTTCATAGATTCATCAGGTGATTTCTTTGGCAATTAAGCTTATTATTATTACTGCTACTATTGCTTTTATCCAGGAGTCTGCTTATTTTCAGTTGGTTCATCGGTTTTAATGCTAGTTCTTCTAAGGGCAGAGTTAGCTGCTGCTGGGTGCTTGCTGTTATTGCAGATATCACTCTCCGACAAGAGGTAATTTAAGAATTCAGTGAGTTCTTCTAGATTCACTATTTTCGAGTTAGAAATCCACAAAAACTGTATTATTTTTTGGAATACGATTTATTTCTTTAGATATTATTATTACGCCAGACATGCTCTGAATCGATCATTTTATTTCTTTTCTTGACAAAGGCAAAGAAAGCTATCTTTAGATCACTTGGTGTCTTTTGTTTTCTTCGCAGCAATCGCTTGATCAGCTTGAAGAACACATACATGCTCTACGTCCTATTCTACATAACAATAACAGCTAAATCATCAAAGAATCCCAATGTCTTTCTATTCAGCTTCTGTTTACTTATGCTTCTTGATAGTACTTTTCCCTTTGTTCCTTGCTCATTCCCTGCAGTTTATCGTAAAGGAGTTGCTTTGCACTGATTCCGTTTTTGACCAGTTTATGAGAAACCAGTAAAGTACTCCCATTCCACTTACTCGCATGGTGATAAGTCAAATTCTCTAGATCCTCTAATTGTTACCAAATACAAACAAATTTATTTTATACATCAACAACCAATCCCTTTATTACTTGCAGTCATTGCTCCTTTTTGTTGATTAGCAGCTAATTTCTTAGTGACCTTCCAGATGTAAATGTACGGTCTGGCGATATGTTGCGGAAGTATTTCCTTGAGGTTAAACTCTTGGAGAATCATCTGCGGATGGTCTCTATTAGTGTGACATTAAGAAATTAGGCTAATTCTATGTAAATTCAATAATTTGATTGAGCTTACACTAGTTCCTTGGGTTTTGTTCCTACAACATCTAGATCAGGACAAATCTTGCCTTTCTCAGGGATCGATGGTGGAAATACGTTTTATTTGAACTACTCGAGCACTTTTTGTCTTGTTAAATGCAAGGGATTGATAATCCCTAGAGGGGAATGAAAGAATCTAATTGGTCGCTCTGATTTGTCAATGAGAATCTTATGGCCGATTGGCTTCATTTCAGTCATTTTTAGCTTAAAGAAGTGAGAAATTACTAATAATTTTGAAATGTTTGTTTATTCAGCTGAAAAGAAACTGCGATTATGGATTCTGGATTCTGGGGGATTATTTGCTCGTCTGTAAAACAATATTTGTTTGATTTCAAAAGAGAAGAGAAATGACAAAATAGAGAGGACTCTAGTATTCCTTGCTAATTTAGAATAGTTTGATAAGAAATTGGAAAAATAATAGAGAATAGAAGAGACAAATCACAATTTCATTCTTGGAAAAAATGGTTGACAAGAGCATATTCTTCGTAAGGCCAGAGTTCTTCACCAGTCTACCTGGTGAGACTGTGTTAGGAGTCTACAAGAACATCGAAATGTGGGAAAAGTAGAGCTAACCATTGCTTTGATTTCATGCAATTCTTCGATAACAATGCGTGTGTTCTCTTTGTATGGAGGAAGGAGTAGTTTCGCTTGGGAGAACTAGATCTGCAGATAACATCGCACAGACTTATTGTCACTTCCCCGGCGAACAAGCAGCTTGGGTTCATTATCAATTTAGATGGAGTCATCGAGCAAAAGGACATTGTAAGACAAGAGATTGGATTCAATGAAACTCAAGGATTATTGGATTGTGTTTGTGATTGCGAAATAGAAAACAGGCTTGGTGTTCAAGAAGCTGATTGCTTTCAAAGTCAAGTACTCAAATCAAACCAAAGTAGAGTTCAAGATCGACAAAGGGCTAGACGATGCACTTGTTCAAATCAAAGGAGCTCTCAATAAAAAAGCATGGACGTAACAATTAGAGACTAATGAACTAGTAGGAGATTGATAGATATCTTTGTATGATGTCTTATGCTTGAAAATATATTAGGAAACAAATCGTGCAAGCGTAGAAGCAGCAGCCGTAGATACATTAAGGAATCTGTAAGGAAATCACCGATGAATCTTATTGCATTTAATTTGTTTTTGGTCAATTAATCCATAAGGGGATCTAAAGAAAAAGGAAGAAGAGAAGCAGAAACAGTAGTAATCAGTGGTTAACTAGTCATTCAAGAACGGTGATATCCAGTCCTTATTCTAGAATTCCAAAGAACTCAAAGAAATCAGCGGTTATTTAAAAGAAAACCTTCCTCGCGTTGACAAATCCTTTGAAAGAACTGGACTCGATTAGATTCTCTCTGGATTAGGGTATTTCTCAGTTATAACTCGTGCTGACTCTGGGTAGAATTACATCGACGATCTGGCAAAGTAAATCTATGGGATGTGCTAGGAATTGCTGCCGAAAATAGGTGGAATCATCACTTTAGTAGATTTGTTCTACTTTGTCAACAAAAAGAGACAAATGAACTTACTCAATCCTTCCGAAATCCTAGAAGCATGCTCTCGCTTTGGGCCTTTAGGTCTTGGTGCTAAAATAGTCGAATACAATAACATCAAAGTTGTTGAATCAAGTACAATATTACATGTTTGATTTCTATTGATCGCATTGAGTTAAACTTAGCTTTTTGGCTGATACTGATTGTTTTGTTTTCTGGACGAATTCCAATAGCAAGTTTGAATTCCGATTAGGATTTCGAGAATACCATCGGAAAGTATGTTACGTACACAGAAGGACTCACACCGGAGAATCTATCAAGGCAACTCAAGATATCTCCTTTAATTTGCAGGATTAAGCTCAACGTAAGTGTGTTTATATGCTAAGCGACCAACATGTCTCTTAACAATTTTTAATTATTCTAATCATTAAATCAACAGAAAGCGTGTCAATAGGGGAAGCTCATCCTTGACGATCGGATAGAAGGCTAGACATACTTTAAAAACTACATTCTGGATTGTTTCGTGTGAAAAAAATAATAAATTGTTTAATATCTTTTGGAAACTAGACAGTTATGCTTAAAACATGCTACTATTTTGTAGATCTAAAAATCATATTGAGTTAGAATATACGAATTCAGGAATATCATGGATTTTAATCATGAGATTCTGTTGAAGCATCAAGATGGCATATAGAAATATGTAAATTGTCTATTATTTTGAAACTCAAATTAAGAGAAAAATCTATTCCTTGTTTCGGCTGATTATTGAGATTGATTCCTTTTTTGGTTATTTTTTTTCCTAAAGAAGCCAGCTATTTGTTTGTCTTAGGTTAGGAAAGATATCAGTATCCTAATTGATTTTACATGTTTTGGATACTTGAACACAACAGGATTACAGTGCTTGTATGGGTAAAAATGATTATTTTGAAGCCGCCTTCAAAAATGTTTGGGAGTTTCTTGCAGAATTGGAATATTTTTACGTAATTTATTAAAATACCTTCATTATTGGATCATAAAATGATCTATTCTCTCCCTCTGGTACTAACAATCGTAACTATTTTGTTTAATTTGATCGATTTACAATGTTAATTCGATTGGATGACAAGGAAATTTAATCTAATTTCGAGAATGGGGCTTCTTTTTTGAGATTAAATTTTGTCAACTCTTTTCATTGATACTATCGATTTCTTTTGGGTAAAAAAGAAGAAGGAAACATGAATTCTTAAATCACCCGAATACTAAAACAATTAATTAATTCTTTAATAATCAGAGAGAAATCATTCGAAAAGTAAATTAAAAAATATCTCAGAGAGCCAAAGGAGAGAAGAATTAAACATTCTGATAAATTGCATATTGCAGCTGCTTTTAGATAGAAAATGACCAGCGCATAAATGATCAAATCTATCGATTTTGTTCATAGAGATTATAAAGCCCAAGAGAGCCAATCAGTAGCTATCTTTGATCAGAGATAAAGCTACTCAAACGTAGGCATCTCCAACAATTGTATTTCCATGAGGTAGATCATCTCAAAAACCCACAAACTGAGAGTCTTTAAGTCTCCTTGGACAGCTTACTTTGGATTGTTTTAGCTGGGAGTATTTTTTGGGGGATTTTTAATTTCCCTTAACACAAATAAAGGTTTCCTTTTTGGCTGATTTCTTGTTTACCAGCGATTTCAAAGGCAATTAGCAGGTTATTTTCTTGAAGAGCCAGCAGAAAGAGCTCAGTGAAGACGATGAATCCATATCTATGAATGCTGGAAAAGAAGACGAAGAAGAGTAACCACCTAGCTAACTAGACAGAATTTAAAGCTAACAAGGAAGATAGTCTTCTCCTTATAAAATCACAGTTTTAAACACCCTAGAAGATCATTAATATTTAGCTCCAACATAGAATTCTTCCTTCAAAGCGATAACCTCCAGTTCGGATGGAGAAACCTTGACTCCAGGGAAGAAAAATTGGAGCAAAATCAAGAATGTCCTCAAGGGAGTCTCACTGTTCTCTTCCTATGATGTCGAAGTCATCACAAAACCTGTAAAACAGCAAGAGAACAAATAGACAAACTAGTCTTATTCGTTTGAGCATTCTATTTTATTAACCCCTTTCTTTGATAAAATATAGAGTGATATTGACATTCATTTGAGCACTTCCTCCAAATCGATGTCTCCAAGAATGGAGCAGTATTCGATCAAAGGAAATCGTCCCAATGTTTGGCAAAAAAACAAAGAAGATGTCTCTGGAAGCGAGCTATTCAATAACCTTAAGAGGGAGGCGCAGGAAAATGTAAATAAAGAGATATTTATAAGAACACAATTTAAAGGGAGTTAAGGTGCGTTTTAATTTCATGTGAAAATAGGCACACAAAGAGCAGATCAGACTGATAGATGACCTCAAGGCGAGAAAGTAATTCTTCGAAGCGATTCAGAATGGAACATCTCAAGACTTAGTATTCATTGAAGAATATCTTAAAAATGATCCCAAAAAGTAAGCAGAAGAGAACAAAGAAGAATTTGAATAACTCTGCTCTTAATGAAGCACAAATTGCTTGCTGTTTTACTATGATTTTGTTTCTTAGATATCTACTTATTGACGAAAGTCCAGATCGACGGATGAACAAGGTAGACACATTTGGACAAACGCCAATGTATTGCGCTGCCAAAAACGGAAATATCACTGTACATATCAGATAACACTTCACTCATTATTTCCTTTCTTTCACTGCTTATTCATTCAATTCCTTCTCATTTTCATTTTCTCTTCTTTTTCACTTTGTCTAATTAGGTCTTGCAACTTCTCCTGAAGTACAAAGCCAACCCTGCACAGCTTTCTTTTCTCAACAACGATTAATCTGCATCGGATACGGCTCTTTGTGTGGCTTCTAGATGGGGACATGTCAAAGTTGTGGAATTTTTAACATCGAATTATCAATGGGATAAGAAAGCCATCAAAGCAGCTAAGAAAGCTTCGCAGAATACAGAAATAACTAAACTATTGGGGAAACTTTGAGAGAACAAAGATACTGGGAGATAAAGAGAGAATGAGAATGAAAAAGAGAGAGAGAGATCATAATAATTTAAACATAATTCTAGCTACTGCGACATTGAGGATTGCAACAAAACACTTTCAAGGAGCTCTGGTTCTTTGAAGATCATCAATTTGAAAATGGTGTTAAGCTGTCATATTTACTACTACTTCTTGCATAAAATAACATTTATTCAATAGGATATTTACATGTTTTGTCTTGATAACTAATAGACAAATACCTACAATTTACAAAAAAAGGATAGAGATTCTTCCCTTCTGGCATGCATTCCCACTTTCTATTTGTTTTCTAATGAATTATTAACACAACACATAACTGCCTTCATATGTCCAGGATGATACCTGGTGATCAAGGTTTCTTTGAGCATTTCACTGTCTCTTCCCCTTCTTGTTATTCTATTTCTCCATTTTCTCCTTTTTCTGGTTAGGAGTAATGAAAGAACAGCGCCACAGCAAAGTTACACACTAACGCTGTGATAAACACTAATGAAAGGAATGCATACTCAGGAAGATTTGAAAAGACAAGTATGCACAGCTAAGTCACTGATGAAGTTATGCTGAACACAAACCTCTAAGCTTAGAAGACTTCCAATTATCCTTTGTAGTCCTTATTCGAGATCACTTAGGAAATGTTGTTCAAATAACAGTCAGAGAATCCAAACACGATTCCAATGAGAAAGCAAAGAGGATAGGATTTAGCTAGTAAATCTACGAAACATAGCAACAAGCCGAATAATATTATCAGCGTACCAGCAATAGCTAGATAGTATTCGTTGAAGACATCTGCTAGCTTCCCAGAGACCTTCCCTCCAATGTATTCAAAGCATCCAAAGCAAATCAGCACGTATGATAGATAGATACCTACTTCATGCTCGTCTTAAGAAGAAATAGCTGATTGGATAATGTTGCGCAGATACCCTGATGAAAATGCCATGGTTACACCTCCAAGAAGGATAAAGAAGAAAAAAGGACGAAATATTCTAGAACCCATTAAAGAAAAGACTTTCTGGATTTACTAGCCAATGGGAGGGAGAGGCTTCGAGAGAGAACCAAGGAGAGGTGGATTGGTTGAAGAATCCTTGGAGATTAAGAGTTAATTTTGTGATTATGATGAGTCCGTTGGAGGCAGCACAAAGTAGAACATAACCGAGGAAGCTAGCAGCACAGTGCTCATAATAATGAAGAAATAAATATTGTTTGAGATTAGGTTCAAGATAATCATCGCGGAAAGGTTACCTATGATATGGCTGGACTAACGGATAGACCAGAAAATACCACAAAGTTCACCTTTCTTAGATTCTACTTAAGAGCAAATTGCTTCCATGTAGCCGCCTTGTCCGACCCAAAGAGTAGCAGATCCAGCTCCACAAAGACACGAGCAAGTAAGCACAATGAAATAGATACTCATAGGAGAACATAGTGATAGAGAATCATCATCATTATCTGAGAGGGGGCTAGAAGAATTTGGGTTGCAAGCACAAACCCATACTCCTGCAATGATGAACGAAGCGTATCCAAGGCTACTAAAGACGAATATCTAGCGGTAAGAACGATTATTCATTAAGTACTTGGCGAACAGAGAAAATATCGCAAAAACAGCATACAGCACCAGCAAACTACTCAGACCTAGGTACTGGTATCCTTGTTGTTTGTAGAGACTCTGGACAAGATTCTGAGCAGCATTGAAAGAAGTGAACAAGATCATGAAACAGAGAGCTAAATACCTGACTTTTTTCTTCAAAACAACTAAGGTTTGTTCTGCGCTTGGGGTGTCACTGTCGAAGTATTGCATGGAAATGCTGGTTGGTTGTGTTTCATTATTATCTTTTCCCATAAAACAGCAACTTTCTGTAAATATAAAACTAAATCTCAAATGATAATATTTCTTCTTTTTCTCTGCTTGTTGTTTAATCACTGAATTACTTTGACCTCTCCTTCCTTTTAATTCTTGATTTCTGATGCCTTGGACATGGCACAAGGGTATATCTCTGGATCTTCTAGAACTTAATCTTTGAATCCTTTTTCGTTTATTTATCACAAACTCTCTCCTTTATTTCACTATGTTTAGGTAAAAAACTCACAAAAGTTGCACATGTATTTAAAAAATGATGAGTTTGAATTCAGAGGAGTAGATTAATAAGAAAACAGTTTCTTTTAGAAATAGAGATAAGTGATTTAGATTCACATATCACCTAGTAGGAAGACTCAAAGGAGTGTGAATTAAAAAACAAATATGAAAAAACACTGGTAATAATTAAAATAAATCCTAGAAATACTCATGAAATCTAGTGTAAGCAAGGAAGATAAAAAATAAAAAAGTTTAGGTTGAAAAATGGATTATTTTGGAAGTAATGGCGTGCCTAAAAAGGAAGAATTAGGAGTATTATTAAGCAATGTTGTTGAGGTGATTAGATCAGAGTGATTTCATGCTACGACTTTAGACTAAAAAGCAGCAACAATTTAGTAAATAATTGATTGTTATTTTGGTATTAATTTCATGTAAATCTTGATAGAATTGTAGCAGCAAATTATTTTTTGCGGGAGATATTCGCTAGAAAACGAAGTTGATTAGCTTTCGAATTCAAAAATAATCATAAAAAATAAACTAAAATCACAGACAAAAAACAACCAAACAACCAAGAGATTCGTACTCTACCATGAGCCCAAAGACAAAGACTGCTTCTAAAGTGCACCTCAAGGATCCTAACTAGCCCATTCAACCTTAGAGGGCTTTCTTCTTCTACAAATCCTCCACCATCGAAGTACTGAAAAGGATCTATCCTGACGAGTCTCAAACTGCACTTTCTGAGAGGGCAGCAAATGACTGGGAGAAGCTTGAAGAAGCTGAGAAGAAACATTACGAGATACAGTACGAGAAAGCCCTTAAGTAGTACTAACTCGACATTGAAGCTTGGAAGGAGAAATATCCAGAAGAGGATTTTGAAGAAAAACATGTTGATATTGTAGAGGAGGGTAATGAAGCTAAGACACCAGGCAGAACTGGAGCTAAGAAGTCAAAGGCTGCAGTTGCTAAATCGCATTCCAAGGCTTCACAACGCAAGAGCAGTGTGGCATAAATTAGAAAGTCAACTAAAAAGGGCAATAATATTGATGAGAAATTAATTTTTGAGACAGATTTAAGCTAAAAGAAAGACAGCAAACTCACGAAGGATGGAGAAGAGAGATAGCCTAGATCTAGAAAGAACAGCAAATCAGCAAGTTCAAAGGATGAAATAGAGGTGGAAGTATCTAAGCCTAAGTCTAAGAAGATTGCCACTTCTTCTTAGTCAAAATCTAGAAACGAATCCTCTAGTAAGCACAAAGATTCTACTGAACCGCCCTAAGTGTCCAGCTCTAAAAACAAGGAGAAGTCCTTATCTTCTAAAGAAAGAAAGGCTACTATAGAAAATACTTCTTCTGTCAAAAAGAAACAATCTCGTGGAAATACTCCTTCAGATACGATTAACTCAGGCACGCCTAAACCTTCTAAAGGAACTAAAAACTCCAGCAAGAAGGTATCTACATCTAAGGGAGAGCAAACCGAACAGGCAGAAAAGGTAAAGACAAGCTAGAAGACCTCTAAAAAGGACTTATCAAAGACTGAACCCAAGGGGACATCTTCTAGAAATGCTTCTCCTTCACTGAAAGTATCAGCTACGGAATCCAAAAATAAAAAAGATACAAGAACTATCGATGAAAATGGTTCTAAGAAATCTTAACAGACAAAGGATAATAGTAGTTCTACTCCTGCTTAGAGGGAAAACCATCACCAGATTTCTCCTAAAAGATAAACTTCTAGAAAGAGCTCAAAAAATCAAGATAAATCAAAGGATTGTGACAAATCCAACAGGAAATCTAGTGCAGCTGGCAATAAGAGCTCCAAGAAAGATGCTATGAGTGTAGAGGCCAAAGAAGAAGATAAATCTGATAAAAATCATCATTCTTCATCATCAAAGAAACTCCCCACATCAAGATCTCAATCTAAGAACAATAAATCCAGATCAAATTCAAAATCCCAAACCTAAATCAGATCAAAAAGTCCTCCTGAAGGTTCCTCAACAAACCTTTCCAGTTCTAAATCAAAACCCAAGAAAGAAGCAAATGCCTCATCAGCTAGTAGAAAGAGTTCGAAGAAGACAAACACAACATCCAAAGAAAATGATTGAAGCCCATTAGGAAAAATTAATCAGCTCACAGTTATGTTTCTGGCATTCTCAATGATTATTATTTTTTTACCTATTTTTATGTTTTTTTGTTATTTTTTCCATTGTTTTTGTTATGTGAGTGAATATTCCATTGATTTTTTAATTTTTAATTCCTAAGACTTCCTCTCAATAAAATTATCTCAAAAAGAATGGCTAATGAATACATGAATAAATACCTAGCCAGTAGAAGCTGTTTTGTTATCTTCAAGCTGAATTTTTTAATAACCAGACAATTGGAGCAATAGAAAATAACTTCCCTGTGCTGCAAATCCTGCGAAATGTTCTACTTCGGAGCAGAATAATCCTCTTCCCTCTCCTTTGAAATTCTTCCCCCCAAGTCTAATAAGTGTTTGCGTATTTGATTACTTCTTAAAAACAAATTATCCTCAATAGACTCTGTTGCTACCAGAAAAAATAATATTCTTCCATTCTTCCTCTGCTTAGTGCGCGCATTTCTATTGGTAGACCATTACAGTGAATGTTTGCGTTGAATAGAAACTTAGAAAATTAAGAAATCAACAAGAATGCCTTCATTCAGCGCACTCCGATTTATGGTAATCTGATGACTTTCGATCAACTCAAAGTTAAGATAATAGAAGGAACATCCATTACGAACACCTCGATTCTGGATTACCAGGGTATAAACTGGCAGGAAATCGCACATATTTCACGATCTCAATATCGCCGTCAACGAGTGGCACTCTACAAGCCACATAAGCAATTCGAACTCGTTTAAAACCCTCGTTTTGCTCCTCTAAAACGCACAGCTAACTAAGAGTATTTCCTTATTGACAAGTATCTCCAAGGATTAAAGCCATAAAATCCTCATAGTTAGCTCCCAGATACCGTCAAAGCTGTATCACGAAATGACATTTACTACCTCAGCGAAGAGCATGTCAAACACTGCTCGCTACTCAGAAAAACAGTGAATAAATTCGATCATGACATAGAAGAACTTGGAAATGTGAATTTTCGACCAGCTTGTTTAGCAGTGAATGAGAGTTGCTTTATCTTAGGAGGGTTCTATGGAGGGTTGTACTATTAAGACATTCTGACTGGTCATAGTGTGCATCTACCAAATGTGACTGACAATCTCACAGCTAGCGAAGGGGATATTATCAATCAAGTGGATATCTTGCAGACAAATGGAGACAACTCTTCTTCTTTGCAGCTTCTGACTGCATAGAATGACAAGTACGTGCAGATATTTGATTTAGAATAATTCCGCAACATCCCTAAAATGCGGATTCTGTGTTCAGCCTAAGCGAATGTTGCTAAGTTTTCACCTGTAAATTAAAATATTCTTGCCGTGTTCTGCGATAAGACTGATGCAGAAATCATGGATGCTAGGACAGCGTCAATCACGCAAACTCTCAAAGTAAATCAGAAGATTTGAATTTGTTATTGTTCATATTTTTTAATATTATTTCAATTGTTTGTAGGGTCATTATGATTATGGTTTGACGCTAGCTTGGCATCCGAGTGGAAATATCTTAGCAACTGGGAATCAAGATGGCACAACGAGAATTTGGGATGTCAGAAATACTGCATCTTCTATCCATGTGCTTCCTTGCTAGATGGGTAATTCTTATAATGTGAAGTACAGCCAATCTGGAGAGTTCCTGGCGGTGTTAGAGTGCAGTGATTACTTGAATATTTATTGTTCTGGGAATGACTACTAAGATCATTAAGTGTAAGAATTCATAGGGTAGTCGACAGGGCTAGCATTCTATGAAGACAGGATATTTGTGGGTGTGAATATTAATTTATATCATGGGATCTTGTAGATGTCTCAGAGGAACTCAGTTTCTAGGAAATATGAAGATAAAATGGCTGAATATTAGATTTGATGGATAAGAACCTTAAGATGAACTAACTAATTGTGCTGTGAATATATTTGTAATATGAATATGAATTGTTCTTACGAATGAGTAATAATATATTAGAATGTATGTTGTCTATTTGATTAAATATTCAAATATGAGAAGGAGAATGCTAAAAGAATTATGACGTATCTTAAAAGTCAAATAATCCCAAACAGTTTAACTTCGAGAGATTGTTTCAAGCAGTCAAATTTTTGAGAATTTGATTGATTTTAGATTATCAAGAAAATCTGATTACTCTTTGAAAGCAAACGGAATTTACAAAGATAACAAGTTGAGAGTCAGAAATGGAATAATAATAATAATAATAATCGTTCGCTTCTTATTATTCTGCTTCCTATCTCGATCAAACCCACCAGTACGAAGGTAAGTCTAAACCCTTAGTGCTCTTGATACTCTCTAAATATTTGTACCTTTCTGCGTTGAATTTGACTTAGAGCATGCAAAGCAGCATCTTGATAGATTTGCTGCAGTGATCTAGCGATATTTCAGGAGGTATCTAGCTGGTTAGCAAATCTAAAGGATCGATACGCAGTATGAAGAAGATCAAGAGGAGTTGTTTAATCTAGCAACGAAAGGGAGAGCAACTGCAGCTAAGCTTCAAGCGGACATTTAGGTTCTTAAGCAGCAACTGCAATCTGCTGTGAGCTCACGAAAGGAGAAAGCAGCGAAGAGACTGAAGGAGTCTCAGGAGGAGGAAGAAGAGAAATTCAGATGTGACAAATATGCCGAACTCAAAGAGATTTAGTAAGTTATCTAAACTGTAGAAAGAAAATTATGAAAATTCAAATGTGTGTGAGTGGTAATTGTGCTTTTGCTGATTATTTTAGTGAATAGCAATTGGAGGAGAGTTTGCTTAGATAGAAATGCTAATTCGAAGAGATTTTGAATTCCTATTTAGAGTTCGTTGATAGACAAATGGCAAGTAAAAAGGAGATCGGTGACAGTTGCAAGCAGCTTTGCAGACTCTTTCAAGGATAGTTGATCGAAGCGAGGAGACTAGAGAAAGCAAAGAGCTTGAATAGCTAGCATATCAGTGAGTTATACTAAGCTCAAAGCGTTTTGGAAACCTAAAACCAGGAACTTAAGCAGGAAATTGCAGAATTGCAGAGAAGCATCAAGGATTCGGATGAAATTGCGAAAAGCAAGGAAGGATGTGAGCAATAATTGGATTAGTAAGTGTTATAAGAAAGGGCTGAGATTGCTCTTGGAAGGAAATAATTAAGCTTTGAAAGGGAGGAATTAAAGCTGGAAAAGGAAGGAATCCAAAGGGAAAGAGACTAATTGCACAAGCTGATTGCTTAATTCAATGAGTCGAACTCTCGTGAGATGATGAGGCATAACAGATAAAAAGAAGAAATACAGATGAAGGAGGCTGAAATCAGATAAGCACAAGAGATTATTAAATAACAAAAGGAAGAGATTCTAAGCAAACAAAGAGAGTTATCAGCACAAGAAGAAGCAATAGTAGATAGAGAAAGGAAAATACTGGATATTATGGAGATTAATAAGACAACTAGGGAGAAATACAAGCAATTGAAAATGGAGAATCACTAACTCAAGAAATAATTGAAAGATCAGTACATAGATAATCTGAAGAATGTAGCAGATTCAGGAAGACAATAGGGAATAGCTTAAAAATATATTCTCATGGAGTCTTAGCTAGGAATGAAAAACTCAAGGTAGTCTTCTCTTGGGAGGAATGGAATAATAATGTCTTCAGGAGACAGAAAAAATGATAATAAGAAAATGAATAATTTTGAAGAGAAACTAGATTTAGCTGGTCTTATTAAAGTATTCTTTTATTTGGCTTGCTGAGAATATGCTTTTATTTCTCCTTGACAAAACTAACAAAAAATATTGTTTTTGTTGTCAGGAAGAAAGACTTCGGACAGAAGACATTTTGAGAGGATTTAAGGAGAATTCATGAGATCACAAAATCAATCATCACAGTTCAAAAATATTATTAAATGTATCCAAGAGAGTTGTTGAAAATAAGTAACTTGTATATGTTTGATTATCTGAGTAAAATAATGAACAAATAATCACTCAACATTTGAGTAAAGAAAGTGAGAGAGAACGGGTGTTCTGGTTATTTCTGTTCTCTCGCTGATGTTGTCGTCGATGTCTTCGCTGTGCTTGATGATAGTAGGAGGTTTTGAGCGAGAACGCATGTATGTTATCCCCCAATTTGTATTTTTTTGTCCAATTGGTGAGCTTGCAACTGCTTACGAGAGTCGATACTCCAAAGAAGAACTAAATTGAATTGCATTCCAAAAAATAAAACAAATTACTAAAAAGTTGCTTGGGCGAGAGATAATCTTGCCCAAAAACTACTTTTGAACTCACTTCAGCCATGGTTTAGTACGATTTGAAATCGCCTTGAATATCTTAGGTTGTTCATGATGAATTTCACCTGGGAATGTCACTCCAAATGTCTGTGCGGTTGGAGATGGGACACTTGGTAAGATTGGTTCTATGACTGATGACTGAGATGATGTAAGACTCAAATTTTTAAACTCAAATGGAGATGTTTACTGTGGATTCACATTAGCAGAAGGATAGCTTTGTCCAGAGAAGAAATGATGGGGGAGAGCTAAAGCTGTAGAAGTAGTGGATATTGTATCAGAATCTAAGCATAAAGTAGGATGAGTAGGTTGATCTTATAAAAGATTTTATCCTGCAGCGTTGCCAGAAGAGTTAGCTGGAGATACAGGCTGGACATGTTTCCAAAACTCTTCAGATCTAACCTGATTGTTTTGGATGTACATTCTCTCTTGTGACATGAAGTTATCGAATGCTTCGTCAAGTTTCTTGAGTGTAGAAGACTAGTTTCGATAAAAACACCCCAAAAATTAAACACCTTGTTGATTTTAATAAAACAAGTTACTTCTTCTGGCTATGATATCTCATTGTGTGCTTGTGCTTCCTCTTCAAGCTCTTTGATGTCTCTTTCACCTAATTCCTCGTTATCTTCAGAGTTCATGCCTTCTACTTGTGCAGATTCACTCATAATATCTATAACTTCATTCTCTTAGATTTCTTCACCTACTTCTTTTCCTAGAACATCTGCTTCTGTAGCTTCTTCTGTGACTTCTAAGATAGCTTCATCTGCGATTTCTTTAGCCAAATCTGCTTCAGTTTTATCACAGCCAGCCAGATCAACTTCAACTCTCTCATTTTCATCAGGTTTAATACTCAAAGAATCATTATCCTCATAGATATCATCTAGACTTGTTGTTGATCGTCCTTCATGTTCATCATCCTTCTTATCCTCATTGAGTTGCTCTTCAACTTCTTCAACTTGAGCTTTTTCACTGTTCATGTTGATTCTGATAACTTCTTCTTCAATTGATTCTTCATTCTCTTTTCTTTCCTCTGAAATGGGTTCATTCTCAAAAATAAGTGGTCCCAATGTTTTATCAAAGTTCCGCATGTTCTCATTCTGTTTTTCGATCTCTCTCATTTGTTTCGTCAGTCTGCGATGCATGAAGTACATCCCCAAGAAAGCTGTTCAAAATACAACATAATATGAGTGAGGTTAATAAAAATAATACCATATTATCTGATTTTTCTTACCTAGTCCAGAAAGAACTCGCACAACCAGAAACAACTTCCCTATGAGTTTCTTCCCAAATCCAACTTTTTCTGTGCTGGTGATGCGATGCATCGACTTGAGTAAATCCCGTTGAACTTCTGAACTCATAAGCCAACGAATTACACGCTTAAGAAAAGCAATACCTAGGATCCTGTATGCAATATTTGTGAATCCCTTCGCCATAGAAACAATGGCGTTCTTAGTGAAATGGACAAATGTGCCTCCGAAGCTTACCATGCCTACTGCAGCTCCCATAATATTCATCAATGAGTTAAATCCCATTAGAACACCTTAATACTCATCTCGGAATTGCCCAGGCTATCCTAGCACAGGAGCTGTCATATTACCTGACATACCCCCTCCAATTCCCATACCCATACCCATGCTCATGCCTCCTCCGTACATAGAGCTGCCATACATGCTGCTGCCTCCGTACATTGAGTTACCATACATAGAATTTCCATAAAGTGAATTTGTCGTAGTCCCTAAGCCATTTTGCATTGTAGAATTCATTCCTGGAGCAAGATTGCTATTTATTCCTCTATTAAGAGTGTTCTAAGTCATATTTGAAGTCTCTATGGTCAGAAAAGATGGAAAAGAATGATCAGATTTATCAAATGATGGGAATTTGAAATCAAAAAAAATTAGAATAATATTAAGCAATTTTTATTCAAAAGAAATTTTAAATCTCCAGGATTACGCGATTGGCCTGAAACTTCTAAACTAGATTGGAGAGTATCAGAAGTTGGAAGGGAAGGAAGATTCTTGGATAAAGTAGTTTTATCGTCTTTATTCATGTTTTCAGGGTCAAAATCTCACAGTTTTGTTCCAATAATGCAGCTCGTTCCGCCAACAAATAAGATCAAATAATAGAATGTCTGAGCTACAATTTATAACACCAGAGCCCTTAGAGTGAGTGATATTTCTACCAGCGTTAGTCCTAAATGAGAAACCGACTAACTATTCTTCTCTACGTTGTTCCCTGCAGAGGTTTTGTTGTTCGAGTATTTTCAAAAAGTGTTTGTTTTTTCAAAGGGAACAATTTGCAATATTCCCTATTTTCCTCTGAATGTTTTCTTAATTTTATTCTGTAAAAATCAAAAAAGTCTGATTTAAGAAAGGATCAGCGTTTGGAGTGTGGTGGGTAGATGGGTAGAATAGAATAAAGCCTTACGTATGTGTCGATGATAGTATTTATTATTAAAATTATATGCAATATTAGAGGGAAAAATTAAGGATTTTACGCTAAGGACAAGGGTGACAGACTACATTGAAAGATGACGTAGCAATAATAAAAATGGCCATTAAATTAGCTGATTAGGAAAGCATTTAATTATTGAAGTAAAAGTGAAGAAAAGTTCTTTTTTAGCAATTATTTAAAGTGAAAAAATGTTTTGAAGATCGAATAACTCAAAAGGATGGATGAAAATAGAGATAATGCAGGTCCTTAGAGATAAATGGTAAGAGCGCCGATATACTATGCAATAGATACTTGTTGAAAAATAGGAAATTTACAAAAATTATCTTATTGTCAACTATCTTTATCTGATTACTCTGAGATTTCGTTAAAATAAAATTATAAAATAGAGGCTTTTTGGGAGCTGCACTGAAGATAGTGGGATTATGATATTCTGGATTTAATCAGATCCATAGAATTGCTAGTAGAAGCGATTTCTGATAAGAAAAACTTGACAGATGTCTTTCAATGCGAGCAGTTTTGAAGATTCTTCAAATTGTCCTTATTCTAGCTTCAATCAAGCAATTTTGTATCATACATGGAATGAGACTGATTTATTTCAATGCTATTTTCAGCTGCGATTACAAGTACAAAAAAGAAGGAAACAGTGGATTGGTTTATTATTCCTTTGTAATAAGATGAAATAAGGTATGTATGTCTTTTGTTCGATTAGAACATGGAAATATGTTGAAAAGCAAAGAGAAAAATTGCTACAAAAAACCCCGTTGGCTGGGAATCCCATGTTTAGCAACTTTTGATAGTGTATATGTTTAAAAGTTTATTCTAAATTGTAAAATAGTTATTGAAATTATTTATTGCACTTCTTAAATCTGAAATAACATAAATATTTAACTGCTGAGGTATTGGACAAAGAAAAACAAATAACGTATTGCTATTTCTGAATTGATTTGTATTTTGTCTCTCTTGAAAGCAAAATTAATGAGAAAATTGCTTAATCTCAAAGTCCCTATTTATTGTTTGAATCTATTTGGTTGAGATTGATGATGATGTTGCTTCCTTCATGCTCTCTCACGATCTTCGACTAAATTAGTAAATTGATTGGATTAGTTAGAAATTGCAAAAATGTTATAAAATATTTTAATCTAAAGCTAAATTACTTTCATAAACTGAACTAAGTTATCGTTATTGAACTGTAAATCGTCTTTTATGCTTTTGTATTGCATTCCATAGGCGTCTTGGATCTGTTAGAATGCCTTTGCACGGGATTCACCCTCGTAAAGGATCGATTAGGCATCACCTTTTGCTAAATTCTTTTTGAGATAAAACAAATAAAATTAGATTCTCCTTCCCTAAAATGATCTTCGTTACTTTAATAACAGTCGCTTGATATTCTGCTTCCATGAGCTTGGTTGAAAGCTCGACTTCGATTTTGGATTTCTGAGCTTGTGCCTTGGAGATTTACTGCTTTTGGACTTCAGTTTCTTGAATCGATGCCTCGAATTTATCTGGGAGATCAACTTTTCTAAGTTGGAAGAATTCGACGATTGAAGAGAACTCCTTTTGGAAATAAGTGTCTAATTTCGTTTGCATTTGCTGGCCGATGTTGAAGCGGTCTTAGAAGAAATCAGATGCAGTGTATTTAGTGGCCTAAGAAGAAAGAAGAATGTTGAAATATGGGGAAATGAGAAGATAAGGATATCTGATAATTTGTATTTTGGAATGATCTAATTGTCTCTAGAGTTATAGAAGGATGTTTTAGAGGTTTTTCTTACTTGTTCCAGGAGGATATCGATGGACTATGAGATAAACACGCTCTCGTATTTCATTCCGAACTTAGTAAACAACTTGAACAGCTCCTTAACGTTCAATCTATTGAAGCACAAAAGGGGAGGATAATTAGACTAATATTCTCTTCGAATTGATTGGATACGATTCATTATGTTTTCTAGCTTTTATCTCCTGAAGGAGTTGTAAATTCTTTGGCTTTATGTTACCTGTATTAGAAAGATATCTCTAGATTGACTTGTAATCCATCTTAGGTTCTTCCCATGATTAGTCCAGCATTCGCTCCATGTTCCTAGCTGAATTCAATGTTTCTGACAGTCTTTGGGAAGACCAAGAAGCTATGCCCAACACCTAAGAAATGAACTCCTGCTTCGAAAGGCTGAGGATTTACCTACAAGATCATTAAAAAATCAATAAAAGAATGATAGAAAAATCTAAAACTCATACAGTTTTAGATATTGCGCTGTAGTCAAGACCGTATTCGCTGACTTGCAGAGATGAGAAAGACATAATGATCACAAGGATCATGCAAACAAAAGATGTAGCAATGCAGCCAACTGGATAACAGCAAAATCACAAAGTTAGTGTTAGGTGTAATAACAACTGAGAATTCTTTGTAGTGCTATCTCATATTAGATTGTAATATTATTTTACTGCAAACGGTAGCGTCAACCATTTATTTAGTGCTTTTGAGAGTTGCTTTTAATAAAATTACTTGAAATTATTGATATTAAGCAGCAAAAGGAGACTATTTGTTTCTTCTTTAAGTTGGGGAGTCAAATCCTGAGTTTCAAAAAGATTCAGATTCAGCAAATATTTCTAAGATATTTTGAATAATAATTAGATTCTTTCAAGCTCTTAACTCCCACGAATGACAATCAAAGTACACTTATCCAACTCTCCGTGCAACTATTTATCTCTTTCTCTCATATTATTTCATATTTTTGCCAACTCAACAATCTTCTCTAAGAATTCTTTCACCAAGCCAATGAGCCTCAAAATATCACAACCCAGAATATGCTTTCAACCGAAACCATCCCAGTTCCTTGGGTATTTGAAATATCCCTCCCTCTATCATTCTCTCTAATGTAAAACACCCCACATAATAGTTGCTTATGACAGTTGAATGATGTATAGTATTCATGTATTTTTGTATTGTGTTGTAATTTATTTTTTTCATTAAATCTCTCTAATTGATTTTTTCAATAATAATATTTATTCTAATTCGTATTGTTAATTGATAGTTAATTAGTTTAACAATTTTATGAATGAATGAATAGTTCTTTCATGATTTGAATGCGCCAATTATGTGGTTGTTAAAATATTCTTATTTTGCTACAAATTCATAAGCAACTAGTTTTTGACTGTCAAATGCTGTTTTACGTGTGCACATTTCCACATAGAATCTATCTAAATTCTCATTCGATCAATCAATGAATCAGTAGAGTTTTAAATAAATCTCAAAGCATCGGAGAAGTGAACAAATCACTCTCAATATGAATGTTAAAAACAGGATGTCCTCGAAGATAAAATGAGAGAGGGAGATATGTTCAAAATGGTTATAATATCCTCTTTGAGCCTCTCTCATTCTTTTTGAAGACAGCTAAATGCAACAGATACTCCTCAAAAACAGAAACAAATATAATGAAATTCCTAGGGAAATTCATTATTGATTGTTTCAGTTTCTATTGCTTACTCATGGCTTATGAGAGCAACAAAAACAATGGGATATCGTTTCATTAGCTTCTTCAGGTTAGAAAATCGTCTATATAGTTACCTTAGTAGATTCTGAGACGGATAGATGCATGATAGAGTTGAGATGGCAGAAATTCTGAGGTAGATGGAGGAATAAAGAACATATTTTATCCTCAAAAACGGAAGCTAATGCTTCAATAATCCTTTATCTCATGGGCTTCAATGAGAATGAGGAATAGAAAGGGATTTTATGTATCTTTTTCACTTCTATCTTCTCAGTCTTTCAGAAATTCGTTGATGTTGATTTATGGAGGGAAGGTGATGTTGAGGAGGGTTAAATAGAAAGGGCAGCCTTGAGGGTTTATGTGTAGTAATTGTATTGACTCTTAAGCTAATCTGATAATCAAGCTAGCAATTAAGAGACATGCAAGTGTGTCTGACTCATTCTGCATCTCAGTGGGCTACCCCAAGAGCAAAAGATTTAAGTCTATTTAGAGCATCAGACTCTCAATGCAGCTAGATAAAATACTCCAATACGCATAGACACATGCCCCCTCTAGCTTTCCAATCTAGCTCAGTCTAGAGACAGTTCTTTGTGATTCCATAGAAGTTTAGCATTTCCTTAGATTTTGTAGGTTTCTCTCAGGCCAAGTTATCAGTCATATTAGTTTCCCTCAATATTTCGTTTAGTTTGTTTGATTTCCTAAATAGCTATCTTAACGGACAATCTAGATTCTCTTTTTGGTTATCAAAGGAAACATGTGATTTCATAGCTGGGAGAATGTAAAGGATAGCTAGAAAGAGGAATTATTTTTAAAAAGAGATCTTCTTTGAATATCTTTCAATCAAACTTCCTTTCCCCAGAGCTCAAAAATACCTTTCCCATCTTGGCCTGAAATTAACGGAGAGCCGTAATTTCATAGCCCTCTCTTCAGCAAATCAAAATGTCCTCTTGCATTTTTCAAACCGCCCCCAGGATCCTCAAGATAATCCAATAATAATTAAGAATTATTTTTGAAAAACCCCCTTTAAAAGAAATATTTCTCCCACAACAAATATGGAACTCATGACTCTCTAAACAATTCTTAGTGTTTTTGATAGCCCCTTCTCCTCTAATTTGATATTCTCAAAATAATCGACACGCGGAGGTGCGAATAAGTTCAATGCCTTAAGATCCGGCTAATGATCATAGGCTTGCTTATCCACCCCGTACAGCATAGTTTTTAACATACGCTCAAGTAAAAATGATGCTTGAGACAATAAGTACTGAATTCCATCTCGTTTCAAGTGCTCATGCTCTTGTATCCTCTTGAATGACTCTGTGCTGAGCATTTTTTTCAAAAAATGACTTATCTCACACGGACAAATGATTATTCACTCATCGAAAGAACATATCGCATCGAAAATACTCATAGCTCATCATCATCATATCATTATCGATTATCCATAATCGCCTATGTTCATATGAACATCACTAATTATTCAATTATTTTCTTGCTCTTTTTAGAGAAGAAATTTCAAAAAACTAAAAAGAAATACTCAATAACAAAATAAACCAAACTCAAATAAACAAACCAATGTTAAATTCCATCAAAGGAAATTAAGATATTAGAGAAATGGAGTTATGTCTCCAAAGTATCCCTATAACGGCATAATAGATCAATCGAAGACAATCTTAAACACAGCATTGCACAAGACCGCATGCAGATTCATAAGAAAGAGCTGACTCGTTTTCTCCCAATGAAGATAGTAGCGAGTACAAGATTTAAATTTTTTGTCCTTGTTCTGTTCTTTTGAAAAATCGATTGCCGCCGTGCTGGCTAAAGCAAGGTATTTTTGAATCAAATAAGAAAGAACGGGAGGACTGAATGCATAAGTTTTCAATTGAGCCAAGTAGTAGTTTTGAATTTAATTCGGGGAGAAATCCTTTGTGAGAAATTGAAATAATGAAAGCAGAAATAATCAAACTCCCGAGCTGTTAAATTAAGAACACACCCACACACACATTTTAGAAATTCAAGGATATTAATATCTTCGATCTGTGTGAATTATCAAAACAACACAATATGGAAGAAGTACAGGAAATCGTATCGTTCTATTTAATACCATTGCATTAAGTAAGTAATAACCTAAAAAATAATAGCCTTCCATGTGTCAATGTAATCAATCTTTTGGTTTCTGCTGATATCTACTTAAGAAACTGTTAATATCCTTCACATACTTGGTTTCTTCTGGAGGTTCTGCAGATGCTCTCATTTGATATTAAGATAACTGTTGTTGTTGTTATACTAGGTTGTTGGTGTTCCCTCTTGTCTATTATTATTCTAATTGCATTTATATACCCTAAGGTTATTTAGTTGTTTGAGATTAAGTGAATGACTAGTATTGCTATTGCTAAGGAAGGGAAGGCCGAGAATAGCCAGAAGAAGATTATTATTCATTTGTCTCTCGTTCTTTTTCCATCACAGGCATCGATAGCTCGTTTACTGGAGATGTCTTAGAAACAGCTCCTTTCATAGACCTACAGCGACCAAACCAAACAAATTTATTTTACATTTTCTCAATCTTTTTCTGTCATTTATTTTCGTATGAATAGTTAATTACCCAAGGCGCTTGAGTTTCTTGTCGACTTGAGCCATTTTCGAATCTAATAGTGTCTTCACACTCGTAAAGAAGCTCTTTCTGTTATGTTTCCAAATAAATTCCATTAGAATAAAATCACCCTCTATGAATTTTCAATTGTACTTAGTTGGATCATTTTGTTTATCTGTGTAGTCTTTCATAAGCACCTGCAGATCCCTCTATATCTACAGCTTCTCCTCGAACAGCTTCTTCCTTTCCTTTTCTATCTCAGTGCTCACATTCGATAATGCAAGCTTCAATGTCTAGTTATCTCCAAAACTTATTGCCGAACCATCCGAAGAATACCCTTCCATCATATGATCTGATAAAGACTCCCCAGATTGACCTCGTAATAGTTATTGCTGTTATTACGTACCAGCTGACTGCAACTAAATCGTTTTGTTGATATTTCCATTGTTGGCTTTGACAGCTTGTAGCATATCCTCTATGTCCAACCCTAGATCCTTATCGTCGAGTTCATCAATCTGCTGTTTCAGCTACCCAATGATCCTTTCCTTCGCTGAGATCTCTTCAAGTAGCACTCTTTCTTTTTCACTGTATTCGACTCTTTTTTTCTTTTCCTCAATCTCTCCCTTAAGTTTCAGCTGCTGCTCTCTCTTGTCCTTGTTCTCTTGTCTGATATGCTCGCATTCTTCAGTCTTTTTAACCCAAACAACAAGATGAGTTATAAGTTCTATGTTTCTGTTTTGAAGCCTAAAACACATATTTTTACAAGCTTTTGGAGTTCTAAATGCAGTTTCTGAACAAGCTCAGTGGAGATCTTCTCCTTTTCGGACAAGATTTGTTACTCAGAGTTGAACAAATCACGGATTTTCTATCCAACAAAACAACAAATCAACACCTTAAATATTCCCTCTCTTTCTCTCTCATCTTACCTTCTCTTCGTTTTGCATTTATCTATCAAAAGCACTCTTGAATGTCAAGTATTCATCCATCGCCTTCTATTCGATCTTTGCTTTTTCCAGAGCCATTTCTTGTTCTTTCTTTTCCTTCTCCCGTTGCCACTAACTCTCCATCGAGTTAACTTCTTGCTCTAATCGTCTCTCAAACTCCCCTTTCCTCTACATTTCGTATTCCTTTAACTTCTACATAACATTCAACTTCTCCAGCTCATACTTATTGTCTACTTCACTCTACACCATCTACAATCACACAAATATTATAAGTCAAATCCTTCTCATTTCCAATCAACACCTTCCCCTCCAATCGTTTTACTTTAATCTTCGCTTGTAGTTCTTCTTCTAGCTATTTTTTGTACCCCTCAGCATCGAATTCACTGCTTGCTTTCGTTTCCTTCTGCAGAGAACTATACAATTCATCCATTTTCTTCTTATGTCTTTCATTTTCTTTTTCTTTGAATTATCGTAGCTCATCTGCATATTTCCTCTTGATTCCATCCCGTTCTCTCTCAAATTTCTCCTCTTACTCGCTTAAAAACTTCCTCTTGAGATTCTCAAGCTCTTCTTCCTCGTTGAAATCTTAAAATCGAGGATCACCTTTCAGATCCTGTTCTTCTCTCTCAATGTCCCTCAACTACCTCTCGAAGCTCTCTTTTATTTCTTATTTTCGTCTCTACAGTTTCTCTTCGAACTCAGCATGAATACTGATCTTGTAATTCTGCAATCTAACCAACAAAAAAAGCAATCAAATAACTTAATTACTCCTCTTCATATATCCTCCACTCTTACCTAGTATCCTGCGCTTTTTTCTCTGCTTCAATCCTCGTTTTATTAGACTTCTTTAATTCCTCTTTGATCTCTCTTTCATACTCATCTAACTCATCCCTAAATGCAGCATCTGAATCATCTCTGAGTGCCTCCAGTGTATTCTACAATTTGTCTTCTTCCTCTTGCTTTTGAGCCTCAAATTCTTCCTTTATTTTTTCAAGCTTAACCGTATGCTACTCTTCCAGCTATTCGAATTTCTTCTTGTAGATATCCTCTATTTCTTTCTTCCTCTCTTGCAATTTCTGTTTCTGCTAGTTCCTGAATTCATTGAGTTTCTTCTCCTAAGTTACTTTTATCAATGGATCGTTTTTCTTTGAGAAAATATCATGCTTCGGTAGCACTACAGGCAGAGTCTTCTTTGGCTTGTTCCCTACAGATATCCCAGCTGAATAGCTATCTTACTGGTCTGATGAATTAAATTATTTCATCTTTGTCTGAGTTACTTTCAACATCTTCTTTTCCTTTTCTTTCCTGTACAGTTCCTAGTAATACTAATCACAAGGATGGTCCCAAGACACTTCCCTTGTGTCTAAGTTCAAATAGAACATTTCACCACTTGGATGCTTCACTGGACGCCAAGGTTCAGGCAGTGGTGCCTTAAGTCCTTCCTTAGCAATGTAGAATAGATCTTTATCTTGAACCATATCCATACCTAAAAACCGAGCGTAGTCCACCACCTCTAAGAAAAGAGAAACACAATCAAATTAGTAGGCAAATCAATACAAAAAGGTAAATGCTTACCTTCCTGAGTGGGCTGATAGTTTTCATCGATATCTTCCTGCATGATCATGGAATCAGTGATCTAATCAAGATCGATTTCGAGATTGCCTTCTTCACCAGAATATTATTATCCTTCCCATTGAGCAGCTGCTTATGGCTGCTACCCGTAGAGTTTCATAGCTTATTGCTGCTGCTATTACAAGCCAAGCTTTTTCATCGCCAATCACAAAATTTATTTACTTCTTCCTGTTGAATAATATTCTTTATTTGTTGTATAGCCTACTCTTTCTCTCTTTTGTGTTGGAAATTAGTTAATTAGTTAGCTATTTATTGCTCTTTTTTTTGAAAACATCAAAGCTTTGAAGGAATCACAGACAAGCAAACATAGAAAGCTATGATTCAGCCAGTCAAACAAACTAATCATAATACTCTTTTTGAGTGATCTTCATAACCTTTTTTTAAAAACTACATTGCTTTCTTAATAATCCAATCTAATCTTCCAACTAAAACCATTTTTATCTTTCTCTCAATAATTCCAGCTCTTTCTCTGGTTATTCTTGCCAATTTAGGAACCATTCACAAACGAAACTGACTCTAGGATATTACTCATGTTCTAATTCCCGCTGACTTAGACATTAATATTACTCGTCTGTTATTGAATCTATGATCCTAATTAGCTGTACGTACCACCCACACCTAATCTACTGCCTGTATTTCCAGTCAAGCTGCTAAGGTTGTAAGTGAATGTCTCTTTAGAGAAATTCAGGGAACAATCCTCAATGCTGTTCGCTTGATTATTATCATTGCTATTTCCAATCCTGCTGCCCTAAAAGAACAAACAATCCAACAGAAAAATACATATTTGATTTTTAAATATCTTATTTACTTACCCCTTGAGCCTTCGATTCCCGATTATCCCTCTGTGGCTACGCTTCAAATATCCTAGATCCTTGGAATCTGGTTAGATTGTCTCTGAGGCTGTCTCTTTAATCCCTTAATTCTCTCTTCAAAAGCAACCCAATCTAAACCTTCAGACCCATATTTAAAATCCCTCCTATTTTCTTTACAATATCCTTTTACAGGTGAGTTCTTTTCATTGCAATCTGCATTGCCAGACTGTTCCTGGAATAATCTGCTTCCTTATCGACTGGATGAAGAATAGCTGATGTCTTTGGCGCATGTCTAAGTGCATTTGTTATTTTATCTTGCAACACTCCAGCTTATTTGAAATATGCACTTGCAACAGTTGCTGCTTCTTTGACTTTTCGTCCAGCTTCGTATCTCTTCAGGTCTCTAGAAGAAGAAGAAGATATGATCATAAACAATCAGTTAAACTACAAATATTACTCTATTTTATCCCTCTCATCTAACCAATTTACTCCCTTAGATTGTAAGTATTTACCGCTCTTAGAATGAATCCAGTGTCATCTGAATGTCATTCTTAACTTCAGCTTCTATTTGAGTAGCCCTATGCAAATGATTCATTGATTGTTCCACAGCCATTATCAAAGATTATTAATAGTTTTATGTCAGCAACAATATTATAATCCCTCTCTTTCCCCTCTTGCAATCTGGAAGCTGTTCTTACAATTCGCTTTTTTGATTGTTGAACTCAGCACTTTCTTCGATCTCAGCGTGTAACTACCTTTCAAAAACAGCTACTAAGCTATTCACATCTACAAACTAATTCAATTGATTAATGCTATTCCCATCTTCATTACTTCAAACAATTCTCGATTGCGAGTTATCGTTTATCATGACGGAGTATCTCGCTAGTCCACTCATCGTTTCTCAGTTAGAACCTAAGATATAATGTGAATAGAACAACATATTAAGCACTATTCTTCTTAATCTCGTATGCAGTGATTGCATTACTTACAATTCATCTCTTAAAGCATCCATTTTAGCATATTTCTCATTGACTTCTTGCATCCTCTTCATTATGCTTCTCTTTGAAATAGGGGTTTAATTCGAAAAAGCAGTCTCAAAGATATTGTGATAATTCACTAAAGAATTAATTTCACTGAACACAAAGAAGTTTGCTGTGTTGATTGATTGATTGATTAATGTGTGTGTATTTTGCAGAAGAACCACCTGATAACAAGAAATATATTGAAATTTGGTCTGATTTGAAATGAATATCTCTCTACTTTTTATTTGAATTCAAACAACCTTTAGACATTTGGGAATGAAGGAATGCACAAGATAAAACAGAAAATATTTAGGTTTGGTTTATGCATTTGCAAAAAGGAATATCTGTCATTATGCAGTCTTATTAGTAATACCCTGCTTAGCAGCCATTTGATTGGCAAAGCATTTTGAAAGCAGCACAAGCTCTGGGATAGCTGAAGCGAAGAGATATTTTCCATGTAACTGAAAAAGTTTAAGAAAAATTGAATGGTTTTAGAATATTTCCCAACAAACTAACATGAATAAAATAAATTACCTAAAAGTTCGGATGGAGTGCTTTAGCTTGATCAATGAGTCTGTTTGCTTTATCGAAATGGTTCACTGAATACTCACTGAACGACGGTTCCCAGAACTTGACATTCACTAAATCGGGTTTAGCAGCAATTCCAGTGTGCTTTCTCAGCTCAGAAATACCTGCTTCGATGTACGTTTCTTAGCTAGTATCAGCTGGTAAATTGTTCCCAAACATAAGGGAGATCCTTGAGGAATCTTTAGGACCTAGCGTTGGATAAGAACAGCTGTCAAAGACTACACCGATTAAGTTTTATTTCGCGATTGAGGGGATCAAATAGCCAAAGGATTGCAATCGCTATGGGATAACGTTCTTGTTATATCCTAGATTCATAGAAACCATTGGGAGTTGCTTAATCGATTGCAAGTCGGTCTTCAAGCTATTAAGCTGTGTTAAATGAGTAGCAAAGAGATAGAATGAGGGAATAATCATCTAGAAAGAGAATAATACAATAATGAATATTTACTGCTTTTTCGTTATTTCCTTAGGATTGATTGAGGACTTCTCTGAGTTGTGGTGAATTCATAGTCGATATCACATAGTCGAAAGTCTCTCCATCTTTATGCTTGTCTGTAAACACCTAGGAACAATAAAACAAAATCATAAACTTCTCAGAATATGAATTTTTGAGCAAATTTAGAGTAGAATGCTTCATTCTTTTTAACTAAAAATTGCATCTAATAGCAGCTTTACTGTGATTTTCTCAGAATTTGTGAAGGAGAGAGAGCGAATGGGAGTATTCAGCTCGATTGAGGTTTGTGTGTTTTGCAGCAAATACTTTCCCAACTCCCTAGGGAAGGTTTACACACCTTCTGTGAAGTTAAAAGACCCACCTAGTTTGAGCATTAGAAAAATTGTTATTTAAAGAGCACAAATGTATGAGTTGATTGAGAGACTATGTGTATGCGTGTGTGTGTGTGAAATCTCTGTGTTTGAGATTAATGTAGTTACTTGGTTTGATTTTGGCTTCGTAAAACGCTTGTAACTCATCCGAAAAAGCTGGTTTCTTGAATTCAGAAGCATCTAAATACTTATGGATGTATTCCCTAATGTGTCTTTTCTTGATGCACAGATCTGCAGAAAGATCAGATGCTTCTGCTCGATACACTCCTAAAATGGGAGAGAGAGAGAGAGTTACAAAGCAAAGAATAAACAAAAATACACCATGAGCATTCAAGCCTATCTATTAGCACTTCAATTTATAATTTAATAAGTTCGTACCTTTCGCAAAGGAGTTGACGAAATGTGAATTGATGAAGTCTGAAAGGCCTGAGAGTTCTATGCCTGCAAAGCGCAGCTTTCTCTTCACAAAGTCTTCCATGCTGCAGTCAGATCTAAAACAAGAATAAGCTTTTATGCTTTGCTTTTATTTTAGTTATTTACTTTGGATCAAATGGCTATGCCTTCTGAAATCTAAGACTCTTGTAAAGAATTGATGGATTATCTAATAAAAACTTGTAGAGCTGTCCTGCTGTTGCTTTCCTAGGAATCTACCTTAATTTATCATCATAATAGACGAACACATTCTCGAAATTCTCACTAGGCACAACTCAAAAAAGAAAACGAGAGGTAATACACACGTAAATCCTCAGCAGGAATAATTCCTATTTGTGAATTAATACAATCTTGTTACTTTTATCTAGGATCTTGATTTCTTCACAGATCTTAAGCACTTCAAACACATTGTTACTGTTCCTAATCGATCTCGGTCCTTCTTCGAAATCGAATCCATTAGTGAGTTTCGATGAGATAACTCCACTTGTGTTTCCACTCGCTTCAAAGATCTTAACCTATGAGTTTTTCAGGATTTTACTTATGTAATAAGCCTGAGACAGTCCAGAAATACCTGCTCCAAGCACTGCAATTCTCTTAGGGGCTACTCCACTCATCTAGCTGGTCAAAGAGATCTTAAGTGAGTGTATTCTTTGATATTTATTATCTTTTTTCTTCGAAGAAACGTATCTAACCCCCCCCCCCCCCAGATGTGTTAAATTAAGGGAACAAAAATTAAGAACT
>Ga0302271_10000649_pt1 | contig 34152 bp, 25 predicted proteins | sample III_Bog_N1_1_FD_198767 | JGI IMG/M metagenome (GOLD analysis project Ga0302271, IMG submission 198767) | Peat permafrost microbial communities from Stordalen Mire near Abisko, Sweden - III_Bog_N1_1 | ecosystem: Environmental > Terrestrial > Soil > Wetlands > Peat | place: Sweden: Abisko... | reverse complement strand
TCCCCCCCCCCCCCACAAAGAAAAAGTCTATCGAGAATATGTGATCTTGTATGATTTTTTGGCAAACTAAGGCTGGCTGAAGAATTATTTTAGATATTATTATTATGGATATTTTGCATAAAATAAATAAAACCTATTAGAGTTTGACATTTTCAAGTTGTCCTCTCGATGTGGTTTGTTTCTGTTAATCATGTGAAAAGAAGACAATTAATGACAGGTAATTAATTGGGTGAATCGCACAATGAGCTTCTTGCTAAGGAATATCATCTCCAGAAGAGTTTTGTGTTGGATTAGATGCGATGATATTTTCTTAGCTATGGATAGATTACCTGTGTCTATGCTGTGTTCCAGACAATAACAAATCAAAATTCGACCTGAGCAACTCCTTTTGATGTTTTATAAAGAATCTCAAATTTTTGATACTTATCCAAGAATAATACACATATTAGAAATAGTTAGATACAAAAGTGTATTGTATTGTTCTCACTTCATTAAAAGAATTCATATTTGCTTTGATCAAATAAAATAGGATTGTTTGATGCTAGTAAGCATAATGCCCTCCTATTTCTTCAATTAGATGTTATTAATCAATACTTGATCAAAATAGATCTTTGAGAAATATCATTTGTGCGAGATTCAAAGCGAATATTTTTTTTGGCTTGCATTATCTATTAAAACAAATCTATTTAAAGTTCTCCCTTCAAAATGCTATGTAGAATAGCTCCTTCGTCTGGAAGATAGATCATCGCTCTGCTATTCTTGATTCAAACTCTCCTTTAGAAGAAACGGGGGTTACATTAAATTAGCGTAATGGCTGAATGTAAAAAGCATAAAGTCCTACAATTAATTAATTTAATGACAGAATGTAAGAAGTATTAAGTATTTATTGTAGGAGCACTTACAAGAAATATCGATCAATGATTGTTCTTAGCTAATGAGGAAAGGTAACATTGTGCATCATGCCATGGTTTGTTTGATTATCCATTGAAGAAGAATATCTTAAAATGTTGTACTTGAAAAAATAATAAAAATGTCTGAATTCAAGATCTGTCATTGCTTTTCTTGAAGACTGCAAAAAAGACATTAGAATGACAATCTAGGCCAAATCTAAAAATTCATATTAAAAGTGATAGATGGTGGAAATGTGTTGTGGTGGTATTTTAAGATCAAATAAACAAACATTTTGCAGATACTGAATACATGTTAAGGAAAATTAGAAGAAAAAGAAATATAGATATTTTTAAATATTGCTCATTTTAATGTGAGTAATAATTTTGCTATTAGTTCCAATTAGAATATTGATTTTTTGAATTGGTTTGAATGTTACTAGAACATGATAGATATTTTCTATTGAGAATTCAAACAGCACCCATTGAATAAATATGATTTTTTTTTCTTCCTTCTGGATGGTCATTCTCAAGGTAACAAAATTCATAGAAAAATAAAAAAGACTACGTAAGACAATAACAAAAAGCAATTCTGTTATACCTAAAGGTCTGAAAGTAATTTAAACTTAATATCCCTAGAGGGCTATTTTCAAATATTATTGACACAAACGAATAAAGAATACTAAGGGAAATAGAGATGGAATTGGTACAGAAGCTCTCAAAATAAACACTTTATCTAAAGGCCTGTGTATGAGAAATAATTTTTCTGTAACTTAAAGACAACTGGAGACAAACTACTAACTCATCTTTGTGATCATCGCAAGGATGACTTGTTGACTAACTGAACATCCCCCTTCCCTCTCTTTTTGTTTTGTTTTCTTAAATAATTATGTCTTTATTTTTATTCTTAGTTATTCTTAGGTTTACTAAATCAACTTATTTCAAATTGTGTAAATAATCTCTTAGGATCGGAACAATAATTATAAAATGCAAATTTGTTGCTATCTTTTCCTAAACATCAACACTAATATCAATCAAGATGATTTCTCATAGTACGCACTCATATAAAAATGATACTTTGTAGCTTGAATGAATATTCATAATTTCATATTAAGAGAAATATTAAATATTATTCAAACAAAAAATCAACAATCATAAGCTAATAACTGTATTTCAAACTAACATCTCTATTATGATATCAATTTGAATGACTTTTGTATGATCTGTATCATTTAAAGACATCATTCGACTCAAAGCCAAAACAGCATAGAGAAGACTAAAGGAAAACTGAACCATTTTTAAAGATTTGCTTTTTGTATCATATCGCTTAACGATTCGAAAGATTCGACAGAGATCAGACAACATCAAAAAAGCTTGATTATCAGCGAATCTAATATTTGAATTGTCTAATATGCCTTCTCCCTATCATTCCGCCAGTTTATATTTGAAAAAATATTCTTATTTTCAAAGCAAATTTGGATTCTAAACTACTTAGAAACTCACAAACAATCAAATTTAACCATACTTAGCCCATAAAGATTTATTTTCCATGACCAAGTACAGAGTAGATCACACAGTTAAGGTTGTTCACTTATTGCTGTTAACCACCTTGAATTCAAATCTTTACAAAGACACAGGTTCTCTAATTAATAGTATTGAATGGGATGAAATCAGTGGGAAGATTGACGTAAAATCTGAAAGTATCTCATAAATTTTAAATCTGATCTTAAGCAGCTGTGACACTATCAAATAAGTTGATGTTTGCTATCGGAAATTATCAGTGCTATCCTTCTTAGCAATATCGTATTATCTCCTTTTAGTTTGAACCTTCAGGAAATGAGAGAAAGCAAGGACATTACAGACCATATTTCTTGAGTAGTTTTCGATGATAATTCAAATAAATATCAAGAAAGAATATCAATATATTGAATATTACCAAAAGAATGTTAATATTTATGTATCCATTTGCACTTTGATCTCTTTGCTCTCTCTCTCCCTTATCTCAGTTCTCCTTTTGTTCTGTTCTCCTTGGAAATTACTGATAAATGTTACAGAAATTGTAAACAACACAGACAAAAAATTAATTAATAAAATCAAAAATACCAACATTCGAACATTGGGGAGGCGGGGAGGATAAATCTCCACTAAAAATATGACTTTTTTGAACCTTTTTTTAAAGATTTCCTAATGAATTCAGCAGGCTTTCAAAGGGATTGAATCAGTCTGAGCTGTGAGAGCATCACATTGAATAAAGAAGCTGTTGATTGGCATATTCTTTCATTTTTTGTGATTGACAAAAAACAAGGAAAAGTGTGTATTTTTAGAAGAGTTTGAAATGATTGTTCCCTTGAAGGAAGTAGATACTATTTACCTTTAGTTGATTAGTTTAGTTTCAAAATCTGAAATTCAACTCTGGCTATATCCCCTCCTCCCCTCCCCATCGGAATATAAAGAATACTTAAATATAATAATAATACTCTTCAATCCAACAAACAAACGAAATTGATAAATAAGATTTTGCAATAATCAAATCAAAAAAGATTCAAAAAACACTTGCAAAATACTTAATTATTATCATTGTGACTCTTCTTCCATCGAAATGCTTCCTCAACAACAACATCATTAGGCCCTTCATTCTTCGTTTACTGCTCCACGGCACTCGCTAGCTAGAAGAGCATCTCTTCCTGAGAATTCCATTCACATCGATACCATTCAGGAACTTCTCCATGGAGCTACAGGGGCTAGCGATCTTCACGAAGACGACATCTATCATTAATCCAATAACTGCGATGTCATTGTTTTTGATGACAATGAATCCAGCGGCAGTAGCAATAGCGGTAATGGAAACGATAAATCTCCATAATAAGGAGAAGTTTCACCACAAGAAACTTCACCAGAACATTAAGTTGAACTAACTAAATAAAACTCAGACGACAAATCCAGCAACGAAGCTGATACTGTACATGACCATATCCACGACGATGTCCATGAAGGTAATGGCTCAGTTATCATCAACCTCCCTTTGAAAGCAACTCCTGCGTAAGTTGTACCAATTCGATCTGCATCTAAACGTCCTACAATGAACAAGCTCCCAAGTGTCAATCTCAACGCAGCTGCTCCTGGTGAAGAACCTGAGACTCCCGAACGTGTATGCCGTGTCTGCTTGGATACTGATTCCTCCGAAGAAAGTGGTGAGCTAGAAAATTGCTGTGGTTGCAATGGGTCGCTGAAATACGTGCATAGGGAATGTTTATTCATGTCGCTGGAGAACAAACTGAAACACAAACTAGAAGGGTTCAAACGCAGTGGTGAGGAATGTACTAAATCTGGGGGATAACTATTCGAGTTAGTCTGTGAACTCTGCTAGCAAACCTACCGCTTGGGCATGCACGTGGATAAGAACTGGTGCTCTTGGAAGAATTTTAAGGCTAACTTGGTTGCTCGCAAGGAGACACTCGTTGGCTCTTTGATTCTATTCTTAGCTTGTCTAACAGTGGCATTACTGCTTCTTATTGAGATCGCGACAACGAATTCGTTTAGTTCATAAATATTCGCTTAGCTGTTATTATTTTTCGCAATATTTGGACTCGTAATTGGGACTGGCTTGCTGTCATATACTCTGTATAAAGCAGCACATGTCGAGCATGTGAAAATCACAAAACTTTTCCCAGACATGGAAACTTACAATAAATACAGTGAACTTCACAGAGATCAATAGAGTTTCATTTTTCCACCTGCATTGGAATAGCACAATGAAGGGGAATGAAGAACTTAGCAGTCCATCATATTTTCTTGATAAAGGAAAGACTACTTTCTATTAAACTCTCTCTATCTCTCTTACTGCTTCCAGCAAAACAATCTCTTTTTAACTTACTGCAATGCTACTATTATTAACATTTTTTCTCACATATTTATATATCTTATTATTGTCTTTTTGTCTCTTTATTTAAAAAACTCTTACTTTTAAACATTAACACAGATAATACTTCCATTGAATAATCTCTAATGCTTACAGCCTATTAGTTTCCTAATCCGTCTGTGGCTTATTTTTTCTTAAAATCACCCAGGGAGTTGTAAAAATTGCTCAAAAATAAAGCTAGCCAAATCAAGTTCTGACAGCAAGAATATTGTTGTGATGAAAGGGAAGTGGGGGGGACAGAGGGAAGTTAGAATACAATTGAAGCTGTAGCTATTGAATTTGCCTATTTCGATCACTTTAGAGAATAGCGATAATAATATGCAGCTGGTGTTACTCCTAAAAAAGATGATTTGGAATATTTTGAGAGATATTATTCATAAATCCAACAAACAAAAAGTATTGATTAATACGATTCTGTAATAATCAAATTAAACATATTCTAAAAAAGGTTGCAAAACTACTTTATTATTATCATTGTCGCTCTTCCACCATCGAAAATTCTTCGTTTACTGCTCCTCGGCACTCAACAGCTAGAAGAACATCCCTTCCTGAGAATTCCATTCACATCTATACCACTCAGTAACTTCTCCATGGAACTACAGAATAGCGATCTTCCCTAAAAAGATATCTACCATTAATCCATTAACTGCGATGTCATTGTTTTTGATGAAAGTGAATACAGAGATAGAAGTAATAGCTGCGATGGGATCGATAACTCTCTATAATAAGGAGAAGCTTCACCACTATTAATAGAATCTTAACCTTAAGTTGAACAAACAAAATAAAACTCAGATGACAAATCCAGCAACGAAGCTGATGCTGTACATGATCATATCCATGACAATGATGTCCATAAAGTCAATGGTTCAGTTATTATCAATCTCCCTTTGAAAGCAACTCCTGCATAAGTTGCCCCAATCAAATCAGCATCTAATCATCCTACGATGAACATGCTTCCAAATATCAACCTCAACACAGCTCCTGTCAGCGAAGAACATGAGAATCATGTGCGTGTGTGCCGTATCTGCTTGAATACTGTTTCCTCTGAAGAAAGTGGTGAGCTAGAAAATTGCTGTGGCTGCAATGGGTCGTTGAAATATGTGCACAGGGAATGCTTATCAATGTCGCTGAAAAACAAACTTAAAGACAAACTTGAGGGACTCAAACGCAGCGACGAAGAATGTACTAAATCCGAGGGATCACTATTCGAGTTAGATTGTGAACTCTGCTAGCAGACCTACCGCTTGGGCATGCACATTGATATGAACTTGAGTTCTTGGAAGGAGTTCAAAGCTAATTTGATTGCTCGCAAAGATCCCTTCATAGGCTCGTTGATACTCATCCCCTCTGGTTTAGCAGCATTATTACTGCTGCTGCTTGTAATCCCTTCACCGAATTGTGCTAATGGATATATTTTAGATGGGATATTATGGTTTTACGGAATATTTGTATTAGGATATGGGACTAGCTTGCTGTCAAAAACTCTGTATTAATCAGCACATGTCGAGCATATCAAAATCACCAAACTTTTCCCAGACATGGAGACTTACACCAAATACAACGAACTTCACAGAGATCAAGAGAGTTTTATTTTTCCGCCTGCATTGGATTAACGCAATCTAAGGGAATGAAGAACTTAGCTAGCCCATCATATCTTCTTGATCAAAGCAAGGCTCCTTTAATATGATCCATCAAACTAAAGATCTAATTGATTTTGCTAACTTCCTCATTTTGCTACTCCACATGTTATCCTCACAAAACAGTCTAAAAACTATCTATTTCTGCATTGTATGCTCCTTAAGATTCGCAAAAGAGTCTCTCATCGACTCTTCCTTAAATTCCCCCCATGACCAATGATATTTTTTTGGCACATTGACTCATCTAAATATGCATTCATTCTTTTCCACAATGTGCCTTCCCCTCCTCCACCTCCCCCCCCGAAAAGAGTTTTATTTAGGGTTAGATTTTATCTGGGGAGCCTTCGATAATCGATAACATAAACTTGCCAGATTTAGAACCCTAATTATTCACCACAACACAAAATAGCCATTAAGAAAAAGTAGGATTCGCTGCTAATTATCTTCTATTCCTTGATCATTTTCCATTTGCTACATCTTCCTCGCGCTGAGTTAACTTTCTTTGTTGTACGCTGATAGCAAGGAATCTCCCATTTTATTTTCACTAATGATACTCCAAACGAGGTATAAGATAAATGTCAAATAGATACTAAGCAACAGAAAGAAAAAATACACATAAAGCAAACAAAAAGATACATTCTCTCTCTAAATTTGCGTTAATTTCCCTTTTCAAAAACAGCAACTTATTAATCACAAAAGAATATCAATATCCTTTTATGATCATTAATATCATCTGCTATCTCTTTCAAGTCCTTCCTTCTCCCTTTCCTTTTCCCTTTCAGTTTGCCTTAGATGCTTTGGGAGGGAATTAATGATGGAGGAAATCTTGAACTAGCAATGCAGTGATAGCGTGAGGTGAGACTCTGAAAATATAAGTCGAGAAACCAACCCAAAGTCCAGTGAATCCTTCGTTGGCTATGGTCTTAGCCATGCAATCGAAGATGTTGTTGTAAGGGAATTTGCCGTTGATGGCTTTCATACCCTAGAGCTTAGTCTTGGCGTTGTCGAAGGGAAGGGACATAAACGCACAGACAACTCCAGCAATAGCAGAAGCGATGACTTGAGTCTCCAAGGTGTCCTTCTCAACGTGCTCGAACTTATTCACCATCTCCTTGATTTGATCGTATGTAGTGAGCATACCGACGTTCATGGCAATGGCTCTGCAGACGGATGGCACTGAGCCCTTCCAGAGTGCCATGACACCTTCTTCCTTGACAATACGGCCGAGAGCATCGAAGACATTCTTGTAGTTTCTTCTGAGCTCAGCGGGAAGAAGAGAATCTCTTTGGAATCTAACGAGAGACACATCAGCCGGGTTACCGAAGAGGCAACCAACGAGTCCAGTGAATGAAGAATAAAGACCTTTCTCCAATAGAGTGAGATTGCCTAGAAACAAAACATATACAATCAATTTATTTGGAAACTCCTTGATAATTTCTCCTTACGCTTATATGTAGCTTTGTGCCTGTCTGACATGTATCTGAAGAGTCCAAGTCTGACTGTACCATAGGTGATCTATCTCAACAGAGCCGAATCCAAACCCTTGTAAAGACCGAAGATACCATCAGTAGCGATCATATTCTTCGCAATCTTGATAGGGTTAGTCGACAAGCCTTGTCCTTGTCCCTTAGCGATAGCTTCTGAGATGACTTAGATTCTGACTTTAATAGTATCCACTGGTTGGATGACAGTAGTAGCAGTGCATCCTGAGATACCACCGAACGCGAAGGACTTTAAGATATCACTCATATGTGTGTGAAAATGTGCTAGTTGTTTATTAAAAGATTTAAATGATTTTTATCAATAATTTGATTATTGAAATTCTGATTTTATTCTGCTTTTACGGTGGGTTTTTAAAAACCAATTTCGCAATGAAATAAAAATAAAACTCATTGAACTTAATTTATTCTGCCAAATTCTCATCATCGAAAGTGGGAGGATTCCTTAGTTGTGATACCCACAGCTGGGTGGGGGGATTTCATATTTCGTCAGAGAACAAAGAAATTCAATTCTATTGATTTAGGTGTAATACTTCCAACACCAGAGAATTAATTGTAATTGTAACACGGTTTTTCAGATTTTTATTCGGTTAACAAAAAAGATTAACAAACTCTCTAGAGTGTGCATGTAAAATATCGAGTGTAAGGCAAAATAACTAAAGAACTTAAACTAAAATTATTTAAGAGTTTAAACGAATAATAAGTACAATTACTTGATAAGAAATGAAGAATATGCTAAACATGCGTGCTTCTGTGGATCAGTTGAATAAAATGTAAACAGATCTCAGTATTTCAGCTGTTAATAGAGGAGAATTGATTATTATTATCATTGTTGTTATTATTATTGCCTTGACTGTTATTGTTATTATTATTTTGATTATTTGAGCTGAGAATCATCTAAGATTCCTGTTGTTTATGCTCTGGGAGATGAAATGAATTCCTCCTTGATCCCATAAAGAACCCATCATCTTCTGCGTTATAGTTATGCACTGGAGTAAACGAACCATGCGCGAAATACCCTGGAGAATGCAGGATATTTGGATTTTCTATATCACGAGACAGCAATGGAGAAGGCGAGTACTTATTGCTGCTATTGTTCGCATTAGTCTACTACTGTTACTGCGATTGCTACTAGTCACTGAAATACTTAACATCATTGAACAATGGAATCCCATTGAAATTGTTAGTGCTGTTCGCTCTGCTAAGTGAAAGAAGATCGAGAGCGTTGCTGTTGTTGTTATTGCTATTCAGGGCGTTAGTAGCATTAGCATGGGAGCTATTCATGAGTGTGTTCATGAGATATTCATTGGAAGGGAAAACTGCAGATTCGTTCTTGAAGGAGTCCATGATCTAGCGAGATTGCATGAGGTTCGTGTCATTTTAAATATTATTATCGTTGTTCCCAATCATCATCATAGTTTTGCTCATGTTGTGGTTGTTATTACTCATATTCTCCATGCAGTTAGCTACTGTTGTTGTTGTTATTGGTTCAGGTGCAGGTAGCATCTTCGTGGATAATAATGGGTTATCGGATTAATCGCAGATACGCTTCACACACGGGTTCTCGAAGACAGAAATGGAATGCTTCTCATGGACTAATGGTGGGGATGGAGGTTCATATGGTAAAGAGTAGTTGTTCATTCGTTACTATCGATTACCCTCGATATTCTTAGTGTTGTTGATGATGCCTTGGAGATACGCTGCAATTTTCTCTTTGCTTTGCTTGTCACCGCAATTGTAGCTCTCGAAGAGTTTCTGAATCTGCTGATTGGATACGTTAGCAGGGAATTCAGCGGAAGAAGGGATAGTGCTAGTGCTGTTATTCCCTTTGGGTTTTTTGTTCAATGGCAGAGGATACACTGGCATACCAAAGGAGCAGTTCTTCAGCTGTTTGGTTATTGATGATCAACGAAAATCAAATTAATCAATGCTCAAAATAGCAGTAAGATTCAATATTTTGCTTGCTTTTAATATTTTTAGCCCTATCTTACATTATTCTCTTATGTGTATGAACCCCCGCCAGTAGCTCCACTTGCTGCTCGAAGGGAATTGGTGTCTTGCATGAGTTTCTGTATCTCATCCATGTTGTATCGCTAAGGCTGCAGGAAACTCGCTAAATCAAAGTCCTCACAAGATGCTGTGTGATCAAAATAACATGAATATTAGTCAACTTTACCATGCTTTACATTTCAAAAACCAACTGAAATCTTTTTTTATTTATTTACACTGAAACTTATGATTGATGGTAGGAATCGAGAGTGTTCTGTTGTTATTGTTGCTACTACTAAGATGACTGCTATTACTATTTGCATGCATATTATTGCTTGGATTGGCGTTATTACTATTACTTGCGAACGATGGCATGCCCATCGCTGATTAATTCGGATGTGTGGATGCATTGAAGTTACTTAGATAGAACGCCAACACCATGATCAGTTGATTACTCTTCTTCTCATCGACTTCAACTTGCTTCCTGATTTCATCCCAAAGTATCTTGTTTTCTTTGATCAGCGCTTCGTGCTGCTTGATCAGCATCGTCATTGCTTTCTCTAAGTCTTTTTGCTTCGATTTGAAGTTCACTACCTCACTCAGGAAGGAGTTACCAGATATGTTAGGGTTGTCTTGGAGGGCATTATTGCTGTTCAAGTCGTTGTCTGATTTGGTAGATTGATTGTTATTGTTATTATTGATACTGGCATTCGATGGAATCTGCATTCCGCCTTCTCCTCCGTCGATTAAGCCTTCACTGGGCTATTAGTTATTGGAAAACTAATCCTCTCCCATGTAGTTCTCGCCGCTTTTTCGCTTGATTTCGTTCATTAACTTCCTAAGATTAAGCGCACACAGGAATAGGAGCATCATTAAATTATGAAGAAAAAGAAAAAGAAGAAGAAGCAAAAGGAGGAGAATAGTATTAATATTTATGAAAAAATGATGGAAGTTTTGAGAGATTTTACGGCTATCCACGAATAAACTAAGTGTTTTTGTATTCTGAATCGGTGCCTTCATTGCGCACCTTGTGGAAATCGTACATGTTCAACTTTGCAGGACACAAAGAGAAAAGAACAATTAATTAATTTGAAATGTCCTTTGAATATGCAAACACACACACGTACGCACACATTCTTATTTAGTTACTTGCCTAACGAAGGAGGAGTAGTTGTTATGCTTGAAATACTGAGGGAGCACTTGATCTCTGAACTCGTTGTGCTTCTTTATCAGAAAGGACTTTCCATCCTCACTCCAGCAGACAATATCCTTGTGCTCCTGATTCTATTAGGAAAGGGAAGAAACTAAATCATGAAGAGAAAAAGGGAAAGAAGAATGGCAAGCTTAATAGAGACTAAGATAGGTAGGCTATTAATCCATTCGGTTAGCTGATTGCATTTGGTAGCGCAAAAATGAAGAGAACCTATAAAAGAAATAAAGCAATTTGTACCTCCAGCATCTCGTAGGTCTTGATGAGAAAAGTCGGAATGGAGTTACGCACTCGATTTTGTACAGGCTTTTTCTGTTCTTGCTTTATGAAGTACGGGGTGTGAATCATTTTTTCTAAGCAGAGGTTATCAGTGTAGTATCCCTTTATCCGTGTTGTTGTTGTTTTTGTATGTCGTTTTGTGTATGTGTGTCTGTTTGGTTGTCTTCTTATTTTTGGGCGAGAAATCGATATTGAAAAAAATTGATCTCTTAATCTTTCTATTTTTCTATTTTTCTCTTCTCTAATCTTCCACTCAGCGCACGCTTTTAGCCGATTTGTCTTTTGAAAATAATCTTTACAAAGAGACAGCCATCGGTTTCAAGGGAGGGAATCAAAGAAAAGACACAGAAAGAGAGTGAGGTGAATAGAAATTATTAGAATTTGCTGTATTATGTTCTCCCCACTCCTACTCCTTAGATGCATTAATCCTCTTGTAATTTGAAGAAAAGTAGTCTAATTCAAAGGTATTTTTTGAAACGAAAAAACAAACAATAATTCCAAATAATCAATCAACTAACACAAAATCTAACTAGTCTTTCTCTTTCGTGTGTGATATGAGTACAGCTGAAGAGCCTGTGTTCTCGAAGAAAGCAACACACCAAGCAAACCTCAAGGATTTCAGAAAATACCTTGTTGATAAGGAAGTTGTTCTTGCCATCGTCAAATGTAAAACACACACATACCATTGAAATGAAATAATCCAAAAAAGAACACAAGATGTGTGCATATCTTTGAGCTCTTTAGTTCCCAATCGAATCACACCATTAATTATATTTGTTTTTTCTTTTTTTTTTCTTCTGTAGATCTGTTATCTCTCAAGAACTCCAAGGAAATCCCAGAGAATCCTCTGCAAGCGTTGACAGATTATTTTGGAGCATACAAAGATAAAAAAGAATGGGAGGTATTCGATGGGTTAACGAATAGCACAAAAGATCTGAAGGATGAGAATGCAAGGCTAGAGGAAGAAATAGTCACGTTGCATTAGAAGATCGAGCAAGCGAAGATCGATAAGATCAAGAGAGAAGAAGAAGAGAAATAGAGAGAAATCGAAGAAGCGAATAATCCTAAAAAAGGAGCGAAAAAATAAACCAAGAAATGAAAGATAGAATGAAGGGAAGAAGTATAATGAGGAGGAGAAATAAGAAGAATAATTGTATAAGGAATGCATAAGCTAAGAGAACAAATGGAGATAAAAGCAAGGAAATTTTTGGGAATTATGTGAAACTTGTTGATGATTTATGTTTGGCTTAAATGAAAGCCAACAAAGAAAATCAGATTGTTAAATAAATATGTTTATTCTTTCATTGTACTGCGCAGAGGGTGTATATGCAAAATGGTTCCCGATTGTTTGTGAAGAGCAATAACAGCATTTCACATGCAGAAAATATTCTCCTTTCTTTGTTGAATTAAAATGCATCTCTTTGGATATTCTCTGTTACCTGAAAATAAAGACATTGCAGCCTCAACTAAGAGCTACAAATAATTACAAAACACGCATTTATCTCAGGTAGGATAGTTACCAATAATAGATCATACAAGTTATTGTTATGTCGTTTGCTCTTTTATTTGTGAGAACTTCAGCTGCAATTACAATATCTACGGGGAGTCAAAACAGAGCAGTAATATTATTTTCACTGATCCTTGGTAAGTTCTGCGTTCTATTATGATAATTCCTCTTTTGCCTGAGTATTCGCAGCAGTAGCAGCAGTATCAGGCGCATAGACTTTCTTATGTTCCGTTTCATCATAAGCGAACAATTCCTTGATTTTCCCATCTATCACTGCTTTGATGAACACAGAGATTGTACAAGTTGGGACTAAGAACAGCAATGCTGGCTAGGGATGGTTGAAAATGATCATAACTGCGAATGTAGTCAATATTCCTACTACATACCCACCAAAGCAGAAATTGAAATAAGGCGTTGCAACAGAGTGAATATCCTTCCCAGCTGATTTCAATCTATGATCGATGTCATATTTCAAAGCCAACGCTACGAACACACCTGGAATGACTATGTCACCTAATCCTAGCATCGATTTTTTACCTGTTTCCCAGTCAATCGGGAAGAGTAATTTTATCGGTGCATCGAAGCTCTTCGCTACAGTCACCATAACATCTGTGCCATACACCCAGAAGATATCATAGAAGAACAGCCCCCACATCAGAATATATCCAACTTTGAAGTTAGGCAAGATCAGATTATTTATGCCCATCACGGAGAATGCCACGCCGAAGATGTTATTCGATATCCAGTGTCTTGTAAGGATGTAGATGACTGTTGGAATGATAGCTATGGCTATGCAGACAGCTTCTTGCTAGTTGAGACTGAATTCAAAGGATTTGTGAAGCAAGGGTAGGTTAATGTTGATGTTCTTTTTGATGATTTGCTTGTCTTCAAAGCGACTACCGAATATCGCGGAGAAGGGGATTTCGATCATCGAAGCGACGCAAAATAACCCGATGAACATGAAATGCGCTGTGAATATTAAACTCAGAATGTCTTTGTCGATTAGCTTGTAGAGAACATAGATCCCACCAAGGACTAGACTGCCGTAGATTGGGAATTGCAACGCATCTTTTGATGTCATGCTTTCCTGCGATTCCAAGGCTTCAGCTCGAGTGCCATGGTTGTCGGATTTTTTCTCCACGCGGAATGCTAAGAAACATCCAATGTACACGCAAGCAATACTGTTGCCGACGAGCTGCACGACAACGGGGATGTTTGTTAGCCCAGCAGCTAGATGCAGTAGCATGATGAGCAGTGATGCAGCGACGACTCGCTATGGACGGATCACATGTGTCACACTTGTCATTCTATGTTTTCGTTTGAATTCTTTTTGGTGTTTTTGTATCTTTTCTGATTTATTATATCTCTTTTGTTTAATCTATTAATGTTTGTGTGTATTTTTAGTGATATCTCCCTCTCGTTTTGAGTAGAGTTTCTTTAAAAATTCAAGAAAGTCTTGAGGAATGTATTGTGAATTGAATGCTGTTTTGCTTGGTTCTATTGTATATTTAATCCAGCACAATTTGCTATCTCCTTAGTCGCTACGTGTAAGGCCTTGAGGAGAGATAAAGGGAAAAAGTTAGAATAACAAAAGGGAATATTTATATTCCATTACCATTAAGAAAGTTTTAGTAATTATTTTCATTCAAGCAAAGCGAGGCCATATTGCATCAGCTAAAGAAGGGCAGAATGGGAGTGTATGTATTACACATAATGGATAAGAGGGATGGCAGAGAATATTCGTTAAATTTCAGAGCAGAAAGGCTGCTAATCTTGTGACTGTACAAGTATTTTGTTGGTATTATTACTCCTTTGGCAAATTGTAAACAATCTAGAATAAAAGGCTAGAAATAAACCTGCACATAAGCAAAAGAAAACTAAATGATGAACGTTCTCCTTATGCCTGATTCATTTTTCGCTGTCTCTTCAGTAAGATGCACTAATTACTAAGAGCGCATACAATTAGTGATCAAATATGCTGCTAACAAACAAAAAGAGAGAGCGATTCCTTAAAGCATCAGATTGTGGGTAGGATTATGATGATAGTCCAGTGAATGATGATGGGTTGTTTTCTTAATGTAAATTAAAACTGCTGGTAATTAAGCAGTCGTAGAGGAGGATAAGAAGACAAACCAAGAAGAAATAAAGCTATATTTTTTAACAAATTATATATTATTCCTCAAGTAGAAGTTCTCTCTCTTTCTCCTTTGATAAAACCCCACATAATAGCTTAACTAATTGCTACCATAACTCAACAAAACAAACCATAAGGCCAATATGTTCTCAGATACTTCTATCTCTCCTAATCCAAGATTCAATCTTCCCAGAGATTCAACAACTGCTGTAGTAGGATCAGCTGTATCCAACACCCCCGCATTTAAACCAACTGTACATCTAGAGTCATTCCAACATAACTCCAATAGGAATTCTAATTTCCTAGAGAGTCCTGCATAACCCAAGGAGAAAACCTAGTAATTGCTGGTATCCATCGAAGACATCTAATGCTTCTCCTAGACAATGAAAGCGATCTCCGCGAAGTAAATCCCGATTCTCAATGAATTCCAAGGTGATCCTTAAAAACTCGTGAATATCCTCACTGCGCAGATCTTCACACTCGTCGACTAAGTGCACAGCCTATCCGATAAGCTCGAGGAATCGATTATTGGCTAGCAGTGTCTCTCAGAGAAGTTCTTGCATTTACGCTCAAATTACTATCGAATGCTCACGAGAAGCACAAGTACCAGTAGCAGCAGTAAATCATAGTAGTACTTCAGTTAAGGCTCGTCGTAATAGAATGTACTCAACAGTAGCACAGATAACACTTTCATACATGGTAGCACGCAGTCACATGATGAAAATGCTTAACCAGAGGGGATTAGTCATAATCATCCATCTATGAATATTGCTGGTGCTGCTCTTAGCTCCTAGTAAAGACACTAATAAGCAAGTCCATTAGCTAATTATCACATTGGAACTGATCCTCATGGTGATTTAAGGAATCGTAACGTCGAAGGGACTAAACAACATGAGAAAACAACTTCAGGATTGAATAGAATCCAAGATCCTCAAGGTTACTAAGAAATACCTTCGTATCAACATTCGAAGTTGGAAGAGATCAACGATTAAGATAAGCCTTTACAGCCTGTGTAGTCTTAGCCTATTGTTAGTAGTTTCCCTAGAGAGAGCATGAGCATGGAAGCAAGGCTTGAAGACATCCGCAAGGAGCAAGCTTTAGTTCAACAAACCCTTAAGAACTCCAACTTAAGAGATCATCAGCATCAATCTGTGCCATCTTCCTCGCCAATCCACAAAGGTAATTATTGCTTGATTCAAGACAAAATTTTGTTCCTGAAATGTTATTATTTCAAATAACTTTTCCTTTTTCAGAGCTAACTATAAAGCAAGACAAGCTATTCGATAGCGGATCCAAGCCTTGTGCATCTGCTGTATCTATCGAGAACAATCCTTCTCAGAAACTCTTTGGAACACAGCAGATTGACCTGCCATACCAATTCTCCGATTTAATCTTCCCTAAATGAGCAAACATACTGAAAGAGCACACGAAGAAGAAGGAAGGCTGATTAGATAAATATCATTGATAACTTGAATTGGGAATACAAACAAAGAAAGAACAAAGATAACCATGGAAACTGGTTGAAAAAGCCAAATATTTTTTGTTTATGTTGTGTCTATTTGTGCATGTGTGCTTCGATATTCTTCGTTTCAACCTTCTTCATATGTCACATAATCCCGTTCATTTCTCACTGTATTGTCCTTTTTCTCTGAGTCTTTCAATTTCAGCAATTTCTTGTTCTTCATCGATGTAGTTCAATCCGAGCTAGCTCATAAGTCCATTCATCGCTTCTTCGATCTGCCCTAATAAGCTATGCACTTCAGGGTCTACCACGATATCTAAAAACAAACAGAAACAATCACATATTATGCTTGAATGTGTCTTTTTTTGTAAATGTGTAAATTTCCACTACCTTATGGTGTCATGGCCGCATTTTAATCTTCTTCTTCGACAGCGAATTCCTCGAAGATCATATCCTAAATGATCGTGCCGATGACATACGGGATGAGTTCTGCGATGTCAGGCACAAATGATAGCTAATTCACGATGTTGATGAACTACTCCTGCTAGTTTGTGAACGCATTCAGCTAAAACCTAATGATATCCTTCATTGTTTCTTTTGTGACAACTTAGGTTTTGGGGAGTTTGTCGCTGATTTTCTGTCGAATAGCGGATTTTACCATGTACAGCTACTAGTAGTAACCGTTCTGGACTAAGGAATTGTAACTCTCGTCGAATTACTCCTTGTCGATGTTGACTTCTGCAAGTAGCTTATCCTCCGCGGCAAGCATCAGCTTCTCGATCTCACCGTTGTATTCTAAGACAAGTTCCTTGTAGCGATCGGGATCAGATAAACGGACCTTACGACGGTCTAAAGGAGAAATAGAAAACAGATAATAAATAATAATTCTTCTTTAAAATATCCTCTGTTTTTTGGTTTCATTCTTGTTACCTTCTCTGTTCTGATGTGTGAGTGTTACAAACTCTTCTCCGATGTAATCCAAGGAGCTCTCGAGGATAGCAGTGATCGTAGCAAGATCGAAATACTCAGAACCATCTAAGAATTGCACTTTGACTCGCCCTCCGGAAGTAGCGCTAGTCTTCGTTTTAAAACTCAGCTAGCTATGAGCGGCTAAGTCGATTGGACTCTCTGTCGCTGGGATGGCTGCTCTTATTGGTTTCTCTTCTCGCTACTCACGAACTTATGAGTAAACATTGAGGATATCATCAGTATCTTCAGCAGGGTTGTTGTTATTCTCGTTTTATTCGATTTAGATGTTCTTTTAGTTGGTTTCTTGAGATATTTGCTGGGTTTTTTAGTGATTCTAACTGGCCTTCTATGCGGAGGGAGTTTATTTCTTGCGAGTACCCATGAATACCACCCTTAGGAAGAATCACAAAAAAATAAACAAATAATGATGTTTATTGTTGAATAGAAGCATTAGAAGCAACTTAACAACTTTGATTTGTGAAGACTATCAAGATATAACACATAACTCAGTTTGTATTTTTATCTAATTTGTTAGTTTATTCGTTACACTCCTGCGATGGCAGCGACGACAGTGCAGCCAGCTATGATGATTGTCTTATTCTTCTGGACGAAACTCATGGAATTACGGAATCAAATCTTTTTTTTCGTGTATTTGTTTATCTATTTAGATTTTGTGCTATTTCAAAAAGTGATTTATTGCAGAAAATGCCAAACACATGCATAGATACAAAGAAGACAGAATATTCAAAAGAATTCCACTAAAACAATCTTAATCAGCTATTACTATACCCTACTATCCCCTCCCCTCCCTAACATCAACTAGCTTCTAATGCATGAAGAAATCCAAAACCAATGTGAAAAATCTCTTGTAAGTTATTTCTGGGTCTGGGGAATAAGAAGCATAGGAAAAAAAACCCTTGAGAGTGGGGAGGGGGGGAGGTTAATTAAGAGAAAAAGGTTTGAATCATGACTGATGTGAATATAAAACTTGAAGACCAACAGATCGAGGACTCTTCAAGATAATCACAATCGCTGCTAGACTCGTTGACATGGAGAATAAGCGCTCCATGAAGGATCTGTCTCTCAGCATGATGTAGATTAGCCAACAATAGCTTTATTATAAACAACCATCATCTTCCTATCATGGACTACTTTCCCTCTTATTTCTTGTTCTTTTACTTCCAATACCAGGGGGATATCAGATCAATAGCTAGAGAAACTCTTCAAGAAAATCTAGTTTAACTTCAAACAGCTGCAATCGCTTACATTGCTCTCAAGGTTAGAACAAGCACTTCATATACTCTTGACCTCTTTCTGAATGGTTTATTTTTCCAATGATTGCATACAAAGATTAGGGAATCTGAACGATCGATCGATTGAGATCCTATCGAAAGGAATGACTTAATATTTATCATTAATTGCAGGCTCACTTCGATCGTTTACTCTGGATCTTGAGTAAATCATGAAAAGAATTGATGGGAAAATTCAAAAACGGATTTGTGATTGTTTTCTGTGCATGTGCTGAATACAAACAGGTACAATGAGTTTCGCTAATCGAATCGATTGTTCGAGAGCATAGCTACACTGAAGAATCTATCCTAGCTCAACCTTAATTTGAAGTATTTTTGAGTTTTACAATCAAATAAGATCTGCGATAAGATTTTGATATAAAATGAATAATAACTCTTTTGAATGTGCTTTGCTGCTGTTTATCGTTTCGTATAGAGATAACTCGATGACAGAGGAGAGTCATTTGTCTCTTGCGAATTGCTTAGCTCAATTTAGTGACTTAAATTAACTCTATCTCAATCTCAAGTAAATCAATTTCTCTATTATGCCTTCCTTAAGACAAAGGAGCGCTCTTAAATATGTTTGCTTATCTCTCTTGTGCTTGCTTGTTCATCTAGTCGTACAAGTTATACCTTAGAATCGATTAAACGACTCGGCTTGTCTTTGTCTAAGCTGCAACACCTCGTAGATCTGGAATTGAATTTAGAGTAACATCAAAATAAATATAAGAATAATCTAATTTTTCAATTCGCTAATTATCTGTTTTGTTGATTTCTGCATTTTTCAACTCAAAGAGGGTAACTCTTTGATTCGACTCTGGCAGACAGCTTCTTCATCCATTTGTTTGCATTAAATCTCCTTCAATTTATCGAAATACAACTTTGGTAAGCTCCGAAATGAAAATACTGTTTACTTTTTTCTTGAAGTTAATACAATTCCTTCAACATAAAAATCTCCCTCCCCCTTGAATAATGCAATCTACTTATTGTTAGGGATAACGACATGGGCGATAAAGCATATGGCGTAGTTTCTGGATTGTATTCTAAAGTTGAATATCAACGGATCATCTATCAGCCACTGATTCATGCAGTCATAGCTTAGAGACTGTTAATTGCAGAGTGCTCACTTAAGCATGTGCTAAGTTTTTCGTCTTTCTGATTGCCTTTTGATGAAAAAAGTGTTTATTTTCATAACTGGTATTATTAGGGTAGAAGAGTGTCAAAGTATGAAGAAAAAGAAAAGGTGCAATATTGTGATAATTTTGTATTAGTGTGATTGTTGTGTTGTTGAGATATGAATTATGTAACTGAAAAACAAGCGATGTTGTTTATTTTTGGTATGCAAACCACCATAAACCATAAAAACATTTGTAAATAAACGTGTATTAAAGAAAATAATAATACTATCCATTAGCAACATGAAACACACACACGGAATTTTACTACTGTCCGTGGTTGAGTTAGCTCAATAATACCTGAGAGTAAATCCAAAATACTGCAGGATCAAAGTGGATAATCCCTCAGCGGTGAGATTAGCATTCACTACTGCGAAATCATCAATCAAGAAGCTAAAGGAGATCTTTGGTCCGATTGCATCGAAGATACCCTTCAAGAAGGACTAATTTTCTTTGAGTTCCCATGCTCTGGTATCTGAGCCTTCCTCTGACTTCTTGCCTGGAAGAATCTTTTAGCGAATCACCTCAGGGAGATCTTCCGCAGAATTGAAGCTCAGATTGATATCGAAATTCTTGAAGAATTTCAGGAACTGCATTTGTGGGGAACTCACTAATGTCTCATCGATCTAGCTGAGCACTTCGCTGACAGAAGAACTGAGGTTCTAGTCTAACGTCAAGAGAAGTTCTGCTTTCAACTAGGAGAGAATTGGGACAACAAATCTGTCTCCTGCTTTGATTTTTTCGATGATTTCTTTTGCGCCGTTTTTGAAGACCAAACTCGCTTGGACTGAATTCGTTTAGGTCTTTGCTATCTCAGCTAAGCCGGTTTCGAGGAGCATCTAAAAAGGTTGGAGGACTTATTCAGACATTTCTTCATTAGGGGAGAGCTTAATAATGAATTTGTCCTTGCTGACGAGTGTCTCCCAAGATAATTTTCTAAGAGCCTTCTTGAGAGCTCTGAATGTGCTCTAGTCACTAATGGATTCTTCAGCTTCATCACCTAGCTTGAGTTGTGCAGCTAGTTCAGCTAATTTGGCGTTATCACCACCTTCAATTGCAAACACAGCTGAGAAATTCAAGGACTCAAATTTTCCTCCAGTTAATTCCTAAAGACTCGCTGCACCCTTCGCGGCTTCCTCAGCGGAGACAGTGAGTTTAAAGTCGATACTTGTGGAGGTGGGTCCTTCGAATGGCTCTCCGAAGGTAAGACCAATGCGTGATTGTTCAGTCATTTTTTTAAAAAGATCTGTTTGTTGAATGAGATATTGTTTTAATTATTTATATTTTTGTTTCTTAATAATTATTATGAAATTATCCTTATGTCTTGCGCCGTTTTTCTGTCACGCATCTCTTGAACTTAAATAATTTATTTATTCGAATTAGTTAATCTCATTTTCTTTATTCCCTTTGCCTTTTTTTTGGTGAATTCTTTCTCACAACAGATTTGACTTTCATCATATCAGAGAGTGCACTTTCTATAACTAGCTATTCACAAAATATTTCGATGGAAACTTGAACTTAAGGGGTTTGGATGGTTGATAAGGATTAAACAGATTTGATAAGTTCAATGGATGCTATGCTGATAATGAATGATAACAACTAACTTGATGGTTGATTCGTTTTGAAGGAGGAAAATCTAAAAAGAAGATGTGCCATAAATCATAAAAGGGAGGGGGATGATTAATTATTATTAATCAAAGAGAAGAATAAAAACATTGACAATTTAATATGCCCCACTATAATTACCTTATTATAACAATTGAAATAATCAATATCATTGTTGCCTTTGAATTGGCCTTTTTACCCAAATAATCTTAGAAAATAAGATATCAATCACCATTCTTTTAATAAATAGCTTTGCTATTAAAAAGTTAAGCTAAAAGCAATTTGAGTTCAAGCTACAAAAACAATCGAATTATGGATTTGTTTTTGTTCTTGTTGGAGGATTAGAAATAAACACTGCTAAAACCTTAACTTCCTATGATTAATTGTAAACAAGCTAAAAGGAAGGCATAATGCGTTCACGGGCTAAACTAGAATGAAAGAAACAGAATTCAAACTGCTCGCTTCTTCCAATATGAACGAACAGAATGTTCAACTTTATCAAAGCCTAGAGTCAGCACACCTTTTGATTGTAGTACTCGGTAGAATCGAGTCAGTTAACGAATTAATTGGTCACTCACATTTTGATTCTTTTGATCTTTATTTCCCTATTTTTGTAACTCTCGATGCTATGTTCTCCAACGTAGGGTGATTTAGCTCATTGGATATTTCTTTTTTAGTGTAAATTACTGAAATGGATGTGTATTATTTTTCTGGATAAAGTGTCTCTTTATCTTGGTAAGTGCAGTACCAGCAGGTATTTGCAGATTAATTGCAAGATATCAAGTAATAATCATGGTGTTAATAGCTATTTATTTATCTGCCTGGGAGTAAGAAAGAGCTACAGAATTCTTTTTGAAAAAATGATATGATATGAAGGTCGCTTTAAACGATCTTTCTTGATAACAACATAGAAAAATATTAACATCTTCATTATTCAATTGTATTTGTATTACTTTTTGTTGTAAATTTCATTCAATTCATCTTTTTTCATCTTTTTCATTTTTTTCTAATATAATCTTGAGAGTTTTCAATTTCATAGCTGGCTTTTTTGGAGCTAACAAATCCAAGAATAATAGTGGATGTTGCTTTTATCATTAATATTAGATTTATATGCCATGGACATATTCATCCATAGAAGAACTGGTTGAGCAGAATCCAATGGAGTGCTGGTGGTAATAGGGTGACAAAGAAGTGGGGTCAAGTATCTTTGTTTGTGAATAATTTAGACGAATAAAAAGAAATCCAAAAAAATCCCTCTCAGTTTGATCTGTTTCGTAAGGACAGAATAATAGAACGATTAGGAAATTTCACAACGAAACAAAAAATCATACAAAAAAGAGTTAACCAAAAAATAATAATTTTTAAAGATCCACACACACAAGATAGCTACAATGATGATGAGATCGTCTTGGATATTCAAAAGAGCTGTCACCTCAGTGCTTAACCTAACACCCAAGCCAATGTATAACTTCACGAGGTTTCCATCGAATGCACAGCGCAGATTGGAGAAGAATTCAGGAAATACTGGATTCAAACCAACTTAGGTATTCACTGACGATCTCTACTATCCCATGGAGAATGATATCCATAAGAAGTCGCTCGATGATGTAATACATTCCTTATCTAATCATGAGTTTAGATTGAATATCCTTATGTCGTTTTATAGCTGATAAACCACATAAAAACGCATCCGAATCTAACAATCGAAAGTCGTGGTTTGTGCACGATTCTATACATGATTGCAAAGTACAATAGAGATGAGCCATTCATCTTCAGAGAACTTGAAAGACATCTTTACAAATTCAAGGAAAATCTCTCTGCAAGACTCGCTTTCGGAGGACTGTATGCTGCGTATAAATGCAACCATGCATCTACTTACTAAGTGTCCTTCTTCGAGGATGAAGTCACCAGACATATCAGCGATACATGTAAAATACATCACAATAGCTTGATTAGTTTTGCTAGAGCTATTTTGCCTGCAATCTTAACCTAATATTGGATGTATTTTGAATTAAGCTGGACATGATGCAGTGGAGATTCTTTTATCAATGAACATGAACACTACGAAGGTTAATAAGCACAAAGCCGATTACTATTATCAGACTCTCAAGCCGATTATTCTCAGGGAATTCAATAATGGCATCAAACCTTACAATCAAACACTCTACAATCTGTTTATTGGTAAGAATAATCATTTTAGTGTTGTCAAACTAAACAATTCTCTTGTGTGTTTGATTGATTCCACATTTCAAACAACAATTAGGTCTCCGTGACATGAAGATCTACGACGAGGAGGTCTTCGAGATGGTACTGAAGTATCTCCCTTACAGAAAAGGTCAAACTGATGTGTAGAAAGTTGCTGATGTCTACGAGAGTCTATGCGTGTTCAAAGAAAATTCTTTGCTGCAGCAGAATTTAGACGCGCATATTGCGCATTTAGAATCGAGACTCTCCGGCAGAGCAGATTTCAAATGGCGATATAATCTCGCTGAAAAGAGGCTACTCTCGTATGATGATTTGATTGCGAACCGTGAAAACTACGAAGCCTATGCAGATTAGAAACTGCATAAATATCGGTTTAGCAACCCTGAACTCGTGGAGAAGTTCATCCTCGTTCAATCAGACAAAGATGCGATCAAAGCAGAACACGAAGCGAGAGAGAGATCAAGAGAACTGGAAAATCTAGTACTCGAAATGTTCGATTTGAAAAACCGTGGAGAAATCTCTCAAGCTGAAGATACAAATACACTTATGGGTAGCTACGAGAATATCGAATATGTCAAAGAAGGTGAAGAAGGAGAAGAAGAGGAGGAATTAGATCCTTCGTAAATCGATGACACACCACATGAAGAAGTCGATGACGGCATGGATATCAGTTTGAAGTCGGAAAAAGTGAAAGTAAAGGGAGATAAGAAAAAAAGAAAATCCCATAAACTAATTCCAGAAAAATCATAGTAATAACCATGAACGATGTAATTGATGTGAAACTGTGAGCTTAGCTTATTGCTAGTTGATGATGATAAGTTTCTTATTACTTTGTTCAGATTGTTTCTTGTTTCTTTTGCACTGTATTTGTGGAATTATACAATTATTGCTGGATTATTAGATTTTAAATTCAAAAATGAATTGGGTAGATGTGTTAAAAAATGGGAAAGTTCTAAGCTTTAAACTTAAAAATTTTTACACTTTGCCTTCTCAAAAATCTAAGAAAACCACAATACAGGCATCTACAAAAAATATAGTTGCATTACTTTTTACAATATTGCTAGATTTCCTTAAATCTTTTATTTTAAACATCTCTTCTTAAGATCTCTTTCATTCATCATCTTTTCTTCGTTCCTCTTCTCTCCTAAGAGCATCCATTCCTCATTCAATGTTGATTCGCTGCTATTGCGCTTATTATTCTTCCTCTTCCTCCTCTGCAAATGGATTTTCAATGATCTCAGTTCCACTCATTGGAAAAACTGCAGTTACCTAATCATATTCATTAATTCAACTTAAACCATCATTCCATATCGCAAATCAACTATTTCTTCTTCTTACCAGTGTGCCTCTGACTACAATTAGATTCAGCTTTCTCTTTGCATCTGTCATTACATATGGATCTTTCTTATCTGAGAAATAAGATAACAACAAATTGCAAAACCGAAGAGAACTTCATGGAGGGGTAATAGTTACCTCTGATTGTCTCGAATGCATCATCAATAATCATGTTCAAGGCAGAATCACAGGATTTTAGTGTGCCTGTTATTTCCCTGCCTCCTTAGAATTTCACACGAATATCCTTGCCAATGAACTCCTGCAACTTTATGATGGAGTCCTTGGATGCCTTCAATCCACTAGACATATTAAAAATAAATTCTGTTTTTTGTATTAGTTCTTCAAAGATAATTAATTGCTTTTGATTCTAATTTGTCAATGTGTCTCGGACTATCTTATTGAATATATCTCTATCTTAAGAAGCTGCTTGCAAGTGTTGTTTAGATTTACTAATTTTTGTTATTTTTTTCATTCTCCTGAAAAAGATTCTCCCAAGGCTCCAAAAAGGAAAGAAAAGAAAGCACAGCTGAAGCAGCAATAAAAACTAAAATCAAACTCGAAAAAAAAAAGGGGAAAGAAAAAGAAGATATTAATGAATTTTTTGATTTCTTCTTACTTTATCTTCAATTAAGGGATTCTTTTCTCTCTGTTTCTTGAATAAAATAAGCTCAAGCGAAATATATAAATAATAAAACACACATTCAGAATATTCATATAAATATTTTTCTAAAATCACGAAAATGTCCTTACTCGGAAAACTAGCTAAGAATGCAATCGCAGCACAAGGTCTCAGAGCTGCCTAAACTGCTACCACTCCTTCCTTCCAAGCACGTATGAGCAACACTAACGGAATCGATGCAAAATATGTTCAAATATCTATTACTCTGTGCATCATGCTTGAATCTAATGAATACATTTCAAAAATAATATCCAAAAGCTGGAAACCAAGATCGTATCTTGAAGTGGGTGAGCACTCTCAGCAATAAGGCTAACTCCGCTGAATCTCGCTCGTATGTTGCTTAGCTATCCTCATTGGTTAGTTTCTACAACAAGCAACACGTCGAAGCTATCCCTGTAAGCAACAACATATCTACATTCTGATATAGTCTGGTGATAAGTATTTTACTGATTTGCTTAAAAAAAGACCATCAACTTCGAGGAATGGAAGAGTGCTATCAGCACTCCTGGACTCGTCGAGAAAGTCAAGGAGAACTATCAGACCCTTATCAAGGAACAATACTAAGTCGATAACATCTCGAAGGCCCTCTCTACCTCTAGCTCCAAGGCACTCGAAGACATCGTAAGACAAAAAATAATCAAATGCACTCAAAGTTTGTTGGGGAAAAATAAAAACAAACTAATATAATAATATGAATATTTTTGACTAGGAAAACGAGCTCTCCTTCCATGCTGCTATCTGGTTGAATGCATATGCTGATTACACCATCTTCCTCTTCGAATTGGAGGAATACAATGACCCCAACGTAAGAGAAGAAAAAGAAAGTCATTATCGATTTCTTCATTCATCGTTTGATTTACCCAAATAGGATTACCTGATGCACGAGAACTTCGATTTCTTCAGAGGACTCGAAACTGAGGTAATAATCAATAATAATGCATCCATTTCAAGTGATTATGATGAGTTTTTGTTATCTACCTGCTTAATCAGCTCATTAATACAGTTCATTACTTATTAACGATTTTCAATAATTAATGTTATTTTTGTTTTAAATTTCGTTTTGATAGCTCGAAGCACTCACTGAAAGTAAGCTAAATTAATAAATACTTTGAGGAAAAGTTTAAAGATGCTAGGCTAATCACAAATATTAATAATATCCATACAAAATAAACCGATAACAACAACATGTCATTTGTTTTTTTTATCTAACAGCTCACAACTACATTCCTGGAGCTAAGGATGATGTCAATCTCAGAAGTTACCTCGCTACTCAGTAAGCAATCGAGCATCTTCTAAATTATTAGCTTCAGAGATTGAAATGAGTTTTATTGATTGTTTCTCCCTCTCTTTTTTTCTAGATTCGCTTGGGGAAAGAAGGTGATCAGTTTCTACAGACATCCTTCTGATGATTTCAAGTGCGCTAAGGCCACCAAGAATATGCTTGGTAGATGAACATAAGGCAGATAAGATCATTGGTTGCAAAGCAAAAATCACTTGGAAAATTGTAAACTAGTGATAATGCTATTGTTGCAAGAACTGTTGAGAAGTTCAATAAAAAGTGAATGCTTTTATCTTTATCTGTAAAACTTCCTGCTTTTAATTTCTCTATTTGTTCAATTCAACATCTTAAATCAAGATCAACTCACTTTTCACACATGCTACAAAATGCAATTATTTCACAAAAATAAAGCTGTTTTATTTGAAATATCTATCATATCACTTCCCTTCCATTTTAAATTCAAAAAGAAGCTTAAAAAATGTTTAGTCGATTTAATTGGTATTGCCTGCCTAAGTCCATATTCATAATCAATTATTTTTCTGAACATGAATACTCATCAAGATGCAGAAATCCTTCAAAAACGAAGGATCTAAGAAAAAATTACACTCTAAAATGCAAAAATCAAATAAGAAGAAGAAAAATCTAGCTTTTGTTGTTTGGTATATTTTTGTTAAACTACTCTTAAATCATGGCAGAAAAGAGAGTGCTGATTAAAATCACACAATTTTACTAATCTCGGTAACGATCAAAATGAAGCTACAGATCAATAACTCTAGCTAACAATCCAACGCACTTTTTTTAGAGGGGAATAACCATAAAGGGAATTTAGAATAATATTTATTTTAATTAATTCAGTTGATTAAATTATGGTAAAATCGCTATCGATCTATCAATTTAAAAACCCTAAATGTTTTGGAATCTCCCAAGTGACGTAGGTAGGGAGTATAATACTCCTATTAACTGGGATTTAATCAGTTTGAAGTGAATGAACTTACAACTAACTGACTCTCAACATAACCGCATTTTCTTTCCACGAATAAAATAATAAGTTGAGGCAACTTTTGAGATAAAAATTACCAATACAAATGAAGAGCTGTTACAGTGGTCTTTTTTAAATAGTTATCTTTGCAAGCCTGATTTTTCAGTGCAATAGCATATAATTATTCTCAGCAAAACAATATTTCAACAAATCTTCACTTCAGCTCTTTCAGTTCTCTCCTTTCCTCAATGAAGAGTGACTTAAACAGTGACCGACAAAAAACTCATCTTGGTGTTTCAGCTAGATTACCTCTATCAAACTAAAACACCTAGAATATTAGTAGAATGGTCGATCCCAGCTAGAAACCGATTGACATATTCTTAACACCAACATTCCAGAATGGTAAGCCATCCGAAGGATAACCGATTCGAGTCTTCAAAGATGATATCATCCCAGAATATATTGTCACGCATCAGAAACTCAATGAGAAAACGAATGTCATGGAAACAAACAAAGCCTACAAGCCATTTGATGAAAACTCCTATTAAAAGTAAAAATTTACATCATTATTAACATATTTACCCCCAAACTCTTTTCAATACTTTACCATTTCCCTTTATTTATCTCTTTCTATTTCTTTCTCCCTCCCCTTAGTCGCATTCGTAACTTATCTTCAGAAGACGGTCTGATTCATTTATACTCTTCCTTGAAAACTCTATCCCTCCCATTTCACAACATTGTCAACCCAAAAACCAATCCCAAGTTGTCTGTCCCTTCTCGACTACATAAAGAAATGATCTAAATGCTTGTCTGTGTGACAATGTACTCTGAATCCCGTGATTTTCTCGTGAATACCTTGCATTCTATTGCTAAGAATCTCCATTATTTCAACAAAATCAATGTCTCCAATAAATCCATCGTAGTTGTGATCATCCAAGATGGCATCATGAAAATGCAGGAAGACATGGTAGAATTCTATTCAGAGCAAGATTACTCCAACAATGGCACCTTCAAGCTAGCTCTCCGGAGGCATATTATAAACCAGCAGACATAATTCTTGAGATTCACCAAAAGGGAATCAGTACTGGCCTTCAACGCTGGATTGCCTGATACTATTCCCAAGAAACTCGCTTTGCTCTACTAAAATCGTCTCAAATTTGACGCCAACGAGCTCATGACGTTCTCCGTGTTCAAGCATCTCAACGGGAAGAAACTTTCTTCTCATCTGTGGTTTTTTGAAGGTTTCTGCAGATAATTCCAACCCAAACACTGCGTACTCGTAGATGCTGGAACCTGTGTAAGATTGAGCGTCCAAACCCTTCTATTTCTTTATCTTTTTGATTCCCTTTTAACCTAATATTTCCCCTTTCCTCAAAGCCTGATCCAAACGGTTTGGTAAAGATGTACTTAGCCTTAGAAGGAGACAGCTCTATCGGAGGTGTTTGTGGGTTCATGGGTTTAAAATCACCGTCTTCCAGTAAATACGGCATTCCTTCGGATGAGTAGGAGCACATGGACAAGAAGATAGACGAAATAAAGGATAAGTACCTAGACGAATGGAGCCATGAGATGGAGTAGCTAAATGAAGGAAAGAAGATAGTGTAGATCCAGCAGCGACAGTAGGTTACCAAGGAACTTCAATAATTTATGTCCTCGAAGCAGCGAAGGAAAAGCTTATTTGAGTAGTTTCAAGACAAGAAGAAAATAGCCAAATAGCGACGATACAATGCGTTTCTGCTAATTGTGTTCAATGCACTTTTTGTGATCTATTCGATTGCGGTGGTAGCTTTCGATGTGATTATTAAAATATTCTCAGTGTTCTACAGTTGCTTAGCGAAGCTTCTGGATGTGTTCATTTCATCAGTTTCGCTGAAAAAAGCATAAGTCTATGAATATACAGTGGCACATATGGTAGACAAGAACTTCGAGTCATTCTTAGGATTTCTGCATGTTCTTCCTGGAGCATGGTCGGCTTATAGGTAAAAAGGAAAGAATAACTATAGTGACAATAATTGACTCTCTTCTCTTTGTTTGGTCATTGAAGATACAAAGCACTGAACATTTCAATAGAGAATCGTGAGAATTTGATATAGAAATTGTATTTGAAATCCATCTTGAATCCTTCCCTCATGACCAACACAATCTAAGAACTCAATATGTTCCTCGCAGAAGATCGCATCCTTTGTCTCGGTATCTACTGCTAAATCAACTCCAAATACACGTAAGCTTGATAATAATATTTGGATCATTCCTGTTGTTTATCATCTTTTTTTGCCTCCCTAGTTTAAAGTACGTTCCCGAGGCTAAAGCCTACACTGATCCAGTGGATACACTTGAGGAATTTATGAATCAGCGTCGTAGATGGATCAATAGCTCATGGTTTGCGTTGGATTATGTACTTCAAAAAAGCGAATACTATGTAGAGGAAAGTATGCACAGCTGGTTTACCAAGAACATAACCTTCAAATTCAACATGCTCTTCGCGCACATTGGCAAATTCAACACATATTTCATCCCTGCTTTCTATCTCTTCGTAGCCTTGCTGGCGAGCTTTCAGTTCCTCACACCGTCATATGAATACAAACTCATTGAAGACAGTGCGCAATTCTTAGTCAAAGACACCATTACATGCAAGTTGCTGGATGCTAAGCCAATGAACATCTGTAAGGAACCCATTACGGAGTCGTGCTATACCTCTTGTCCTTCGGGGTTCCCACAGTAATTAACAACCCAAGAATCACATATTTTATACCTGAAAATCCTAAATGTTTTGTTTTTCCCCTTTTTTGAAACTCTAGGTTTGTGTTTGCTTTTTTGAACATCGTTCCTGCAACTTTTGTGATAATCCTCATCTTGATCATCTTCTCGAGCCTGACTTTCAAGCCTAAGAAAATGGAATTCACATCAAAAGACAGGTAGATTCTAGATGCTCTTGAAGAAGAAAATGCTTCAGGCCATCCCTTGTCGAATGAGCAGAAGAGAGAACGAACAAAGTTTCTCAATTTGGTAAGTTAAATTCACTTGAAAGAGGGATTTGCATATTCTGCTTCTTTTCTTTCGAACATTTCTTATTCTAACCCTTGATTTTCTTCGCAGCTTTCGTAGGATTTCTAGAACAAAGTCTTCCGTGTGCTTTCAGGAGCGATCTCAATCATCGTAAGCACAGAATCAATTTAGAATAAACTTTTCTCTTTATAACCCCGCAACATATTTTTTTCTTTCCCTTTATTAGAGTGGTATAACAGTTCTGATCGTGAGTATTTTCGTGCTTTTCAACATCACCAATGATAGCTTCGGGATTGTCGTCGGTTTTCAGAAACTCTCCTTATCATTTCGCATCTACTTAATGGTGATCATTGGATTGAACTATGGATTGTTCTATTTCTGTGTGTTCCTGCACATGATGCAACCTCGCATGGTATGGGATGTACTCCGATCCTTCACGAGCTATTGGTTTTATTCTCCTATTTACAACCACATTCTGCTGATATTCTCATTCTGCAATATTGACGATGTAACCTGGGGAACGAAAGGACTCACAGCGGATAAGGAGAATACCATAGCGAAATAGTAGAAAATTGATTTTGTTGCAGAGTGGCTGCTGTGGAATGTTGGATTACTCACTGTGCTGATTATCTCCAATACTGTGTTTTCAAATACTCCGTATTTCATTCTCGGTCTCGGTGCATTCGGAACAGCATATTCGTTCATCAAAACGCTATGTAAGAAGAGAAAGATGTTACCAATTTGATTTCTTTGCTAATTGCCTCTTTTATTTGCTTTGTTCTTAAACAGTTGCTTGCTTGCATTACTTGAAGTATTTCCTCTGGGACAAATGGGTGTACATTCATCGCCACAACAAGAACAAAGAAATAAACAAGAAATTCAGTTCCATGATTGAAAACGCCTTCAAGCAAATTTCCGTGAGTGTCCGCTATGACAGCGAATCCAACGCAGATCTCGGCTGCAATCCGCAGATTCAAATGCAATTCAATGGTTTATCATCATAAAAGTCATTCATTCTAGATTAGAATTAACCCACATCATAACAACAACAGTATCAACGGAATCAAGCTACAACTTCGAATTGAATTATCTGTTTGTTTGTTTAAATGTTGTTGAGTTCATGAATAAAATTAATTAAACTTGTTAATTGAGAGAAGAACAAAAGAGTTGTGTGCGCTTGTTTCCATTCCCGAAACAGTTATGTTACAATTAATTTCTTCGAAACAGATAAACAAAAATAACTACAAGAGAATAAATATAGAATGAGCTACAGAGAGGACACTGAAGACAAAAATCTGCCTTGGTAGAGAAATAAAGCAAACAAGCTGCTAGTGCACAATGAAGTTGGAAAGACAAAACGATCGACGTTCAATCTCCCTCCAATTGAGCATGTCTATGGAAAAGAACCCAAGAAAGATAAAGAAAATGCTAAAGAAGGTAGAAGAATAAATAGGGGGATGCTGATGAGTGAAAAATAGTTAAATACATTCCTCCTCCTCTTTTGAACAGTAACGATGACTTGGATCTCTCATAAGGAGTCAAAGGATGAAGAACCACCTAGAGATTTCCTCAAATTGAATAGGAATTGTGTGCGAGAACATTATATCAGCGCAAAAGTAAAACAAGAAAATGAAACTCTTTGAAAATAAGAGATTGGAGGTGTAGGTAGTGATTAATCGATTGTTTGTTGATTGGCTCTTCGCAGGAAATAGTCCACTACAGATCAGCACATCCTAATGTCTTAAAGAAGGTCAAAAAGGGCAAATGCGGCGTAGAAATGTATCTCCCTCCACATGAATTTAGCTACGGAATAGCAAACAAGTAAAAAATAAATTTGAAATAACGAATTTGAGAGAATTGGGGAATGGAGGGGAGGGGGATGACATTCCTCCAAAGATCAATGGCTGAAGAGATGATAACCTTCACCACAAATATGAACTCTTCTATTCAGCTTTTCCATTCAAAAAGAATTTGTCTTAATGTTTTATTTTTTTTTTGAAACTAGGCCTTCAACCCCAATCAAGAACATCGTCTGTAATTTTGGAGAATTTATGAATGATTCTTTTCTTTGACTAACACATTCTCTTTTTTGCTAACAGAACTGACGTATCTGCATGAGCAAGAGTAGATTCTCCGTGATCAGTATGCCTTAATCAGAAGCGAAGTAAAGAAGTTCATTCATATTTCTTGATCTGATGATCGATCTAAGCCCAATTTCTGCATAGATTTGCAGAAAAATAACTTGTATTTTGTTATTTGCTTGTTTGATTCAAAGCAAGAGAAAGTGAAGAAAATGGCAGCTAAGTTAAATCAAGCAGGCCAATTGCATTAACCACCACAAGAGGAAAAACAGAAATCTCAGGAAGAGAAAGCACACAATAAAAGCGTTGCACTTAGTGAGTTCAAATTAGAGAGGTTCAAGAACGTCAAGCCGAAGATACAAACCAGAGCACAAATTAACGGTTAGAATAAAGATGACAGCAAGAAGAATAATGATTAGAATTAGAGAAAGGAAGAATCACAAGGATAGGGACAACAAATAAATGCATGAGATAGAGAAATATGTTATGTTGTGTGTATTAATGTGTGTTTTGTATGTTGATTTATTGTTTTAGAGATTTAAGTTTGAGAGTGATTAGTATTAGGACTCTTATTTTGATTAAATTGCTGTTTTTTAGCACAATCTTTGTTTGTTCTTATAAGAGTTAAATGGGGATACCATATCCCTTAGCAAAACTGCTTAAAAAGATTCTCATGTTTATGACTAAAACAATGAAACTCTTTGTGTTAGGAATGATGAGAATCCAAAATAATAATAATTTAATCTTTCTTTCTCAATATCCTTAGTTATTTGTAAAATTAAGATATTTTCATGCATCAATAGCTATATCTCAGCAAATCTCTAGCATAAAAGCGAATATTATTTGGCATTCATAAAAAGAATATTTTAATTAATTATTTGCTGGAGTGTGTTTTATCTTTCTTTTTTTTCTAATTATTGATCTTTTTCTCAAGCGTCTTCTTCTTCGATTCCGATAAGCTCTTGGACTTCAGAGAGTTTCTTGTTCATGCCTTCAGCGATCTATCCAACACCATCTTTGCACATCC
>Ga0302271_10000647_pt1 | contig 34222 bp, 14 predicted proteins | sample III_Bog_N1_1_FD_198767 | JGI IMG/M metagenome (GOLD analysis project Ga0302271, IMG submission 198767) | Peat permafrost microbial communities from Stordalen Mire near Abisko, Sweden - III_Bog_N1_1 | ecosystem: Environmental > Terrestrial > Soil > Wetlands > Peat | place: Sweden: Abisko... | reverse complement strand
TAAAGGAATATTATATCCCTAACACTCCTTCTATTTTTTAGTTATTGATGAAAAAGTAGATGCGTTCATTTTAAGCTTTAAGTTTCACAAATCAATCATCGTTGTCCTCGTCAGCTTCTGTGCCAACGATATTCAGGAACATTTAAAAGAACACCTTATCTTCAAGTTTCTTTTCCTTTTACACTATCGACTTGAGTTTCTATAATTTCTCATTATTCTCTGTGTCCGTAGCAAAATTGCGATTAATCTTGATAGGTGCTCTCTTTTGCCTCTTCTCTCTGGGCACTAGACTCTTTAATTGATGAGTTGATGAGTTGCTTTCTGAGATTTAATCATTTACACTCATTTTATCTCCCCTCTCGTCCTCTTCGTTTTCTCCTTGGCTGAATCTATTCACATTAATATTGAATAGTTCATGCTCTAATAAGCCACTACCCCCAATAGGATGTACACTCCCATACTTTCCTATGTTAGCATTCTCGTAAGAACCATCAGAATCATCATTGGAATTGGATTCTTTTTTAACAAAGCTTCCTTTCTTGATGCCATGCTGAGATGTATGCATATTCTTCCGATTTGAATACTTTGAGGAACCACCCCCTGGAGTCTTGTCTCCACCTTTGTCTCCGTAGAAATCGTGTTGACCTATTCTATGCACTTCTCCAGTTTTTTCTGACGTTTATTTTTTCTCTTCTTCATCTTCAGGATGTTTAGTGGAAGATGATGGTTATTTTCTGGCATTTTCCTGAGCTTTTTCAGTTTTTTCAGCTATTCTTTTATCTTCAGATAACTTTGTCTATGCCTTTGAAGTTTCAGCTGAGGGTTATATTTTCTAGCGTTCTCCCATAGTCGTTTCTTGCTTACTGAAGAAAATGATTGCAATAGCGACTGTTCCTGTGATTATAAATGGCAGATTTCGTTTGACTTCAACTAAACTTGGAAGCTACTCCAAGCATTTAGATAATATATTCATGCAATATTTTGGTTCGTTTTCGAATAATATAATTCTATGAAAAGAATCAAGCATTATCTCCTCTTTTATTTCTCAGATTTTTCTTGAAAAACACAGATTGTTTTACCACTTGGAGTTGTAAAATGTTGAAAAAGTATGTTTTGATGCAAAATGGCTACAATTTGATATTAAATTAGATAATTATTCATGTTTGTTGATAATCAACTACAGTTTATCAATTTCAAGCAAATTAATAGAATTATCTAGAATAACAATAATTAACTCCCTTTTCTCACACATTATGTCTATCTCATTTAGGAATTGTCTCCTCTATGACCCAGCTTGTTTAGCTTTAAAGCGACTACTGACACTAAGACATTATTTAATAATCGTATTTCATAATTCAAAAATAATGAAAAAATTTTTAATTTTTTTTGTTGCCATTTCCTGAAGCGAAGACACTGAAAAGCCATTAATCTCTATTATCTTGAAATTAGACTCCTATCTTGGGTGCCTCTTTCCGCTGGACCTTGATTTTAATTTTGAATGAAGAATATCAATGAATTAATAGATTAAACTCACTTCAAGTGTTTTACCAAATAAGCTTAAAAAAAAATGGCGTAAACAGGCAAAAAACAAGCATAGACAATCTCAACAATTAAAAAATGGTTTGGGAGATTATTTGCAATAGAATTTAGTAAAAAACAGAAGAATCATATCAAAGGAGTCCTGCACTTTAAGAGTCCCCGTGGAGCAGCTTAAATATAGGAGAGTCAAATAAATATAAAGAATAAAAAATTAATAAAGAGAGGAAAAAGCGAGGGAAAAAAGTAAATCGAATGAATCCTGCTCTTTTTCAAAATAAATCGGATGATACCCCCAAAATCCAGAATGTTGTTGCCACCATCAAAATGCTGAGGAAGAATCCAAGTGATAAACAAAAACAGCAGCAATTTGATCTCCAAGAAATCGCTTAGAAATGTCGTAACACTCAATACAATCCTAAACGTTTTCCTGCTGTATTTATGAGAATCAAAGAACCGAAAGCTACTGGATTGATTTATTCTTCTGGTAACATGACCATTGTTGGCACTCGAAGCACAGGCGAAAGCTAAATTGCTGCTGAGAAGATTTTCAAAACAATCAAGAAAGAATTAGACCTGAAGGACTGTGAGTTCGAAAATAAATAAGTCTAGGTTAGAAACATTGTGGCTTCTTGCAAATTAGGATATTTAGTAAGTCTCGATAAGATTTACGAGGATGCTGACCACAAAAAATACTCTACCTATGACGACAACTTCCCAGGGCTAATCTACCGCTACATGGTGAATGAAGATGACCGAATCAAAAAGAAAAACAACATAATTGCACTAGTCTTCGCCTCCGGCAAGATGGTGTTCACTGGAGCGAAAAGCCAAGAAGATATCCAGCGCGCATACGATAATATTAAACCAAAGTTTTCTATTTTCTAGCGCAAAGAAAATTTATAATATGCTGCAAACTCACAGTAATGAGGAAAGTGTATTATCAATTCTTAATTTATTATGATGGAATATTTTCCTGCTTGGGCTCCTAACAGGTTGCCTCTCTTTTGCTCTTGTTTCTTAAATTTATGCGTCTACTTTATTCATTCAATAATATATTCAAAATTGTCTATTTGATAAATATTATTATTGTGCAAATGTTCAATATCAATACACTTTTGTTGTTAATTTCACTAAAATATTTAAAAGAAATACCAATTAATTGAGGAAATCATAATTTCAAAACATTTATGGCACTTGCTACTTATTCTTTGAATTAATTATCTTAAAATTCCTTTAAGCGGTATTCTCAATAAATTAAAAAAGATCGAATTCATTTGGAAGCTTAATTTTTTCTCGAAAGGTTTCAAATTTGGTGGGAATGTCGGACAGAAAGACTATTCGAGAAACGATTAAGGAGGGAATCGAAAATGACATTGTGAAACATAAATACTTAGCAGGAGAGACTGCTGACAATCATATTTAAAAGATTGATATCAAGTATTCAAAAGAAGCGATCTAGAACTAATTTTCAGAAGAAGATAGACGTAAATAGCAAGGAGAAGAAGTTAGAATAGCTAAATATCTAGATGTCGCTTTTGCTGATGTATAGTCTCTCCTCAAAGGGATAATCGGTGGATCATATTAACCTAAAAATAACTTTTCCCTTAACTAAAAGTAGAAGGTTCTTAGCTATCTTTACTTCAAGAATAAAGCAGATATGGATAGCCCTTTGAGACAGCAAGCGGCTTACGGAGGAATCGAAATGCAAGATGCAGAAATATACTACCTTGAAAATAGACTCCAGGGAATCTAGAAGCTTAAGTTCGATAACAGAGCAGTCTACATTAATCAAATTGCTTAGTGCTAAAATAGGATTAGATATAATGGCTTCCTTTGGGGATTCTTTGCATCAAGTATTCTTTGGGGCACTCTCATGCGCAAGCAGTCGATTATCCGCAAAGTTTGCTTAACGCTAACTCTCATTCACATTGGTGGTACTTGATTTTATTTACAAAAAGGAATATTATTGTCTTCTCGTTCTCGAAGAAAAAAAATAACTTTTTTATGATAATTTTTATTGTAAACTAGGATAAGTAGCATCTCTACGAAGCATAGATAGAATATTCGATTCAGTTTATCCAATTTTTGAAAAAGATTATGATAACTTCTTTGTAACTGAAGAGGAAAGGAAACGAGAGCACTTGGAAACAGGAGGAATCAAATCTGATGAAATTAGAAACATGATTGAGGAAAACATGAAACAAATCAGGAAAGGAAAAAAAATTGCTTAACAGAATCAAAGCGAAGATGAAACAATTAACAATTGATTTCGATTAAGATTAAAAAAGTCTTTGTCTGTTAAAATAGCAAATTATTTTTTGAAAGATTCAACAAAAGGAGCACTAAAATTTCATTTTTTTCATTCAAAAGGAATAATTCTTGAGGAATTCTTTTTTTAGGATTCGCTTAAGGAGCTAATTAGCTAGATTAATCACCACTTCTTAGTCTTGTTTTATGTAGCTGCTTAATCTCAAAGTTAAAGGCATATTGCCAGTGCATCTTGTGAGCAGAACTGCAGAACATTGGATGACTAAAAACATTTAAATATTCAGAGAGAATAAAGAGCAGCGTTCGATTTTAAATTAATCTAATGAGAAATCTACTTACCAGCAACTGAAAGGAGGTCTAGATTCTTGAAGTTATTAATAAACGAGAAATCTTCATAGAGAAGCTCAATGACTCTAATAATGTATGTGATAAAGAGTTGAAATGCCTTCTAAGGTAAGAGAGGCTCAACTAATTTCAGATAAATCAAGGCTTTATCGATAAGCAGCTCATCTCTTAAAGTGATATGGAAATCAAAACACTCCAAGACTTTTTAAAAAAGAAAATTATCTTCAAATGATATGAATCAAGAAGATGTACTTTTCGATTCTGTCAAGAGGATGTCTGTTTCAAAAATATCAAATCTTTTTGTCGGATTAAAAGAAATAATATCTTATTGTACCTTTTTTAGTGTAGGAGTAGTTTGAGAGGTAGATGATGTTGTCTGTGCATATTTAGCATTTTTCAAAGAGCTTTGTTAAAAAGAAATTCAGTTGTTTTGCTTCAAATGTTTATCATTCTAAATTGAAAAGCACTTTGGAGGAGAGTAAGAGGCAGGTTAGACCAATTAGTTGGAGATCTACATGAGTATTTGAGAGCGCATTTCTATTTTTTTCTAAGAATTGATGCAATAAATGGATTGCATGAAAATGTACTAGATGTTCAACTTCCAGTAATTCACCACATTAAAACAGAAAAGCAATCAGATCTGAAGGGATTATTATATTAGAGTCTCTGAGAAACTGTTCGTGTTGTTGAAAGCTATTCTTCAGAAATTCTAATGAAAAAAGTCTTAAAATAAACATGAAAAAGGAAACAAAAGATAAAACAAGAACCTGAAATTCTAATCCCAAACTATTAAGGCATTGGCCAAACTAGTTGCTACTGAAACTACTGTTATCCTGTCTATGTATGTAAACTCATGCAGTCTTCTAAGAAATGTCTAATTGGTATTTTCAATTTGAATTAATCTAAATCTGATTTTTTTGATAACTTTTGATGTCCTCTTTTAATCAGTCAATTTCTTATTGAGCAGACCAAAAATTAGTCTAAACAATTAAATGATAAGTAAATTGTTTTTGCATACTTTTTCTGGCGATAACACTGCACATAATTTAATTATTTGTGAAGAAGTTATTTTGATTATGAATTAGTATTGCAGCACTTAATTAATTCTTTCAAGAATATTTGTGGGAAAGGCTGTGATAGTAGTTTTCATTTGATTTCCATAGCATCATCGAAACAAATTACATCAATCAAAAAGAAGTTAGTAACGAGCATAAACAAAAATCTAAGGAAAGAACAAAAACAATCATAAATAACTTTTACATATAATCTCTTTGAAACACAAGAGAGACTAACTGGCACATTAATATTTCTAGCAAAATAACTGGAGAATCAATCATCTTTTACTCAAAAAAATTAGCTTCTATGAATAGAGCTGCTGTGTTTGTAGACAAATCTTCTAGAAATAAAGGGCAAGTTGAAAAGGTGGCTGAAGAAGAAGAAGATTAAAGTGAAATTCTAGAGAATAAATCTGGAGTGATAATTACTAGCCCATTCGAAGGAAGAGACTAGTAGTATTGCTTCATGTACTCCAATGAATCGATGGAGGAGGCAAATTTTGTCTATGATGATTTCAATATTCCAGTAGCAGGCATGATTAAATAACCTGATTTTATAGCACATGATAATGCAATTTTGCCTTCAAATCTGGTAAATAACGATGAATCTACAATTCCTCATTAAGAAGAAGAAGAAGCCACCGATTCTTGTTCTATGAGTAATTCTTCTAAACCACTTGAATATCCTGCTAACTTAGCTTAATTTTAATAGTGATTGATTCGATTCCAGTGATCCGCGAACTGATGGCGTTGGCTGAAGCCGATGCAGGTGGGGCTATTCTATTTTCGAATTTCTTTAAATTACTCCGTAAGCTCAAACTAACATACAGCCAGGTAAATAATTAAACCTCAAGTAATCTATTTCTTACTTATCTTTTTTACATCTCTTAAAAGTTTGAGGCGAGAAGAATTTTTGAGAAAATAAACAAGACTAGTGGCGAAAGTTGCACCCATGAATGTAACTACTACCCTTTAAATAGTAGCCTTAACAATATTTTATTACACTTTTAATACAATAGAGTTCTTCTTGTTCTTTAGCAGAGAAATCAAAACTATTAATCTTTAGGAGATATCCGTAACTGAACTCATATTTCGGTTAGGTAAAATAGTATTAAACATACTTTCCAATCTGACATATTGTTTGATTCTAAAGGTTTAGAGCTGTTTCGAGTGCTGGGAAAGGAGAAATTGATGTTAGAATTGAGAGATATTATGAGCTACAACAAAAAGTACAGAGACTTGGATATTGATTTTGTAACGCAATACTTATTTACAATATCTTTAAACATATCTGAATTGAATTGATCGTTTGAATAGATTTAACTAATGGAAATGTTTGAGTTCTATGACAACGTGTATTCTGGAGTCATCAAAAGAAAGCAAACAATCGTCTAATTCTTTTAGAACTGCGTCATAAAACTTGCAGGAGCAATAAAAGGAACATTTGTTTTTTAGTTACAAGATCTTCTTAAGAATTCTAATCCACAATTGATTCTACAGTAGTCTAAAGTAGATTCTTCAGCATCTACATTGAAACTAAAAGTATACGGCGATAAAGAAAAGGAAGTCAAAAATATTTAGAAAAGAGTATTGAGAAATGTTGAAAGAAAGTTAGAAAAAGAGAGCTTGCAAGGGTTGTTACAGAAGAATTTCAATTTGAATTTCTAAGTCGCTTTGGAAGATGGGAACTTTGAAAAAGAAGATCATGTTGAAAGTGAGATCGAAGATTATTTCTAGGAGAATAGACCTAAGAATAAAGGCTGGCTCTTTCGCAAGAGCAAGAAACATCAAAACAAATGGTCTAATCTATTCTTCTACATATATCATGACGATTCTCATTTGGTTTCAGTCAAACCAACTTCACTTAAGGTTGATAAATATCAAATACATTTAGAGATTAATATATTTATTGGTGGTTTTGGAAGAATTCTAAATAAAATTTAAACTGAATGGTTGTTTTATTAAAAAGAGAGAGATGTACTGCGAGCAAGTTGAACTCTTTAAGTGCAGTTTTATTGAGATCCTAGGCTATCAAGAGACCAAGAAGGCTTGCATGGAAAGAAGGAAATGTAGAAATAAGAATAATTTTATGTCAGTCACGGAAGGGGAGAAACCAAGTGGAATTGGCAGCACTAATTCAAACGAAGGACGCACTTTAACACACTAATCTACGGCTGCTAAGTAAAACGAAATGCAAAACTTTTTTTTGCATGATAAAACTGCCAAAAAGCATTATTTGATCCGTTCTGAAGAGAGTTTAATTATCATGAGTATTGTATCCTTTTACAATAAAACTCTCCCTTAAGCGGACAAATCAGACAAGGTTCAAATGGCTGAATTAGCATAGACTTACTCGGAGTATTCAGGTATTATTGAAATTGCACTATGCAAGAAAGAAAAGTTAAATTAATCCTACACAGATCTATCTGCGTTCTCCTTCAAGCCATAATATCTCATCATCAAATAAGGTAATCCAATAATCTAGAGCATTCTATGAATTCTATCTTTTTATCATTATTTTTCCCTCTGAAAAAGGAAACCTTAGAATATACAATATCAAGCAAAAAGACAAGATCAATTTGATGGAATATGAACTCAAAATTGATTCTCAGTTGCCATTTACACCTTCCAATCCTTTCTCTTTTGTGCTTGAAAAAATTGTCAAGCAGCCAGAAAATATGCCTGAGGAAAAAAAGAGAGATGATGTATCACAAGTCTCAGAGAAATCATCTGTGGTTATGTTCAACCCATTATCTGGAAATAACGATTAACATAGATCCCCCGGAGTAGAATCTCACACTGTTTCCAAACCTCAAAAACTCACTGAATAAAAATCAAAATAGGGTTTATTTGCAAAGTTTTTTTCCAGAATCTACAAAAAAGCACCAGAAAGACTGGTTTTGGCAGCAGACAGTGAATACAAAAGAAAATAGTGGATTTTCACTATCAACTTCCACAAGACACTGCTTGTAAAAATGAAAAAGAAGAACAAAGCTAGCTTTGGGTATTACCAGAGTTTCAATACAAACTAGTTTTTCAGTAATTTTAACACACTTGAGAATGAAAATATCATTCAATAGTAAATTGCTACCAGCACTTATCATTAGACTGGGTAGATTGCAAAAAGAAGGGCAACAGGTAGTCATGGACTAATAGTTGGATTTAATGGAGGTGATCACAATAACAACAACACTAATGCGCAAGGGAAACTTAAACTAAGTGAAATAGAAGGAGAAAATGATTATTACGATATCTTTGCTTAGCGAGACATAGTCGAAGAAGTAAAAGAAGAAGAAGATGAGCATAATGAAGAGTCTCCTTAAATACCTTATAAATACGATCCAGCTTATAATAACGAAGTTCTTTAAAAAGCTAGTTATCAAAATACCAATAATTAAAAGTAAGAACTCACCAAACCAAGCCACAGTCGTTAGGGCTCTCATCCATAGACTTCAAGTTTTTAAAATCCTTTGAATTAGAATAATATGAGTGGAAACAACCGCAAGAATTCATTTATTAAAAGTAAAATATAAGCAAAAACACAGAATCAAGAGAGTCTTATAAAATATCATAATGAATTGTTTTAATCTAAAATAGCCAATACTGAAGATGGAATGTACACAATGAACTTCCCAATAAACAATCCTTTATTTAAGAAATCATTGCTAGTTTCAGATGCTCGGACAATGATCCCAAATTCTAAAGAAATAAGAACAATCACTGATGAAGAAGTATGGTAGAAGTTTCTCAAACACTTTTTATCAACTAATCATGAATACAGTGAAATTGACTTGTCTGCATTGACAAGTGAGCATCTTTAGCATGATAATAATCATTCAGATTAGAAGACTATGAGCAACTATTCTTCTGGAATAAGGAAAACAGACAATTTACATCAAGACAATAAAATCAGCAACTTTGAGCCTAAGTTAGGAAGTCCATTCAACAAAGATAATCTCACAGGAAGATAATTCATAGGCACTAACTAAGGATTCAGAAATGCTTTAAGAAAGAATGAATCTAGTAAAGAGTTGAAAAGTGCTAAAAATTATTATGTTGAAGATGACAATGATGACAATACAGATATATAATAACCAAGTCGGAATGATGAAGTCGAAGAAGATGAAGAACCTCAAGCTTAATCTATTAATTTTAGAAACACTTTTGTCCATAAACTGAACTGATATGCATTTGATATTAAAATAATTTCAAATTTTTCCTTTAGCTCAGTTTGTAGCAGGCTTTTTGTGAATATTTCCTATGTGTTATTTTTGTTAACAGTGTTGTTTCATTTTTTCGGATGATAAGGTCATATCGTATCATATTGTTTCTAGTCAATTAATTGTTAATTTAACGAAATGCTCTTTAAATAAATAAGAAATGCTTCAAAATACCGTGACATTTCCTATATAATGCAAGATTTCCTTAAATTAAAGTTTTCCTTAATAGCAAGAGCAAACCAAATCCCATCTGAAAGACCAAAGCTGACCTTAGAAAAAATTAATAATTTCTTCAATAGAAAGATATTACTACTAGATACTCAATTTAAGAAGAGATGGCAGAAGAATAGAAAGTCATTGAAAGTTTGTATAAAAAACTCAAGAGTTACGATGCTGTTTGTTTTAATAAATGTATTAAGGATCCTACGAAGAAACTTAGCAACAATGAAGAACATTGCTTAAGTAAAAATAATCGTTAACTTTGTTTTACTCTTATTGACATAGATATAAATTTGAAATGAATAGAAGCATGCAGCATCAAGATGTTAAACGCAATAAGTTTTATGAGTACCCTAAACCGCAATGGAGGAGTTGATAGACTTCAGCCAATGAGTGAAGGAAAAGCTAAACCATTCTTTTGAATACAAAACAATGTGATTATTGGTTGAAATATTACTTTATTCAACAATAAACTTTCTAGAAAATATTAGAGGAGATAGATATGTGCTGAATTGTTGTATGATCGTTTTTAGACTAATTTTTATATTTTATTACATGTTCTTTCATTCGAAATAATACATATCTATGTTAAAGATACAAAGAAGAACATTTTGTTTAGTAGTTTAGAAAGGATGTTTCTTTTTGAACATTAAGATATTGTAGGAATAATCAAAATGGAAAGGTTAAAAGAAAAAGCGTTAAAAAGAGAAATCTTAAGTTTTGTAAAACAGTACTACTCGTTATGGATGAAGACAGAATTTTCATTATCTTATTATTGCTTTTGATCTTTTATTCAATAATCTGAACGAATCTTAAAAACAAGGAAGAATTTTTCTTTTGAGTCTTGAGTCACAATAGCCACTCTAATGGAATCATCAGTATTGTTTCGGATAATTTGCATCACAGGAGAACAAGATGTCGCCCAATCGTGAACGAGTCTCTCATCTATCATGAGTCCATTATTAATCGGAGAGACTGGATTTGAGAGCCTAAGAAGTTCGTCAGAGCTGCCACAACTCAACAACATAAAGTTGTTTTTCTTATTGTCAAATGGGTTTTCAAAGAGGATGAGTTCTGTGACTGTAGATTGATGTCCTACGATTTCTCTTTCACATACACCTTTCTCAATATTCCAGATCTTAATCTTTGAATCTGCTCCTCCTGAAAACACAACATTTGAATCCATGTGAGAAGAATTAATGCTGAATATGCTTGTGGTGTCTTCTAAGGATTTCTGGAATGTCACTCCCTCTAGCACTTTACGTTACAAAGCAACACTGAAGACATGTCCAAGTCCCCATACTTTAATAGTCTTATCACTTGAGCCTGTTAGGAGAGTGCTTCCGTCTTTTGAGAGGATCATGCAATTCACTGATCCACAGTGTTCACGCATTTATGCCATCGCTGAGCCATTTATGACATCCCAAATGATGATTGTGCTGTCTTAAGAAGAACTCAAGAGTGTTCTACCATCCTTGATGCCAATGATGCAAGTGACTGTACTAGAGTGTCCTTTTAGGATACGGATTGGAGCATGCTTTTGAATATCCCAGATGATCACTTAGTTATCTCCAAAACCACCGCCAGACGCAAGGTATAGGAGTTCTTTTTCCTATGTGTTGTTTTAGCGATCTAAAAGGAATCAATTTAACCAAATTACTATTATTTTTTAATAACAAATTTACTAGAAAGGAACTTGGTTAGATTAGAACCTTTAGTGACTTTGCCTAAGTTCATCTCAGAAGGGAAGGCTCTAAAACCTCTTAGAGCATTGACGGAGGATGTATGAGTACCTTAGAGACTAGCAAGATGCTTATTTAGAGTGATGTTCCATATTTTAATTGTGGAATCTTTTGAGCCAGTTGCTATTGTGTCCTCATTCAGAGCAAACATGCATAGAATAGAGTCACCATGAGAAGTAGAAAACTTAGCTTCGATAGAAACTTGCAAGCCTTTAGTAGGTCTGTAATCTCCTATGACAGATGTACGATCTTCAGAAATCAGAGACGTAATTGTTGGGCTTACCTATTAAAGTATTTAGGGATAATAAAAACTGAAAGATAATTTTACCATCATATGCTTGAATTCTGGAAATTTAGAGGCATAGGCTAGGTGGTTGAAGTTTCGAAGATTCTCTCCAAGAGAATTGATGATGTTCATCTTTATTTCAGTTAGAAGTACTTGCGACGTCTCCGAGTGATTATACAGAGGAAGATGAAAGGATTGCTTAGAGAGTTCATCTGCTAAGAAATTTAGCAATTTCTTATCAACTTCCTTCTCGATGTTCTCGATGGTGGCTTAGAGTTTGCACTTCTCATCTCTTAACTTGACAATAGTGTCTGAAGATTCAGTGTCTCTGCCATAATACGTAACATTATTTAAAGTACTTACATTCTAAGTAGGCTAGTTTTATCCATTTTTATTAGTCACTAGCCTTGCTTTGTCTTTGAAATAATTGACTCTGTCCTTTAAATTGCCATAATTATCTTTATATTGAGTAAGGAAATCATCAAACTTAGCGTGCAACTTGGCTCTTTATTGGTTAAACATATCTACAACATCTCCAATAGTCTAATCAAAATCAATGTCAATCTTCTTTTTCTCCTTATTAATATGAGTTTCCATTTTTTAGATTGCTTCGTCTTCCTCAGCTATCGCTTGGGTGACTGCTCTTGGAAGGACAAGATGCTTCAGATCTTGAGCAAATTACCTAAATATTCAATAAATAAACAAAAACATAATTTAATTGTTTGGATAATTTTCAAAAAAAAGATTTTTTTCTTCTTTTTCTTTATTTCTTACTTAGAAGAAATAGTGCTTTGACCAAGATTTGTAGCAACTTGCTAACTCATAAACAGCTGGTTGTTCTATCTTCGATCTTGATTGTTTCCTTAGTCATCTTATCCAGGATTCAGCTTTTAGAGTGCTACATTATTAGTCGTATTAAGTAATTGGTTCCCACCTACCAAATGACTATTGAATCTACCTCCAACTGCACCTGCTTATTCAGTTGAATAGAACATTGGATTCAAGGCTTTTCTGTCTACAGACACTTGTAAATTTCCTGCTATTACTTGTGGTTATCCTGGCTGCATATTTGGTTACAGTATCCTGGGATTATTGACCATTTATGATTGATCTAGAGCCTTGTTGAGGATAGTGGAGTTAGAGAGCTAAGATGCTCCCAGGTTCGGCTTGGTTGTAGGATTTATTTTGTTCTTATTCGTCGAAGAAAGCAAATATGATTCAGCTAAGTTTGTAGTCTAAACTGAAGACGATAAAACTCCTCCTTGTGGTTGAGTTTCTCCTGGAAGTAGTACCTAACTTTGTTCGATCGGATTGCCATGCTCATCTTTCTTGACGATCCTTTTGATCTTGATTTTCTTGTTCTTTAAGTCCTTGATCTTGGCCTCAAAGTCAAATTCTTCGTAGATAGTATTCAGCATTCTTTTTCTCTTTTTTTCTTCTTAATTTATTTAATTTAAATTATAATAAATCGCCAATTCTTCCTTCTCTCATCTAAACAAAATTTAAATTATCCTCTTTCTTTTTTGTGAGTCTCCTTCTAAGAAATCAAATACAATAATAGCCATTTTTCTTTTTCTATCTCATTCCACTTTCGGATAATTACATAAAGAAATTCATATTACTGGACTTATTTATTAGTCTATGAAAGGAAACCTTAAATTTAAAATAAAATATTCCAAATAATCTGATCTTGTTCTAGGAGATAGATTATTCAACCTTGACTATCGTATACAATAGAATCCTGAGATTCATCATCTTCTGGTTTTGGTTTAGGCTTTTGAGCTGGCTTGAATTGAGATTCTGTACTTTGAAATCTACCATCCATGTAATGGTTCTCTTCAAGCATTTTGTGACTGAGTCCTGTGAGTTATGATCTCGAGTTTACGAATTTCTAAAGATTTAAACTCTAATTAATATTCTCATTCAAAGTAAATTAATATGTTTACCTGCATGAAACTAGGCAAGGGAGAATTAGGGTCTCTTTCCCTAGGAAGGTATTTGCGAAAGTCTGGAGTAGTAGCACTATTAAAAATGTAAATTATATAATTGATCAGAAAAAAAGAATGTTTTACTTGGGAAAGATTGTTGAATGAGTCTTGTACTCATCATAATCGAAGAAATTCTCATTCTATGTGAGATTTGGTTTGTTAAAGGGCTTTCTAGAAGGAATTTTATGTAAAGCTGGACCACACGATCCAAGTCCTACTTTTCCGAACTCATAATTTGGATTGTAGTCTGGAGCAAATTCTTTGTTTGCATAAATTTTATTATCCTCTCTTCCATTAGTTTTTCTCATATTAAAGGAAGGCACTCGCTTCATATTAGACCAAGTCAAAGAAAGGTGAATTGGCTCAAATCTCTTTTCGTGAGGATTCCCTTTCATATTCATTAATATATCTCCCCTATTTGTATTTTATTTCACATAAGAAATAAGACTTAAACCAATTCAATCATACCTTGATAAGGATCTTCCAAGTTCGACCAAACCTTAAACTTTTTCATGTGCCTTGTCTGGTAAGGATCTAGTGAAAAACACGACAATTTAGGGAAAATTGATTAAAGTTTCATTTGAATTTTAATTACTGCATCAACTCTTCTTCTGTTGGTAGCTCCTTAACCGATTCTTTTTATGGATGTTTCTTTTTGCTCACTTCAAGGATATTCCAAATCATGTGTGGAGATCTATTTCAAAAACAGCATTTAGGTTTGTTAAAATATGCAAAAGATTATCTACTTATCAAGGACAGTGTAGCGAGGGTGATAGTATCCTACTGGCTTTGGAGGATTTTTTATGCTCTAAAAAATGATTTCACAGTGTTAGAGAATAATCTTAAAGCAAGTATATGTATTAATACCTTGATTTAATGAAGTCTCTCTCTTGAAAGTTGCTTGTAGAAAGGTTGATTCTCTTCTTTGTTGATATCTAGTTTTTCTTTTTCTAGCTCTCTTTTTTTCTCATAAGCTTCAAAATTCTTACCTCCAAACTCATTTGCTTTCTGAATTGTTCAAAATATGCAACAGATAAAGAGATCAGGTCTAATGAACATATTTATGTTTTGCATTACATGCTCTAACCCTAAAGATGGATATGAAGAAATCTTCAAAACACGTTTCTTGTTATAAAGAATCTCATCTTTGCGTTGGAAGATAATATATTTCTCAGAAGTGAATCTCCCTGCTTTTGAGAACATCCCTAAACCGGAGGGATCATGTTCGTCATTCACATACGCCATCAATCAAAATAAGAATTTAGAATTTCTATTCAATCTTTTTTCTGTAAAAGTAACGAGACGATACTTTTGTATTAGTTTTCTTCGCTTTTCAGATAGTGAAGCTGATTAAGTTTTTATTCCCTCAAGAAGTTACGAAACAGCCAGGTTATCACAAAGAATCAAAGAACGAAAATTAATTATTTTTTAACAAAGCCTTTCTTGAAGCTAACTCCTTACATAACATTCCTCTAAACATTATTTAAAAATAAATTAACTTCATCACTAGTTTATTCTATTCTACCAAACTAAGTTATAAATATTATTGTATTATTTATTGTTGCGTTTCTTGAATAGATGTATTAAAGTAAGATAGGTATTTTGGATCTGAATGAGATTATCGAGTTATTAATATGATAAGAAACTTAATCATCTCATCCTATTAAATAATAATCAAAAAAGTTGCATTAATTATTGAAATCATCTTTATTCAATCAATAAAGGATATTTCTCAATAACCAAAATTCAAAGAGACAGATAATACCCACCAAAAATGGAGAAAGAAGCAGAAAACACAACAAAAATAGTATCAAAGCCTAAGCCAATTGATCCTGAATTCAACTTAGAAGATGAATAAGAGGCACATGCAGTAGAAGCGAGAGCCCTTGAAAATATGCCTCAAGTTAGCCAAAGCGCTTTACCTACACGTTTATATTTAGAAAAGACTGTGCTTTCTACAGTTTATTAGGCACTTGAAGCACTAGAAAAAGAACGACCTTTAAATCCTATTGAGTTCTTTTCCTATTACCTCATCACTCACAATCCATACTCCAAAAATAACAGCAACAATCCAGAAAAGCAAGCACCCAAGCCAGAGGACGAAGAATAAAATAATTTGAATGTTGAACAAAAATGAATTGTTGCTATATTTATCATACGTAATAGAGTTTTTGTGAAACAAACTGATTGTATTAAGTTATTATTTCTCTTATAATTTCTTCAACGGCATATTTACCAATTTAAAGGTAGTACAATTGCACCTTTTCCATACTAAAATACCTATTATTTTTGCTAATTGATGTGAATAGATATTAAATGAGAATAAGTCTTTCAAAAGCATATTTTTCCTTCATATCTCAAATACTGAAAATGATTAAAAAATAATAGAATTTAAAAAGTTACCTGGCCTGCCTTCAAATATAATAAGAAAGGATATTAATGATGGCCTAATATATTTGTATTGTGAATGATTGCTTTAGATTGAATTTCTAGCTGATCTAGAATGTATTTTAATCAAAGAGGGAGAGTCAAAGAATTATCTTAACTCTGTAATTTAACTAATAATTAGTTTCCAAAACGAATATTGATTTGCTACCAATGTGTTTACTAATAATCATTTACCAAAGTAGAACTAAATTGTGTATTAGTTGATTTAGTTGTATCTAATGATATCAGGCACCTCTAGTCAAAATTATCTTCACAAACCAAAAGTTATTCACTTCTAAAGGCGTCCATTCTCTCCTTAGAATTAAACAAGACAACCCAAAGAACATAATTACTCAGGATGTATTGATACAATATTGAACGGAACATTCTCAAAGGCTGAAAATGTTATGCCTACATTTCAAAGGAAGAGCTCCAAAGATCATTAAGAAGTTCTTCCATTCAGCAAAATGAAAAGTAGTTCTCCTGTTAGAAAACTTGTTCTTTAGTAGCACTCTTCTTTTAAGCTAGCAGAGGATTAAAGTGAGTAACTTCCATTTTACTAATGCGGCAACTTATTTTAGAAATAAATTACCTCAATCAAAAGAGATGCCATCAGTGAAAGCAGCTCTAAATCTATTAAAATCACAAGGAACAAATCTAAATAAACCATCGGATAAAGCATAAATGGAATGATATACTTTTTAGGCAAGTATGCAGACAATTTACTGAATATTATTGAGAAAAAAGAAGAAAAAACTAACTTTGTGAATTCTCTAATCGAAAGAATGCGACTCTAAGAATTCCTTGAATTCTAAAACAAACGAATGAACTCGATTCAAGCCATTTTCAAGTAATTCTTCTACTCAATATCCTTAGGCAACAGCTAAAACAAGGAGATACATGAAGAAATCACTTAGACTCTCAGCGAAGAGATATCAGATCTTGGGCTTTGCTATGATAAATTTTCAATTGCGATGCATGAAAGATTCTCGAAATTGAATGCCTTCAAAGAAAATGACGTGATTTTAATAACAGATTTCTATCAAGGAGTAGAAGTTCTTCTTGAAACTTACAACTTTTTCATTTAGGTGAATTATTCTTCAAAATAGCAGTATGATTGCAAATTGTTTTAATAACCAGAACGAAGAACAAGAAGAATCAGATAAAAGCAAGCAATTAAAGAATATCAAGATGAACAGCATAAACTAATTTAAGTTTGCACTTGAAGCCGACCCCAGAAAATAAAAAGTAGATTCATTTTGAGCTTTTTGTTTAGAAAATAAATACTCATTTTGAACAGATAAAGAGACTCTTTGAGCAGCTAGAAAATCTTCTTCAGAAAAATTATGAACGAATTCAATCTGGAATAGCAAAGATAAACAATCTCTCTGATGAAAATTCAAAGTTGACGAAAATGTGCAAAACTTTGTAAGATGCTCGCAGCTAATTCTCTGCTTAAATCATCTAAAACCCAAACTTAAATGAGCTCAACAGTAATTCTACCAAACAAATTAAATATTAATAAATTTACATGCTAAAAGGATAAATAAACTGGCTATTAAGAGTAATCAGAAGAAATAACATAGAACATTATCGTAGCTAAGTCATTTGATTCTTCTACTATATTTATCTTCTGCTTACAATGACTTTTTTATTAAATTAACAAACAATTTTTATTTTAAAAAGGTTAACATTAAAGCAACAAAGAACTAATACCTGCTAAGTAATCTAAAAAACAAGATTCTGGAGCTCTTTAGGAATACTTTTTGCAGACAATAGAGAGTCTTCAAGCCAAAAATAAGGAGTTAAGTGAATGTATTCAAAAATAGACTAAAAGAATACATCTTTTCAGTATCCTTGAAGCGAGTGAAAAAGAAAGAAGGGAATTTGAATCGAAAAAGCAGCTTCAAGAGCTCAAAAATAACAAGATAAAAATTAAACAGCTAGCTGACTGCTAGATCTAGTGCATTATTGAAACAGAAGCTATTCTTCCAATTAAAAAATTGTAAAATCTTTCCTAAATATTCTAGACTCCTCAACTCTACCTAAGGACAGCTACAGTCCAACCAAAAGAATGGGTGTTGATGGTTGTAAACTCGATTCTTTCAGATAAACTAATTTCTGATATTTTAGATGATCTTGATTAGCGACCATCAACTCCATTTTAAACTTACATATGTGAATGGTTTTTGATTAAATATGGATCTAAACAAGTAGCTGAGGTTCTTCTTAAAGGTAAAAATTAATTATTATTCTAAAACAGTTTTCATAAATAATTTTTGCAAACTAGATTTTCTTCTCAGTCTCAAGAAATATTGCGCGCTCAGTGAGCGTTTTATGATTTTTTGCTAATTATGCAGTCTCGATGAGCTGCTTCAAACTGAAAATAATACGGAAGCACTATCTCAGTCATTTTCGATTGGTAAAAAATATTACAATTCCAAAGAAAATCTCTTAATTTTATTTAAAATTAAAAAAAGGAATTAATAAGTAACAATTTAAGAAGGAATACACAAAATCATAAGATGGACTCATAATCATTCTTAAAGTTGCATATCTGATTCGGATAACTAATAAAAACTACTTTGGCACTACATAAAATCAACCTTTATTTCCAAATATTCTCAATAAATCTTTAGACCTGATTCCAAATGATTTAGCCCTAAAGATATGTTAGAAAGTATTTGAAGAAGAAGGATTAGATAAAGCTGATTCGCTTTCAATAGAGAATAATTTCAAGAAGATTGTAAATAATTATTATAGCTTCTCGTATTGTTGCTCGTGTTGGTTAATAATAGAAATAATATTTGTTTGATTTATTTATTTTTAGGTAGAGGAAGATATTGAAACAAGAAAATGCGATGCATTAGGCATTTACACAAGTTCTACTGGAGATTAAGAGGAAGGATTTATCCGTTTTGATTCACTATGCAGGAACATCTTAGAATCAGTTACAGATTAAAGATTCCTAGAATTAGAGAGTCTATATTTATCTCTAAAGCTAAAAGCAAATTCCGTTTCAGAATGTAGCATTGGATTTAAAGATTTCTAAAAAATTATTTTCAAACTGTTTCCTTGGCTTAGTTACCGATGGACAGAGATAGCATTTAGGGAATTCAATTAAGGTAACATTAATTTTTTAGCTTTTATAAAAAAAATGAATTTACTTAAATAATAAACAGGAGTTCTCTCTGAGAAGACACTTCTAAGTGAGGCAATAATAAAAATAATTCCTTTACTTGTTAGTGAAGATTGCTTGAGATCTAACTTTCTGACCAATAAAATCTCAGAATAACTCAAAACAGAAACAAAGGTAGATGATAGAGAAAATTTATAATAAAACTAACCTTCAATTACTAAGCTGATTATCGACAAAGAATAAACTAAGTCAGTTTCTAATATTTCAAAAGAGGTTATCTCTTCAAAGACAACTTAACAAAAGAATAACAAAAATAACAACAAAAAGAATCAAAATACTCCAAATGTTCCTTAAAAGGGAGATTATAAAGGGAATGAAATCATAACTTAACTTTATGATTCTGTTAGCTAGATGTGCCTTCTAGAAGAGTCTTATTTGATATTTGCGAATTTGATTAAGCAAGGAGAAAAAAAGTAAGCCACTATTTTGAGTTTACACAACAGTTTCAAAGAAGATTTACTAACTCTCCCGTAATCAGTTATAAAGCAAGTTCGATATGAACAATTCGATGAAAAAAATAAAGAAGATATGGTAGAAGCAATTGAAAAGGCTTGGGATAAATTTAGAAAATTAATTTCAACCTTAAAAATACAGTGAAAGAGAAGAATAATTGAAGTTATTTTGAAGGTAAACAGATTCTCACAGAGGAAGAGATTTGTGTAATCTGAATTTATTGTTTAAATACTTGAAAAAATATTGGTGATTTCAATCTAATTGTATTTTCTTTGTTATTATCTTTCAAAAGTAATTCATATTAATCAATATTACGTTTATTATTCTTAACACTCTTCATATGAATTTCAATTATTTAACAAAAAGTTTTCTAAGTTTAAAATCTTTTTCTTAATGAACTTGTGTTTATTCTCTTCTGCATAACTACGACAGACTTACTCTAACTTTCTTCTCATGTACACAATTCTAAAAGGTAATATTCTATCTAAATCAGATATTTTTAGATTCTCAATTTGCATGATAAGATCTGCTGATTCTTTTTAATAAAGGATTGCTATTTTGTAAACATCTGAAAAATGTAAATCCTTTGAAAAAAAAATAACAAAATTATTTAATAATGTTACAATTTCAATAATTGAATAAACAAAACTACCTAGCTGAAAGAACGCTTCAGAAAACTAACAATGTAATCGATCTCTAGTTAAATGAAAAGTCCTAGTTTTTTATGGTTTTAAATGTGTTCCAGCTTGTTAATATCAGTGAAGGATGCAATTAAGGACTTCTCAAATTAATCTGCTAAAATTTGAGCTGTATGTTAGAAGTCATTCTTGGGAGTGTACTTCTCAAGAAGAATAAAATAAGCTTTGTATCGAGGCATCAGCATAAATGAACTGCATTATGCTAGATAATACAAATAAATTAAAATCAAGAAAAAAGATAAAATAATATTATTTGCTAAATACTTTCTCTTTGAAGTTAGAACAAAGACATAGTGCTAAGCTAGTTCGACTGAAGATAATGGAGATAACAATCGAAGAAATTCTTCAGGCAAATAGACACACAAGATCTCCCTATTATCTCAGATATTTTCTAAATAAAAGAAATTATTATTTTTTGAAGAATAATCTTAAGTAATTCTAAATACTTTTGATGTGAAATTGAGTTTATCGTTGAGAAGTTCAAGGATATCTAACGATTTAACATTAGGGTGAGAACTTAACGAGTCGCTTAGGAAACGAATGTTACCTTGTCTCAACAGCAAGCTTCTTAAAATACTTACTAAAAACAAATGAATTCAGATAATTATCAATAAGGTATTGATAGTCAAACACAAATTAGTGTATGTGTATCCCTCAAAAAAAAAATTTCCTTACAATTTGATTCTTATTCAAATGATTCTTCATAATGAATTTCATCTGAGAATTTTCCAATTAATGTCAACTAAGTTTCAATCAAATTATCTTTAAGCCCATCAAGACTGCACAAATTAACTTCACAATAAAACTCACAACCTTCAATAAAAATAGTTCATCAGAAAAATTCAAAAAAAAATGAATTTATTACACTCAATGAGAATAGTCTCAATGAGACTATTGATTCTTTTTGAAAATCCCAAAGATCGTTCGTGGCTTAATGATACTAGATATTCCACAGTTTTTAAAACGATTGAAACAAACTCTAAACAGTTTTTACTGCAGTAGACTAGCTCTTGGTTTCCTTTATTGTTATTAGCATCTACAGGTTCCCACTTTTCATCTAAAAGGATGCTTTAAAATGTGCTGGCTTTATTTCTCTTGCTAAAATAAAGCAAAAAAAATAATCAAGATAATTATTAAATTTTTACTATAAAAAATGAAATTAACATGTAATTTTTTACAAGTTTTCAATCCAATGATTGAGGAGAGGTACAGCGTTTTCAAAGTAGCACACATTCTAAGGATAACCTATTACAGAATCAAATCTTTAGAGCTCAGTGCAGATTGTAAGAATTGTTTCATTGGAAAGAGGAGAAAGCATGATTTTTCCTTGGCTGAGGATTTTTAGCTACTCAAACACATCAGCGAGTAAATTATTAAAAAATATCACCATCAATTCATTCCCAGGATAGTTCAGCAGCTTCTAGAGTTGTGGAAAGTAAATTGATAGTAACACATCAAAGTCTTTGTTTGAGTTGATGTAACTTATAATTTTTGAAATCTTTCTTAAAATCTCATCATTCTTTCCTGTTTCTTTTATTTCTGAATATTTTCGTTCTTTAGGACTTACACTTCTAGCTCTTTATTTTTTAATTGAAAAAGGTACTTATTCTGGTTATTTGGCTCCCTCATTGAGTTTTCCAGCATCGCAACTCTCAAAAAGAAACTACTTATCTTCATTCTGATTTTCAGTATTATTTATTCTCTATTACTCTGGCTGAAAACTTTAACTTCCTTGCTTCATTAATTCAAAAGAAAGATTTTTTCCAGCAGAACTAAATTATTTTTCAACAATTGTTCTTTTTTCACCTTCATCATTATCTGTAGCATAATTCAGCAGGAAACTTAGAGCTTAACAAAATGTTGGAAGGCTTTCAAGTCCTTTGTGCAAGACATATTTATAGATGTGACTAAACACTTCAGACATGTCTTACAATATTTCCAAAGCAATTTTCTTTTAAATAACTTTCTCTGCTTACTACTCATTTTCTTTATTACTACTGCAGTTGTACTGTAGAGTTAATTCTGAGAAGCATTAAACAAATTCACTAATCTTGATGGTCTTCATATTTCGAATGTAGTCCGTGTAGCATGAATGCAAAAATATAAGCTGCACTGTCTATGAGCTCAGATTAAAGTATTTCTAACATATTTTTGAAATCAATTCGAATCCATCTATCCAGTGTTCATGCAGCATCTTTCAAATCAAAATCAGAAAATGATACCAAATTCAAGAATTAATATCAAATAACTTACTTGGTTTCCTGAATCTTAATCTGGAATAAATGGAAGAATGAATTTCTTTATAATAACTAGAGTAGCTTAGAAAGAAAGAGGAAAAGAAATCCTGTAAATAGGAAGTGAAGGCTATTCTTTCAAAAACCACAGGATATGCTGTAGTGTAATATCTTCACAAAAGAACAGCTTAGCGAAATTTTCAAACGAACTCTCACATTATTGCAATTCACTTGAATCTTCCTCAAAAGTAGATTTACTATGCCATTAGTTGTTAAGGGCTATGACAATCAACAGTTGTTAAAGTAAATCTCTGAGATGTTCATCATTACTCTAGAAGATTGAATCTCTTTCTGAAAAACGAACTATCTTGTCGAAAAGAATAGAAAGTATATTATCAGATGCCTTATCGGTATTCTCCTTCTAATTGCCCATATAAATGAGATTCATCAAGGATTTTAGTGTTGTTGAAATAACTGAATCGTTCTGCTTTTCACTCTAGCTTTATTCAGTTGATATTATGTTTTTCAATAATTTTCTGCTTTCATCTGAGATCTAAAAAACCTCACAAAATAGGTTTTAAATACTAATTTTGTCTTCTTTATCATAGTTCTCATCCTCACCTACTGCATAGAATATTATGCAAACCAACAATTCTTCGAAGGATTGTTTACTAAATTTTTATTTCAAATTCTCCTTGAATGGATTTAACAGATCAGTTACTTCTGTGGTTAGATCATACTCAATTTACTTGACTGTTTCGCATATATCTTAGTCTTAACTGGTACAGCTCCTTTCATCTGGTCCTTCAATGTTTTCTTTTGTGAACGATGATTTATTCTCTTCAATTTTATTAAAATTTCTGCTCTACTGCAGCATCTTCTTGAGCTGATTGCTATGTCTTTCTTTTATGCACAAAGATATCTTATTATCATCAAACATCGAGTAGTGGAAGATATCCTCAGCTTTCTATCCTTAATAAGAATATTGCTTTGAAGTTGCCATCTAAACCCTGCGAACGTCTTATTCTCCTTTGAGTTGTTTCCTTTTCCTTTCACTTATTTTAACTTTTATATACTTGCAGGCAAGTTCAACTCCTTGAGCACCAATAACTCTTGATTGATTTCTTGAATTGTTGACGAGACACTGCAATGCTTTGAAAACATTAGAAGAATTAAAATAAATAATCAGGTTATGAAATGCTCAAAAAATAATGAAAATAATCTACATTAATTCGCTTCGTCTGACCATTTTTATAGCTATGATAAAGGCATCTTTTGTTGCTCATAATGCTGTATGAAATCGATTCGAGAAGACGAAATGTCTTCGTCGATGATACGGTTGAAAGAATTGCGCATGTCTGTCATAGAATCTAAGACTTTTTCAAGTTCCTTTATGATATTATTCTCAAGAAATCCTAGATTTTCAGATAGAATGTCTACCTTCTCCATAAGATCTTTCTTCAACTTAGCAGCGCATTCCTTTATATTGCTTGAAATAAACACATTGTATTTCAACATTTCATTCTAAAAAGCAATAAAGTTCTATTACATGTCTTTTTCATATTCACTTTCTTTACATAGCTCAAAAATATCCTGATTAGGTGAATTGCTTCCTCTTAAATCACCTGGAAAAAAACAAATACTTCTTTAATCAGCTTAAAAGAGAGGTTAAATGCTTCTTACTATCCTTTGGCTCAGGAATCAACTGTTGGTAGCTTAGCTTGTATGCTTTCTCAATGCAAAGGATACTGTTGAAATGAGAAGTTAATGATTTTAAAACCTTTTCATAGTCATCTATCTTCTTGTTGACAACCACTCTTGATTTCTGAAAGATAAACAAAATCTGAGAAGATGGGGATATCTTGATAATCTTACATATATTGTGTTCTCATCTAAAATATTAGATCTGTCTTCTGCCATTTCTCTAAAGAAATTTAGATTTTTCAAACTTCTAATTTACCTCTGATCTTAGATGATTTTTGATTTGTTTCAAAGAGAAGATAGTTTCCTTAATGTCAAGCTGACCAAATCAGATCAGAAATCTATTTGAAAACACTAAACTGGATCATAAAAAATCTCAAAGTTTTTAATTCATTTTTAAGAAAACATTTCCCCCTCTTTTTGCTTAATGGTAATAATATATTCCCTGATAACTAATCCTTTCAGTAATATTCATAAAGGAACACATCAAGCAGTACAAGCTGACTTTCAATTTAGCATTTTTTTTATTCTTAGTTCATTTCAATTTTGTGTCATAGCTTGCAGGGAAATAATTTTACCTACACTTTTTCTTGAACTATTAAACTTATTGAAAACTGAAAACATAATATTTTTGCTTGGAATAGGAGTAATTTTGTTTGAATTTTACAAAATCATACTTATTCTCAAAGGTAGTTTTAAAAAATAAACACCATTATCTTAGCTTTCAATATAAGCAAGAAATTAAAAAATACACTGACTTAAGTTGTCAGAAAGCTTAAAGACCTTGAAGCTGAAATAGATTTTTTCAAAGAAAAATTGTCTGCTGATTTTTATTAGAAGAAACAAATACTCCACTGTGAATTTGATGCAAAACTAGATAGCTTGGAAGATTTCCTTTTACTTCCTCCTAAGCTGAGAGTTTTTCTTTGTGTTAATTAATAAATTAATAGCAGCTTAGATGGGCAAGAATAAGTCAATTTTATTTTGCAAGATAATCAGATATATTCAATAATGGATTGAATTAATTTGAGGGAATTTTTGTGGGTCGTGTAGTTAACTGTAAGATAAAATAATATTTCTAACTCTAAAAATAGTCACGAGAAAAATAATCCAAATATGATTCCCCAATAACCAATCAAACTTCGATAAGAATAAAATAAGCAAACAATCAATTAGTTCACAAGTATTTCAGACATTAGTTTTAGTGAATTCCATAGACTAAGAATCCTAGAAGAATTTCTTCTAAAAGATAAAATCCAAAACTATCTTTATTCTCTCATATTCTCCAACTACAACTCTTCTTGTGAAAAAATGAATGGGAACAATCTAAAGAAACCTAATTCTCGAAAATCATAAAAGAATAAGGACAATTATAAAATATCGCTCCAGACTAACTGCAAGGAAATGTTCATAATGATTTAAAGATAGTTTAAGCATCTTCTAGCATTACATATTTAAAAAATAGAAAACATTTACATTAGTTTATAATCAGAATTATGTAAGCGATTCTATCTTTACCAAATTAATTAACTGATTAGTAGGCAAACTCACTTATTACTTTATATTACATCAAGAGAAGTAGTTCATTTAGTTTTATTCATGTTTCCCCTTTCTTTAATTTTGAAAGATAGTTAGAAGATAAATTCCACGTCAGATAAGTATTATCGCAAGCTTTTATGACGATTTGCTGTTTGTAATGTGGCTAAATGCTTTTTCTATTAAGAATTTTCTGAAAGCCTGTATTAAAGTCAATATCTAAAAAAATAGCACCTTTAAGAGTGAAGGAAATCAACTTCTTTCATCAAATCATATTGAAAATACTTATTAGAATATTATTAACGAAAACTACAACTCCAACAATATTGTTTACTAGAGTTTGGCTGGAATTGTGTACAGTAATCGCAACAGAAAAAAAGATAAAAATCAGAGGTGAAAAATAAGGTTAGCCTGTTGCTTCTTTGAAAAGTTTAATGAAAACAAAAGAAAAGCTTAGAAGAAAAGAGGATAAAAACAAGAAAAAAGAAACAAATTTTCAGAAAAATATAACAAATTTAATTAAAAGAAAAAATAAATTGAGATGAAAACTGCTACTGTTCTAGTCACCGTCGGCTTATTGCTCACCACCGTTTTCACTGGTGTCGCCCTCTTTGAGGCCATGAAGCACAACAAACCTACCCCTTACCATGATAATCTTAGCAAAATCGCTGAGGAGATTAACTCTCTCCACACCACTTGGAAGGCTGGTGTTACTCCAGGTGGGTTAACTCCGATATTGCCGGAGTTAAGGCTCAGATGGGTGTCCTCGAAGGAGAACCCAATGGTATTTACGTTGAAACCGTCAATGATGTTGAAGTTGGTTTACCTGAAACTTTCGATGCTAGAGAGCAATGGGGATCATAATGCCCTTCTCTTTGGGAGGTGAGAGATTAATCAAACTGCGGTTCTTGCTGGGCTTTCGGTGCTGCTGAGGCTCTCTCTGATAGATCTTGCATTACTCTCGGAAAGGACATCAGACTCTCCACTGAGAATCTCGTTTCTTGCTGCTCTTCTTGCGGAGATGGTTGTGATGGTGGTTATCCCATTGCTGCTATGCAATACTACGTTAAGACTGGTCTCGTCACTGGTGATCTTTACGGAACAACCGGTTGGTGCTAAGCTTACACTTTTGCCCCTTGCGCTCACCACGTTAACTCCATCATCTACCCTGCTTGCACTGGTGAACTTCCTACCCCTGCTTGCTCTAAGTCTTGCGATGCTGACTCAACTTATCCCCTCTCTTACAATTAAAATCTCCACAAGGGTTCTAGAGCCTACAAAGTTGAAAATAACTAAGATGCAATCAAGACTGAAATCTTTAACAATGGACCTGTTGAAGTCGCTTTAACTGTCTATGAAGATCTCCTTACCTACAAATCAGGTGTCTACCAACATACTACTGGTAAGAAACTCGGTGGTCACGCAGTCAAGATGGTTGGTTGGGGTGTTGAAAACGGAACTCCCTACTGGACTATTGTCAACTCTTGGAATGAAAGCTGGGGGAACAGCGGTACCTTCAGAATCAAGAGAGGAGTCAACGAATGCGGTATTGAAGCATCTATTGTTGCTGCTACTCCTGCTAACTGATTCTTATTATTAAGAACTCAAAATGAATGTCTAAAATACTTGTGTATTGATAACATTATTAAAAACATTCAGATAAATCGACTGGATTAATTTTATTAATTTCTGCAAAAGGATTATTTTATCCAACAATTTTTATTCTTTATCCTTTTCGGTTATTTTTTGTTAAAGTAATCAAAACTAAGCTAAACTGCAAAGACTCATGATTTTACCCTACAAAACAAAATGAGAAAAAAAGAAGGAAAAGATTAGCGCTTTATTAATAAATTATTATCGATTATTTTCCTTAGAACCAAACTTAATTAATTAATCAAGAGGTGATTAAAGAGATGATATTAATAGATGACTATTTTTTAAGATTCAATCATGAAAAAAACAATATTATGAAGAATTATTATTCTGAAAATAATAACGCAATAATTATGAAAGAAAAATCAAACACAAAAATACTAAATGATAATTCTAAAAATAATTTGACTTTCTATCTTTAAAACAAATTGGATAGGAATTTTTTGTGTTTTAACAAAATAATCTTAACAAAAATTACATATTAAGTTAGGTTTCTTCCAAAACTAAAATAATTTTTCTAGTTATTGCATTCTGGATCTCAATATTGAGTTTATTAATACATGAAATAGTATTTTGAAACTGTTTTTCTTTCTGCAATTTTTGTATTTCTTTATCCACCATACCAATAGAGTGTAATTTATTTGCCAATTATTTAAAAAAATAAAATGGTTATTCTTTCAGACCGATTCTAACAACAGTCGGGTGAACATTTTGTATTAATATGAACGAAATCAGCTATCTCATAATTTCCAGCTTCCCTCAAGAACAATTAATTATCAAAAAGTTATTAAAACGATGTAATCTAAATTCAGTTCCACTTAGAATGCTGCGACATCTCTTTCAAATGCTATTGTTCCTTTGGATATTGAAGAAACTGCAGAAAAGACTTAGACTATTATTTTATTTGCTCCTCAACTCTAAAACTAATAGCCACCTTTTGTGCAAGCATAAGAGCCTATTAATAGCCCAAATAATGCCAAGTAACATGGCTTTTAGAAGAAAATTATTATCTTATTTTATTTTTCAATTTCTAAACTAAGAATTCTCAAGACTACTTCGAAAGATGATTTGAGAACAACGGTTTTACTTTAATGGCCTTATCTTAAACTTCATAAGAAGACTAGCGAATGGATTGCAGAAGTAATCATTTTTTTTTAATGGGTTTATAATGTTCCTGGCTTTATTTCAGTCTGTTTACCTCATAGCGCTACTATAAGCGCGCTTGGGAAACTCTCTGCATCTACTGCGAAAGAAGAAAAGGAGAAATGAGTGTTACAGATAGGATTCTTTTAAATAGAAGACTACTCATGTGTGCTACCAGAATTCTCAAAGAGTCCCTCGTCGATACAGAAGTCGAAAATGAAGATAAAATATATGCCTTCTTAGACAGAGCAACTCGAGTGGTCTTCGAGAGCTATCGCTATTTATCGTTGTATATTACTTATCTTCTTCCGAATGTCCAAGAGACAATTGAAGAAAAGTAACCTGTTGAAGGCTAAGCTGCTTAAAAAATTCCATCACCAACACTTCCTATTGACCCTGTGAATTTAAGCTACTTGACATCAGACGAAGAATTTTCAGCTGATGGTGAATCAAAACCAAAACTTTAAACGGTTGCAGAAGTTAATACAGCGTATCAATTTCTTAACTCTCGTGATTTGAAGCTTAAGTATTTGAAAGGACATGAATTTATTTCCATCGAAAAGATCAATTACATGCTTTCTCTCAAGAACATCCGCCTTAATAGTAAGTAATTATTTAACTATTTGGTCTTTCTTATTTGATTGCTTTGTTCATTAGTTCAAATGGAGTTAGACTAGTTTTTTATCAACCTCATCCAGTTCTTCACATGGGCTGCATTCATGTACAAACGATTTCTGAAGTTTAGGAATGCATACTGGTATCTCAAAGAAGCCGAGCGAATAGCAGATTCATTCACTGAATTCAACAACGAAGAGATTCTCTGTGTTAGTTCGAAGACATGCATTGCCTTAGCAAACCTATCTTTCGAAGCAGGCAGGTAAATATTCTGATAAGGAATATGGTTCTTTTCAGATGATAATTTCAGTCGTTTTTAAGAACCGGGTTAGCGATTAAGAAAACAGAGAAAGCTATACTGATGCTTCAGTGTGAGCTGGGAATTAGACAAACCAAATGGGATATTTCAAGAAATAAAGACTAAGAAGAGGCTATTACAAAAGGAGTTAAAGCCTTAGTAACTGCTTTACTGAATCTAGCTACCTATTAAGAAAGTGTTTCGCTCATCTAAGAAGCCTATTTTTCAGCAAAAACTGCAGAATGGTTTGCAAATAAATATATTAAAGGTATTTTACATTGAGATCTAACAATGACTTGTATGAAATTATAACTTTAAACACACAAAAGGGTTAGATGAGGTCAGAAAATTTAGCTAAAGAGTTAGTCAAGATTACGATAAGCTGTATTCAGACTACCTTGAAACAAGAGGAGATCTAGAAGTGGTTGCTCAAAAAGTCTTTTGGGATGAAATCCACACTCTCTACTCAAATTGGGAAGAAGAATGTACTCCTTAAATACAATTCTTATGATTAATAAGCATCCATTTTGAAATAATTTTCAGCACATTCATGTGCTAATCTCTTATTTATTTGGATTATTCGATAGAGAAATAAAAACCATCTGCAATTAGCGACCACATAAACCGCAGCATTTATGATCGATTTCTTATGGATGACATCAACAGAATTCAATTTATCAAGCACAAAATCACTTAAAAAATATCCCTTCGAGAGCTTGATAAAGCATAAATCGAGGAAAAAAGGAGATATAAAGAAGTTTTCAATAAATATCTGCTCGAGAAATAATAATCTAGTGACCCACAAGGAAGCTAGATACAATTAACAAAGGAATCAACCAAAACAATCAGTGGAGCTTCTGATAATTTTGAAGGAATTTAATAGGAAAATACGATTTATGAGAGAACTCATGAAGATGATGATGAAAAAATAGAAGAGAAGGAAAAAGAAGAGATCAAAAAGGTTAATTCTGAAGATGAAGATCAAGAAGAAGAGGAAGATTGGAAGGCTTAAAGCTAAAGCAAGAATACATAGATTGATTTAGATGACTCAGCAAGTAGTGATGATTTCTTCGGGGATATCTTCGAAGGATTCATGTCTTCTGATGAAGAGGTTATTCAAACTAATGCCATACGTTTGTCGTTTCATTAACATTTTGTATTCCTAATCAAAAGGAAAGTAAAGATATTGAAGATGGAACAGAATAAGACAGCAGTCTTGCTGAAGCAAACTATCAATTCAAATAGGTTCAAAAGAAAAAGTTAGTTAAGAAGAAAAAAGAATACGGTCCAAATTATGCTCCAAAGCTGCTGACTACTAATCTGTGTAAGTATCTTTTGTAAAGTTATCTTGATTTCTGATAAAATTGCATTTAACAACTTATTTTAGTCTTCTAGCCGATTGATAATCTCAAGCTAAATAGAGATCTGCACCATCAAGAAACACAGCAGAAAACTAATTTTAAGGAAGCTAGAGAAAAATTGAAGAGGTAGAAATACTCTAACTCCACTTATAAACAGCCTTCCGACTTTAAATAGGAATTAGATATTAATAGTAATTAGTCAAATTACTCAGAAAAATGAAGGAGAGTTAATCATTTATTTTGATTTTTAAGTTTTTGCACCAATTCGAGAGGGCTTAAAAGAAGGCAAAACAAAGAAAGAGATCATTAAACAGTTCCTTCGCCCTTAATCTGCCAATGAATATGAATTCCAAGGAATGGATGAGATCTTAGATAATAAGCTGAGTTCAGCTTTGTAGCAAGACGGCCAAGAAAGCAAACCAATTTTATGGGTCGATGAAGATTTCAAAAATGAAAAAGGCATTGAATTCAAGTGTAAAATAGCCTAATATATAAAATTTAACAAAATTATGACAACTTATACAATTATTCTTATCGTAATAGACCGAAGAGATGTGAGATATACTCAACGAATTTTAAACATCAAACGCATATCAGAACTGCAGAATAAGTGCATGCCTATTAATTACAGTTAGTTCCCAAATAAGGTAAAGTGTTTTTAACATGAAAAGTGATAATACTTTTATACTTTTTTATTTATTTTGTATGGATTATGCTTGAAACTTAGATTACCTTCGACAAAAGAATAAAAGATGAAGCCTATGTCATAGAGGGTAAGACATGGTTTAGAGATTTCCTTGACAGCAGAAAAAAGAAGCAAAATGAAATATTCTAAGGAGAGATCAAAGGACAAAGTAGAGGCAGAAATCTTCGAGAAGTTATTTTCGCTAATAGAGAAAATTCTGTTTTCTAAGAAGCAAACTATCTTAGGTAGATCTATTTGGATTATGTGTAGAATAAAAAGGAACAAGCTAAACTCTTGAGGCTATCGAAAGAACGTGATATTGCTGATAAACAGTCAAAATAACTTAAAAGAGACTAAAATAGTTTGGTTATTCCAGCAGTAGAATCATTGGAAGATTCTAGAGAAATAGGAAGAATCTCTAAACTGTAAATTGAAGAGCATGAAAAATCTCCTTTGAGTGTTGGTGTTGCTAAAGGAACTTCTATACTTTAAATATAACTTGCGGGTGCCACAGCATAGTCTATTTCCTCAGAGCATGGGTTCTAAAGTGCAATTCGTCGTTAATTCGAAACCAAGAGAGATCTTTAAATGCCATTATCGGCTAGAAACAGGAAATTAAAATGGTCGATTAAAGAAGAAAATACTGATGAAGCTATAAATCTTTATTAGTTTTCAAAACGAGACATAAATGGAAATACAAGGAAAAGAAATTTATCATCAGGATTAAATAAAAAAGGTCCGTTTCTTTCTGCCAAGACTTCTCCCCTTCGGAATAGTCCAAAACCAAAATCTAGAGATAACTCTGCAGATAAAACGGATTATATGGTTAAACTTGCTGGATAGAAATCAAATGTATAATCGAAGGCTCAGTAGATTTAAAACAGATGGGAAGCTGATTAGAACGACTATACAAAAATGAATTTTAATTCTCAGAGGGACTATAAGGACAAGTTACTTTAGAACTCTTATAAATCTAGCATAGTAAGAAATATTTTTTAATTATTTAGCAAAGAAAATTACTAATGGTTTTGTTTTGATAAAATAGAGTATGAAGATAGTTGGTGACGAGCTGCAGTTGAATTTGAACAAAGATAAGAAACAACTCTAATAGACCAAATTCAAGCTTGGAGTTACAAAGAACATGGCGGTTGATGATAACTTTGGCAAAAGGTAATTTTCAGTTTAAACTTTAAAAAATATTATTTGGGTCAAAATGAATAAAAAAAATATGTTATTTAAGTGGTTTTAGAAGGTTAATTTGATTTTTGCATTGTTTGTAATAATAATTCTTTTTCTAATAAAGGCTGATCGAGCATGAAGAACAGAAGCTTTCAAAGTCTATCAAGGGAATTTCAAGTAAAGGTAACAAAGATTTTATGACCTTCACGGAGATTGTCCGGATGGCTAAAATGAAAAAAAAGAAAGAGTACTCTAAATAATCTTCTTCTGCAGGCTCAGTATTGAAGCTTTGATTTGATCTAAAATCAAACATATTGTATGTTTTATTAAACTCCAGAATAATTCTCACTTTAAATAATCTAGATAAGTAAATTTAAAATAGTTCTAATAGCGCTTATATTAAGTGGATATAATATCGAATTAATAGAAAGAGAAAAATTATCTATCATTAAAATTAAAGTAGTCATGAATTTTCAAAGACTAGAAAGTGAGCAAAAACCATAAGAAAAGGAAACAAAAGAAAAATAATATTAGGAAAAGAAAAAAGTTTAATTTCAAGGAACAAAGAAAAAACAAAATCAAATTAGTTAACAATGCCCCATTTTCCAGAAGAAATCGAATATAGTGACAAATATGCCGATGATTACTATGAGTATCGTCATGTTATTCTTCCAAAGAATATCTTTAAAAAAATGCCACGCAATCGGATCATGAACGAAACTGAATGGCGTTCTCTTGGAGTTTAATAAAGCAGAGGCTGGTAACATTATGAAATCCATCGTCCAGAGCCACATATTCTTCTTTTTAGAAGAGCAAAAGGATCAGATCCACAAACTGGAAACCCTCCTCCTGGATTCAAGGCACCTTATTGAAAATCAAATGCTTTCTTTAATTAGTTTATCTCTCTCATTCTCTCAAGTTATCTCTTTTGCAAGAAATTATTCTTCATTTATGATTTTATCCTTCCCATGAAACTTGTGAAGATTATATTTTATATTAAATTGCATTCTCATATCTAACAAAAAATTTGCATTTCAAGTTTAAATTCATTATTTTTTTGTGAAATTTTTGAAATCATTTACATACATCCCTTTGTTTTTTTTTAGATATTTCTTTGCTTAGCAATATTACAAATAGATAAGAAATTTGAGTTAGGGATATTAATTTAGGTAGACAATTGAGATAAAATTTGATTCAATATTTAAATTTCGTTTTGCCTGCGAGCATCTAAATTGTCAATAACCCAAAGATTCTGCTTTTATTTCACTTGGCGATGATAACGAAATTTTCTGGGCTAAGAACGAAATCACAATATTTCACAATTCTCCCTTTCCTTCCTTTCTAAGTTAAATTAAGTACTCTTCCGATATCTAATATT
>Ga0302271_10000645_pt1 | contig 34355 bp, 14 predicted proteins | sample III_Bog_N1_1_FD_198767 | JGI IMG/M metagenome (GOLD analysis project Ga0302271, IMG submission 198767) | Peat permafrost microbial communities from Stordalen Mire near Abisko, Sweden - III_Bog_N1_1 | ecosystem: Environmental > Terrestrial > Soil > Wetlands > Peat | place: Sweden: Abisko... | reverse complement strand
TGCAATATCCCATAATAATCTTGAAAATATTTAGTATCCTCTTCAAAATACTCATTTCCCGCTGCGGTACATACTCGCTGCTTGCCCTCAATAAGCTCAATAGAACGAATGTCATAAAAAATTGAGAGTATCTTTATTCAAAGAAAACTAAGTTCATTTGAAATCTCTATTGTAAAATTATCTCATTAACTTAAGAAATAATTATCTGCTGCATTTAGATAAACGGTAATTAATTGTCTGGAATTCATAACAAACAAACAAAAATAAACTATCTTAATCATTTCTAAGCATATTATGAAAATAAAAACTATTTGATGTTGATGAACAAATTGACTTTGGATATGTTCATTTTATGTCAATTATTTTTAATCATTTTTTTAAAATAATAATTTTGCCCATTTTTTGAGTAAATTACATTAATAATGTATTCTTACAGCAGTAAATAAAAATTACATTATTTTGTGTTGAATGAGTGTTACTTTGTGAAATCTTTGACGAGCAAATATTGAAAATGTCGCATGATAAATTATCATGAAAAAATAATTTACATTTACACATCTAGTTTGTTTCAATTTTAATCAAAATTACAAAATTACAAGAAAAATTAGAACTATTCTTGCTTACAGTTTTATTATTTTACATGGATGTGGGAGAATTTACTTTTTATCTCATTTTTAATTTTTTTTTGTGAAATTAACAAACTTCTTGAACATCACGTCTGATTTTGCTTTAAAATCTAGTTGATCGTTGGCATTCGCTCTTGAAAAACATTAATTTGCTTGAAAATAAACCAAAAAAACTCCAAGGAAGTAGAAATAGAAAGGGTGTTTGTTATAAATCTCCATGCAAAGCTTATTTTTGTTGAGTTTGAAATGAAAAACTACCACTTTTGCTATTTTGCAGATTTTTCAAAAAATACTTTCAATAAATGGTATTTCTAGATGAAAGTGAGAAGAACAAAGGAATGGTTACTTGTAAATTGTAATCTTGGTTAGAAAAAGAGAGAACTAGAAAAATAATATACCTTTCAAATTCTCAAAACAAAACTAGAAAGTCTGCATGAGTTGTCAAATAGACAATTAAATTCAAATAAGTTTCGTCATTAATTAGCACAAGGGGGGATAAAAATAACATTTCAGATGCATTTTCACATCTGTTTCAGTGAATCATTAAAAAAAAAGTATTTTGTTGCTATCTTATGCTAAAGACCTGCAATAGTGTTTACTTGTTAACCAATCTTTTTCAACCCAGAAAGAAAAAAGAAATTCGATCAACAGAATGTTTCTGATTGTCTATGAAACCTTGTTTTTTAATTTTAGAAAGTGTAAACCTGCTGTTTTTAAAGCTGTAAATTCTTAGAAGAGAAAAAAATTCTAGCTTTTGTAATTTGTAAATCTCTTAAATCGCTGAGACTAAAATTATCCCGACAATGGAATCTAATTTTTGAGTGGAAGACGTAGTCTCTTACATTTAATATTTGAATTCATACTTTTAGTCTCATCAAGATGTTTACAGCTATTCTTTTGGTTTTCAAGAAAACAAAAGAAGAATTGAGTAAGTGAACTAAATTGAAAGCTGAAATAGCTTGTGAAATTTGATTATCTCAAAAACGAGTGTAATTAGAAAAAGAGTCACTTTTGCTGAGCAGATTGCAAACATCTCTCGTAGATTAACAAAAAATGGAGTTTTTAAACAAAACCGATTTTAGAAATTTTTTAAACTAAACATAAAAGAAGTGGATATTACATTTTAATAAATAAAGTTAATTGATGATAAATGAGATTTTATTGCTACAGATTGGCAGTATAATTAATGCCTGTAAGCTAAGAATATCGGAAGATACAACCCAAATAGGGTTCAATAATGCAAAGTCGTAGCAGTGCATTATCCAGGAATTCTTCTTAATCTTTTTCTTATGAGAGAACTCTACGATGGAAGGGAAAGCCTTGGACAACTATGGAAACCAACTTCTTTTTACTCTTTATTATTATCGTTTTCTTCGATTTCTTGTTACTTTGCCATCATTTAAATAAATTAGTATGCTAAATCCTGAGAGTCTGCAGATTTTTTTCTTTTTTGTTCAACCTACTCAGGTACTCCCTCTGGAATATGAAGGCTTGATCTTCTTCTAATGTCCTCAGTTTCATGTTCATGTTTAGGAGCAGAAGGCTTGCCTGTAATGCAGCCCATAAGTGATATTTTCCAAGTTAATTATGTGATTTATTAAATAGAGAAAATAATAATATTTGCAACTAAAAATAATTCTTAAGAAGCACTATTTGTGCAGAAGCATATAAAACTTCTTGAATTTTTTTCTTCCCTCCCCGCATTATTTGACTTTTTGCGTATATTTTACAACTTTTGTGGATGGATCAAATCAAGCAAGAAATGCATAGTCAAACAAGATCAATTAATTGAGGAGTATTATCAATCAATACTTTCTCAGATAATATCCCTTTGATTGGCTATATTTCGCTTTGTGGTTATTGCTGAAAAAGCAAATTATTCAATTATCTTCGTTTTTCTGCACGGCAGTTTACTTCACACAAAGGTTTCAATCAAAGAAGAAAAAAAGAAACTTGAAATTGTTTTTTTTGGGGTAGTCACTGATGTGTTTTATCCAAAAAAAGCTTTAAGATTACCAAAAAATATCTATCTTATGTCATAATTGATTCAGTAATTCAAAGTGATTCGAGGGAACAATAAGACAATATCTAATAATTGAAATTAAAACACATAATGTTGTTTTTTGCTTTATTTGACCATTTTCAAAGATCGAATCTTCATATTCTTTGCTATTTCCTACCTTCTTACTCTCTGATCTCGATTATGTCTAGGAATTTAATCTCAAAATTAGTTGATTCGGTATTTACTTGGAAAACGAGTGAAATTCTTTCATTTTTAGGTGGAATTCGAAAACTGTTTTTAATTGATTTTTTTTTTAAAAAGAAAGAAAATCTAAAACAATGTTAAAAATACAAAAATCAAAGAAAATCATCATCTGTGCTTACAACTAGTTCAGTTACCCAAAGATCCATTTCAATTTCTGATTATTTAGGTAAATATCTCTTGAGGTTTGTTGTTTTGCATGAACTAATAATACTTTATCTCCTAAAAATCAATCTGATTTTTACTGTTCTCAGTAATTTAAAGATATTTGTGATATGTTAATTATCATCAAGCAATACTGAATTAATTAAATTTGATTTTTAAAACAATAAGTTAACAAAAAAAACATAAAAATAAAGGTTTTTATAAATAAGTAAGTTCATTAAAATACAAAGGAAAAAGGGCATACAAGAACTGAACATATTTAAAACTTGTAGAGCATTTTAAAACATATTAGATTAACTTGGTGGACATTATTCTGTTAATAGATAATGTAGCTCATTGGAAATATGTGTCTAAAAAAAAAGAAAGTAGACTCATTCTTTATTTAGATCGCAAATAAACAACAAAAAATTATTAGCATAATCTATTTTGAACTGCTTCCAAGCTGGATTAATAAAAGAAATTAGATACTGTTAGTAACAAAAATATTTAAAATCCTTAAAAATACTCAATGTCTGATATGGATAGTAGAAAAAAATAGCATGAACACTGAAGAAGATGAAGTAAGAATTGCCCTTAAGTAGGGAGTTTGCCCATGTAAAAGGCTTAAAATACAAAATAAGAAATAATTGAAATCAAAATGGAGGTCTCTCACTCGATGTCATATAAATTCAAAATCTCAGTTTAGAAATTTAAAATACCAATTTTTCTAAGAATCTTGTGATTATTCAAGAAATAATCTATTCCTGCTACTTTTTCCTTTTTCTTATTCTTTTACAAGCATTCCTTTCCTCGAATTATATTCCAACAATTTTTTAAATTTTGTCCATTGAGTATTTTCTTTTCCCCTTTATCACTTTGCTTATTTTTTCTGTCTTCTTTGTGTTTATTCGTTCTCAAGTTAAGAAAGTAATTAAATATTTATGTGTTTGAAACAAACCGCACAACTTTAATGTTTCAAAATATTTCTACTAACCATTTAGTAATAAAAGTTAAAATCCCTAAGTGCATTTTTGAGTGATTATTTGAATAGCAGTGTTTTTGTTGGTTGTTCAATAAAAAACACAATAATACAAAGAAAATTAACAGAAATAATAAGCAATCCCATAATTTTCAAGGTTGAATCTAAACTGAATCATCTTGAATTTGATTTTTATCTGTTTAAGTAACTTCATTTAGAGACTGCTCAATTTCTTCTGGCTTTTCTTTGTTTAATTGCTTCTTCGATTAGAGTACTTATTTGTAATGTATTACTCCTTCTGTACGTTGGAAGTACCATGCATCAAACTTGATTTTCTTCGTTATTTCAACTTCAATAAGTTTCTCTAAAGGGATTGATTTACTCTAGCCTGCTAGTAGAACATCCTCTTTGCCAGCATTCGAGGAAAGAAGATGACTTGTATTAGGGTATGCGATGAACTCGATGTTATTTTATTAGCTAACTTTGCGTGCTTTCTAAGCTATTTTTTCTTCATTTTTGCGTTTATTTCTGTTAAGGAACACAGGTATTTCTGAATTTGACGATTTATTCTATTATCTCTCCATAATCGCAGTCGTAAATGATTTAAAATAATCTTTAGATCGTTGAATCTAATCAATATCCCAATTTTTATAATAAGAGTCAATATAATTCAGGTAAAGTATGTTCGATCCTTTGACTCTAGTGAATCTGAAGAAACTCCTATGATCAGGAGGTCCTGGTTTATTCGTGGAATCCAGTATGATCTTATTGATTTTAGCATAAATTGTTTCTTCATGAAGTGAGAGAATAGAGCTAGGTTTGAATTCATCTGGTGTCACGTAAAGTGCAAGGAATTTATTCGATAAGTCATCAGCAGATAAAGCTTGTAAACTTTTCACAGCTGACTGCAGTGTCTTATCTATTGTGAACAGTAAAAACGCTTGTTTTCCAAAAATACTTCTCAGATAATCTTCATATTTCGTGTCCCTAGCTTTCAGGGATCCTACCAAAATAGTCTTGAACGCACTGTATCTTTCCTTAGCGAGTTCGGCCTTTTCTTCTTCACTGAGCATGCGTGTTTTCTCGTTGTCTTCAAAGCTTCGAGAAATCTCAGCTGCCTTGAATAACCGCTCATACAAAACGTAGAAAAATCTAATGAATATGTAGAGACTCTTCGTCCCATAGAAACTCTCCATATCTCCACTTTCACATTCTGGCAAATATGCATTCTCTTTGATTTTTTCATTCCAATAGGCCATCTCACGGATAGTCTCTTTGCTTCCTTCCTCATCCAGCATCTCATCCAAACTACCATCGCTATGACCCTATTCAGAAAACATTTAAAAATAATTTCACAAAAATGAATCTTTTTACATGTTCATAAGGATGTTTTGGATGCTTTTTATCATCTTCCAAGTCCATTTCGTGATCTTTTAATGTCTTTTTGCTTGTAGATGTTGTTCCAGGTGCTCGTGAAGGACTCTTTGGTCTCTTTTTCCCTTTAGAATTATCTCCATCCTCCACAATTATTTTGGGATTCTCATGGGTATTCTCATCTTAATCCTCACCTAGCTGATGTTTATCATCTTTCTCTTCTTCTTCAACGTCTTAATGCATCCCTTCTTTGACTTATCTATCATCTTCTTCACGAGAAATTGGACGGAGATATGCATATATTTTCTCAAAAATCTTGTTCTCAATATCAGTAACAACTTTAATTATCTTGTTCTCATTCAAAACAATGTCACTTTGTTCTACCACTGCGAAACTAAACCCAAACAATCCTTTAAGGACAATCTACGCATTCTTTTTGATTTTTTCTCTTTCAGAAGCATTCAACTAAGCAGTCAGTAAATAATGCATCAGAAGAGAAAAAGTGTCCTCGCAGATCTGCGCGTCTTCAAAGATAAATGTCATTATAGGGAGAGTATGTTTCCGAGGTTCTCGCATGTAATCAAACCCATGCAGGAGATGCTCACTTGATGCATGGGAACACTTTTCAATTGTTGTTGTGCCTTAGAATGTATTTAAAAACTAGAAATAATTCCCTGGATCTGTTTCAAAATCATGTGCATTTTCAAGTCCATCTTCTAAGTGTACATTCTTTAGAGCACTACCTAAAGCACTTCCAGCTGTTCTTTAGGTAACCACTGAAATAACTTCTACGGGCTTAACTGGCTGTTCTTTATTCACCGCAGAGGATTTCAGGAGAATCTTATTTCTGAATTCTGGCTCTTTCTCAAATCTCGAAGCAAGAGTGAATTTTCTGTCATGTCTCTTGAAAATAAACGACCGATGATCCAGCGATCTATGGAAGTTCTTCTCTGCAACTTCATGCCATTACTTCTTCGCTTGGCTTGTTTTTGCATCCTCAATCTCTTTGAGTTTTGTCCTTAATCTTTCAAGTGTTACGCTGACAGTTTTCTTCGGGTTAGACAAGAGAATTTCACATATCTCTTATTACTCCGGTGATCCATTCTTATACAAACACACAACCATTTTCAAATCGATCGCTAGCTGCATTAAAGCCCTGCACTCAGCTGGATCATCACACACTTCAATTTTCTCCATGGTTTTGATTGTTCTCCTGTACATTTGAATATGATGATCGAATTCATATTTTTCATCTTCACTTTTGAAAAGCTACTCTTCATATTGATTCTTTCTCATGATACTGAACGTCACATGCTCAGTTCCTTGAGGCACAGTGACAATTGATGTATTTAAGATACTTTTAGTTAGTGGGGTGGAGTTTGAGCAAAATTTAGGGTAAAATCTAGGCATCTACACATAACTATGAGTAAATCTCTCATGATTATTGAAATCCAAGTCATTTAACGGCTTAAATTACGGTGTAGCCCTTCTACGAGAGTTTTCTCTACATTCCACAAGATCTTTAAGCTATTCAATGAACTTTTCAGGGTTAGCAAATCCTTGAAGAAGATATGATCCCTACTCAACCATCTCACTCGCCGTAATAATGCACTCCACATATAAATACAGTAATTTCAGCATGTTCATAAAAGCCATGGGATCCATGTGGTTATCCGTCAAATAAAGGAAGTTTAACTCACTCTAAAAAAACGAAAAAATGATCACATTAGTTTAACTCAAAATCAGCTGAATCAAAGGGATTGTTTTATCTATTTTAATAACAAATTATCCAAAATATTAACGTTTGCAATTGCGCTATCTTGCTATTATCCTAGTAGGATAATAATTTTTGAATATTTATTGTTAGTAGTACCCACCTCCCATCCTCTTGACAATACATTTTTAAATTTAATATCCAACTCAAAAAAGAAGAATGAAAACTAAATTCTGCACCTTTATAGCTCCCGGGTAGCTGATATTTTTCTACTGCGCCGCCGGAATTATATCTTATCCATCGAATCCTACAAAATTCAAAAGATTATTATTTTGTGGGGGAATTTTTAAAAAGTAAAAAATATTAAATATTTTCGAATTAAGGAATGTTTTTCTGTGTATCTGACCATTAAGACCAGCTCGCGAGACAGAATGAGGATAATCTAAAGGAATGTCGCCACCTCGAGCAGAAGGCACTTTGTAATGACTTGCACCTCCTTAAGCTGAACTGATTCCGTTTGGTGTGAGATTTGATTTTGCCTAAGAAAACTAGCCATTATTACTTTAATTTCCGACAGGTAATGTGTTCTTTTCTCCTTATTAGTCTTTATTAGCATTCCCTGTCTTGTTGAGTTAATTATTCTATCCTTTATTTTATCTACCCTTTTTTGTTTATTTTGCAATTTTTGTGGGATCGCTTTACAAATTTGAAGATAATATTTACTGAGATTAACCTTTTTCTTGCAATAATTGATTTTACTGTTATTACTACTATGCTGCTTGGTTCTCTAACGCCGAATCATGTGCCATTTACTCTTAAAAGAGAGTCCTAACTTTATGGGAAATCTAGTGATCTTCCCCGAAAATCTCACTGCAGGTCTAAATGAAAAGCCTTAATTGATCCTCCTGCCCATTGAGCTTTTCTTAAAGAGCTGACACAAACTCATTCATTTTATCTGGGCAATCCTACTTTATGACTTAGCACACCATTTGAAATTTCTCTCGGACGACTTCTTTTTAGTTGACTATTGGCTTTTACGATTGACTCTACTATGAACCTGCATTTTAATTATTATTGGAATGCTTTTTCTTACTCTCCGTAGTCTACGTGTTATCTGTGCCAATCTCACTTCCTCGTAGAGTTGTGAGCATTGATCCGTCTTGAATTTCAAACTGAAAATCGCTATGAAGCATTTTATTTATCTCTCCTGTTAAATCTCCATAAGGACGTAGCATCTCACCTACACCTTCGTGGAATTCACTCCACCGCTCAGTCTCACGATGTGCCTTGCAGAATGCAATGAACTATCTGTAGAATATCTCACTATCTTTTCTCATTTTGGTCATGAATTGCTAGACATGAGATTTTAACTTTTATTAGTTTGTTGTACCAAACCCTGTAGTTTATCCTGATTATCCTCCGATAGAGCCATTTGCTTGGGAGGCTACACCGATTTATGCTAAGGGCTAATGCATTTTGAAGATATCCTCACTTTATGTTGCAATGTTTTACTTTGCTTTGTATTAATTTCCCTTTTATTTATTATATTTTTTGTTTCATCTCCCTTTAACTTTTTCAAGCAGCATCAGCCCGTTTATATTATTGATTGATGATAGCTTTATGGGCTTAAAAAGACTCTATTTTATTAATTTCCCAATCTAAAACAACATGGCAGCATATGTCTTTCATTTTTCTTTGGAATGCAGTTTTTATAAAAGTTCGCTTAAACTACATTCAAAAAGATTAAGAAAAAGTAAAGAAAAGTGACAAAATTCCAAATCCATTGACTTTTTGATTTATTTTTACATATTTTGCAGTGTTAGTATTTGTTTATCTCATTTAAAATGCCAAATTCTTATTTTTTTCCCAAAAATACCTCCATTTTTAATTTCAATGATTGCCAACAAATTAAATCCAAAAGTTGATTTTGAAGTTTCGAATTATTAAAAGCAAATAGATAATCAAATAAGAAGTAATTAATTCTAAAAAATGTTTGAGAAGCAATGATCTCTTTGTTAATCTATAGTTTATTTCAATTCCTTCAAAATAATAGGATTTTTTCAGCTTCTTTAATATCATCAAAGATATTTTATTGCTGTTATTTTAAACGCACATATTGATTTTTGCAGATTTAAATTTTTTTACTTTATCTTGATCCCTGTCCCCCAACTCCTTAACCACTACAAATGAGGCTTAATTATTAAATTTAGACTGTTTTCCCTCGCATTCTAATACAAAAATTTTGAGAGCTAAATGATTCATTCCAAAATTATAAGATCATAGATAAAGAATTGCCCTTCATTTCTTAAGATAGTTTTAACTCTTTGACTGATTTTTAAGCCATAATACTCAAATTAAAGAACGAATTAGAAACAAAGAGGGATGAATGCGAGGCCATTCAGTTAGTGTTAATAGAGACATAGTGTAGCGGACGATATCAAGGGGATCATATTTTTAAGATCAGGGAAGATAATATGGGGCATATGTTCGTTCATTTAACACCGAAATGAACCTAATAGATAAAGATGCTAATAGTAGATAAGAATAAGTACTTTTATTTAAACATTTATTGAATTTAAGTAACTAATTTGTATTGCTTGAAATGAGTAATATTAACAATGAAAAAGGATTTTTTTAAAATTTGTTGCTATTTTATTTGAGTCTGGTGTTTATATGAGCTTCTCCACAACCCCCTTAATTTACTTCCTACCACTCTATCATTTCAAAATAATACTTAGGATTTACTATGTTTTCCCCTAATTTCAATGGTTGGTACCATTAAAAATAAGATAATTTACCCTCAAAAATGAAGAAAATTTGTATTAAAACATAAATTTGTACTAAAAAACTTATTTTAAAATCCTAGTTAATGTTAAAAAATATGTAAACATCACAGATACTGTTCATACTATCACTTCCAATCTAACCTTGAGATAAGATATTTCGTAGCTAATTCATTCTTGACTTTCAATGGATCACTAAATATATCATCTTGCTTCTTTTTCTTTTAAATCAGCAGTTCCTTGCGCTTATTTATCTCATTTTTATTTAAGTTTGACAGCCCTTACTAAGTATTAAACAAGAAACTAATAAATCCTTCAATAGCAGCTTTTCGTTTAGGTTTTTTGACGGTCTTCTATCTAACCTTCAACATAGCTTCAATACTAGCAAATTCCGTTGCAGGATACTAAAAATCAGAACCTAAGAGAGTCAGTATCTTAAAGCAATTCTCAATGATTAGATTCTCGTTGAATAATTCTTTATCGTTTTCGGAGAGAATATATTGATCAAGTAGCTCATTATCTAAAATTTTCTCTAACTTCTTGAGTAGCATCTCTGATTTAACAAGCTCCTAACAACAGCAAAAAATAAGTTATACGCACAATAAAGAGAAATTTCTATTATGTTGTACCTCAACTTTTCTTTTGAGAACTCCTTAAGGATCTTGCGATATCGTAGTTAAATCTGTAACCAAACAAGCAATCGCCTCACTTAGATCAAATCGAGAGAGCTTAGGTGATCCAACAAGTGAAAAGAAAAATTTAAAATAACTAAAGTAGCATCGAGATATTGCTAAGAAATCTTTTTTATATGTCAAGTAGTTGAACAACTTGGAATTTGTTCTCAATGCGTTAATTGCATCTTAGGTATTCATATTCTCTGCTGAATTCGACAACGTATTGATGAAATTCACAAACAATTCAGTACCTAATTTCTTCTCACTCTCCTCATCAAGTGTTAGACTCAGAACTTTCGTTGCGACAATCGAATATAAATTGACTAAATTCTTGACTTTCCCAAGACAATCTGCGAGCAGCTACTCAATTATTCCTATCAGTTGCTTGCATTCTATGAGACTTTCAACTGATCTCCCGACATAAAAATCTACTAACTTTAGGATTGAAAGTGTTTAATTCCCTTTACTCAATAGAAAATTGTCCTTTTCATTGTAATCCAAATACTCAAACTACTCCTAATTACTTATTGTCTTGATTAAGAAAAAATAACTCAAATACATTATTTCTTTTTTTAGCTCATATTCTCCCTTCAAGAAATGTTACCTTTTTGCTTCTCTAATAATGTCCCTGCTCATCTTTTTACGAAGAAACACCCTTCAAGCGATTGTTGAGAATTATGCAATACAACTCATTATAAGAATATTCATTATTTTTGAGTTATTCAAGAGATACTTAAGCAAGAGTGACATCTTCATTCATTTCCGAATAGTCAATAGGAAGTAATGATTTTTTGTCAGCTTTGATTTTGGGAGGTTCCTGTAAATGAACTAGCTTAATAGCGTTTAGTCTGACAGCCAATTCGAGAATTATCTACAAACCCTAGTTCTCCTAAAAAACAGCAATGTATTAACTGATGTCTTAAGACGATAAGCTACACAATGCTGATAAAACCTTCTCAATGATCTCAAAATCATCGAAATACACTCTTGCAAGGCACATCAAAGTATGTAGAGCAATCAAACAAGAATCTGAGCAAAAATAAAGAAAAATGCATAAAAATTAATAAGTTTTGAAAATATGAGTAATTTTACCTTTGTAATTGGGATATTCAACATACAAGAAGAGTTCTTGGACTTCATTTATGGCATTTAGCAATGTCTTCCGCTGAGAACATCCTACGAGTTAAGTTAAAAGTTCTGCAAGAGTTGTCTTTCTGAAATTAAGTTTCTCTTCGATTTCTTCTGTTTTTTGTTTTTTCTCGCCAATGCGCTTATCCAATTCGCTTTATGTTTACTTGATTTTCATTTCTTGCAGTGCTTGAACTGATAAAAATATTCAAAGTTAATTAGAAAAGAATCTTTAAATGTTTAGCTTACTTTTGGAGACAAGTAAAGGTGATTATGTAGTATCAATGATAGAGACAACATCATTTTGATTCGGATTAGGTTCATTGAGCTCAAGATCCAGATTTATTATACTTCCAAGATATTTTTTTTCACACATTTTTTTGACTGGATAAAGTCGCTGATTCAGCTCATATTCTTTGCTCTCGAAGATAAGTACTAATTTCACTTCCAACGCAATATTCTCAACACCTTCCGTTTATTTATACAAAACTGAAAAATTCTCAGATTTTTCAAAGACAATTGAAATGGGCTTGGAATCTTAAATTGATGCTGCAATTTGTTTAAATGAAATCTCTGTAAGATGCGTTGCGAATTCATCAACTACATCAGCTGAGTAATCTGCATAATAAACGATTGTTTTAATCTTAGCACCAATATAAATAAGTTCTTCATCAGCAGTTGGATTTTCTTGAATCTTCTTGAGAACAGATTGAATCGATGAATGAGATGGGTTAAACACAATATTCTTTATCCCTATTTTATTTAAAAAAGTTAAACAAACAAGAAAAATATCAAAGAATTAAGTAGATTCTTTAGAATCATTTACCTTATATTTTCATGAATACCTTTGCCCAATGCAGTGGACTATACGAAAAGCTACCAAGAACGAATAAATTCTGCCTGTTGAGAATATTATAGAACTACTTCATAACATCATTCTAATGATACATCATTTCAGTGAGTGGTTATAAAAAGAAAAACACTTCCCCTGAAGTTTATTTTGCACAGACAGTATCTGCAATGTAAAGTGAGCCTTTACATAAGCTGATCGATCTATTAGCTTTGAGATATTCTTCGATATTTTCTTATTCAAGTTCTTCAAATTCTTTTGTTGAACTTTCTTTTAACGATTCCGATTGATCTTATTTCAAATTTGATTTATTCATCTACTCTTTTGACATACCCGTGAGCATTAATTTCATGTCTATTCTGTCGTTGAAGTGAGAAGTCAAGAAAGATTAAGATTTAAACTAATTAGACAATATGCATCCTTGAGGATCAATGAAATCGGTGTCTCCTTTTTGACTAAAAAAACAAAACAAAAGAAATTCAATCAGAAATCAAATCAGTTTTAATTGTATGTGTATTCTTTGTTACTTGTTCACACTGACTTTGAGTTTCAAGTGAGAAAGAGCAAAAATAGATATTTTAGAGTCAAATTTATTCTTGTCTAGGAGATGCTAAAAGAACAAAAATGCAATCAAAAACACTGCTAAACCAAAAAATATCTTACTTTGTTTTCGTAGCTAATCGGTAAACGAATTCCCTTGCTATCAATAATTTCAGATTATGAGAGATTTACTATCCTGTGAATTTCCACTTTAAGTTCCCCTACATTATCATTAACGAATGGCGAAGCAATCACCCTAGTAAGGATATTCACCCTGAAATTAGACGGGCGCATGTAAGCCAATAACGACTTTTAAGAATACAGATCTTCATAAGATTTAACTGAGTTATTAATTTCCTAAATCGCTGCACTTTAAACCTCCCCTTCTTCAATCTTCACTTCACTATCTTTATTCATGTACTTTAACTGCAAAACGATCGCACAACAGTCCTCCATAAGCTCACTCTAAAAATAAAAGTCCATTTCTTTATTAAACGCAATCTCCGTCATCCTAGAAGAAAGAATTTCAAACAAAAAGAATTAACATAACAATTTCCCACTTTTTTCAAAATTCTCAAATAAAATTATCAAGCAATCGTTACTTAATCGTGTCACCATCCTCTCCTTTTTCTTCATGAACTGAATATGCATCTCTTTTGAATTTTGAACTCAAAGAAAACTTAGAACGCTCTTTATCTGCTTTAATTATTTGCAGAGACATACTAAAGGAGCACTTCATTTTAAGTGAATCCTTAATCTAAAGCGTAGTACCTTTCGGAATGGATAAATGCCATAGATAATTACTCTTCGGTTGATCTTTAAGATACTTCTTAAATTCCGGATTATTGTAAATCGGTGTCATCTTTGCAAGATGAGTTCGCAAAAAGAGCATACTCATACCCTTGAATTTTTTCCTAAATTACTAACTAAACTCATAGCCATTCATGTTAGAATCGTAGTAGATAATCTTATAAATTCTATCTCTAACCCCTGAGAGTTTATTCTTCAACTTAGAAATTGTTTTCAACGTTAACGCATGTGTCTATTTAGTTTCTACTTCTCCAAGACGATATTCTAAAATCACCCTACAAGGAATTCGCTTTAATGTCTCTGCAGTATTATTCTCGTCGCACAATACTAAGAAGAACTCAACTGAAACTTCCTTGTTCTTCAAATTCGATGGATCATTTGCACTTTTTTCTTGAATCTTTTTGTTCCCTTATTTGATAATTGCTTGAATTTTCTTTTCTTCTAACTTCTGTTATGACGTCATACTTCCTTCAACTCCTTCAACGGAGTTTCCTTCAGTATTCAATTATTCATTTTATTAGTCTTCTTCTTGTTTTTTCTCCTCTTCAGTAAACTCAGGAAACGAAATTCTCGAGAGAGCAATGCAACATTTTGAAAGAGCCCCACAGGGTTTATTTGAGTCCCACATATCGATTTAAAGAGAATCAAATATACTTGAGCACTTAAAGTTGATTTAATTCGAATAAATGAAGCCTGAAGCTGTAGATTTGAATTCAGTTTAGAGCATTTTAGTTCCTATTAAATTCTCATTTTGTTTATTCTTATTATTATTCTACAAGAACGAAGGATATTCATTGTTCGAAAAAGCTACTAATTTTTCAAGTGAACTCTAAACCATATCAAAGCCTTGCACGTACAAATTGAAGAAATGAGATGGAAGGAAATCCTTAGCTTTGAGGTCAAGAATTTCAAATTACTTCACGATTAGCGTACCATCTTGAGTTTCAGTGAAAACGTTTTTCAAAAATGTTAATCTTAAACTAAGTATTGCACTTCTGAAGAGAGTATCATTTTGAAGGAATAAACAAAGAGAGATCGAGTTCCTGATCGATCTCCAGTCTAAGGACTCTAAATTCAGAGAAAATGACTCGAATTGCTTCTTTTTTAGATACTAAAAATAACACATTTCTTAAATAAGAGTCAATTCTTTACAATATAATTTGTTTACTTTTTTTGATTTTCCGAAGCTAAAAAACTCAATAATGTTCTTCACAAGGGATATATTCAGCGATTCCTTTTCTGGATGGTGAATTAGACTGATTTATGAATCGAATTAACAGCTATCATTTCTGAAATTCTCTCTTGTTTAGTCTAAAGCCTTTATACCAGATTTATTATTCTGCTTCAACGTTATTGCATTGACACTCTCTTTATCAAGAGATCTAAAAACAAGCTAATTACTAAAAACAGAGCTTTATAAATCTTCTTCTTGCGATGACTTTCCCGATAAATCATCATTACTGAGAATTTAGTTAATCGCTCTTAAGGAAGAAACTTCAATGGAAATTATACCATTCTTTATTTCTTTCAAAGATTCTTCTTTTCCAGCAATTAGAGGTTCTTATTTTTGATATTAATGTGATATTTCTTTAGAACAGTGGCTAAAATCAGCTGTAAATATAAACACCATCTCCTCTTATTGTGCTGCATATTAAAAAACAAAATTGATGTTAATCCATTTAATGAAATCTAACAAAAATATCCCATTATGCTAAAGAAATATGGTATTTACTTCCAATTAGGTTGAGATTGGCTTCTCCTTAGCTAATGAAAATAGCTTAGTTTTGTTTTTAAATTTTAACAGCAAAATTCACAGGTTGCTCTGGTTCAGTAAGTAGATTGAAAATATCACTCATGTAAAAGGATCCTTTGAGTATCGTTGTTGATGTGTTTTCTAGATCATAGTAATCAATGCTGGCAGGGTGTTTAACAGTAAGATCAGTGATTTGAAGCAATTCTACTTTTATCTGTTATTCAACTTTATCTGTGAAAAAACTGCATATTTTCTCATTGAAACTCAGTTGTGAATCACTTTATCTATTTGTGTTTTACAAAAATTAAAAAATATTCGGGAAAAATTTCAAGAAGACTTCATAATTTCCTTCCAAAAATTAAAAAAAAAACCAAGAATTTTTACGGCTAACTCGGATCAGAAGCGATAATTTTGGAAAGACTTGGTGCCTTGAAAGGTGTTGCAAAGTATGTCTGATCAGACGGCACAAAATGAACATTTCTGAAATCTGAACTGGAAGTGATCTAAGGATTAAGAGCGTAACAAAACAGATTTGTTGAGTCTTATGGGTTAGTATAGAGTTTAAGGACATAGAGCAAGGATGTCTTGAAGAATGTGTCATTGAGAGGTAGTGAATAGTTCAAGTTTGTAATTGCTCTTGGCTTGATATTCAGAATCGATGCTGTTGTCATAGTTGATAAACTCGGTGAATCTAATAATTCAACTTGCAAACTCACAAAGTTACACTTTCTACTGTTATTTCCAACTCCTGCTGCAGCAAGACTTCCAACTTTTTTCAATTCCACACTTATCATGTGCTTTTTGAACTTTTTAATAGGATATTTGCTCCATTCGAGTTATCCAGAATATACAGAGGAAACTTAGAATTTCTTATTATCTTTCGAGCTCAAAATTTAGCACTCCACCTCTATTATCGATTCCGTAAGCTGAAACGGATTCAAGCACAAACGAAAATTCTCAAACACGGTGTTCCATGTGCTGTGAAAAAGAAAGTTAACCAAAAAAATGATCATTTTTACTATTAATTTGCTACTCTCATTTCCAGAAAAAAGTTTCGAATTCTTTCTTTAAATTATGTATTCTTACGTTCCAATTGTGCTAAGCTTATAGCAAGGTGATATGAATTTCTCATTTTATGAGCGAATTATGAATTTTGCATGTGTTTCTTTGAGTAAAACTGCAAGATAAAAAGAATGTATGGACAATTTCAAAACTGAAATACTCTTTATTGTATCTGATTCCTGTCTCTTCTCGTATCTCTCTACCCAAAATAGCTTCTCGTTAACATCATTTGCGTGATCCAATTGCTAGAATAAAACAAAATTCCAAACACACAGCCTCAAATTTTTTCAAGTTTTATAAGTTTTACGAATAAATAAAGGAATACTATCATCACTTTTAATTTCCTTTCCCCATCATTATCCAAATTAAAACAGCAAACCTTAATAAGATTCATTCTTACCTTGTAGAATGGATGAGTAGTTATTGGTGTGTAGGCTAAATTAAAGATAAAATTGCCTCTGATTTCTGAGTTAATCGAATTCAGTACAAGTTTATAATTATTAGGTGATTCTTAGTGGATCAAAGGCAATTCAGCTACCAATACATCACATTCAAACAAAGTATTGCTGAGGCTCGGACTATAATCAAACAATCTGATTTTAAGAATGTCCAGAATGTTTGAAGTAAAAAATTTGAGTCTGTTTTGCCATACGGGATTCTTTTTATTTGTTAATTGTTCATTTGTACGAATTATTTGATTTCCCAATTCAAACACGAATAAACTGTCAATTTAATCTAAATTTTCATATTAAATGTTCTCGCCTGTTATCCCTTCTATAGAGAGAATACCTTCAAATTATCAAGAAACAAAAGATTAAACGAACAAATTTGAAAACTAAATTTTGTTTTGTTTTATTACCTAATGGCTTATCAATGAAATAGGATTTCGTTTTAACATAAGAAACTGTCAGCATAGCGTTGTCTGTTATTGTCCTTAGATAATCATCTAAAGACTTATTCTATTATGAGAGAACCTTCTTAAGTTGCATGTGAAAATTAGGATGAACAATTGGGCTAAAAACTTGTTTAGAATTATCCTATCCTGAAGGAGGAGATGCTTATAAATCAGCAGGATTTAAAGTAAAACAAAGCATCTCATTGAATTTAGAGCTAAATGCATCACCCTCTTGTAAATTTGAGTTCAAATACAGCTGAGAAAAATCAAACAAAATGAATAAAGGAAGTTAATTTTAGAGGAAGATAAGATAGAATCATAAATCATATGGATTAATTTGATCCTGCTCTGCAAAGAATTCCCAAAAATTAAGTTTAATTAAGATGATTACGTCGTAGATCTTGACTTAAATTGGTTTATCAGATTCATTCCCGTTATTTGAGACAAAAATAGGAAATTGTATTTCCCATTCATATTTATATTGATTCTCACAAATTGTTGAAAAACACCTATTATTCGCTTCAGGCACCGACACTTCAATGAATAAATTAGTTTTTCCTAAAACCTAAAGATTTAATCCACTGAGACTTACTTTAGATATTCTTGCAAACACACTTTTCCCTTCAAATAGCAATGAAGGTTATCGTATTTCTAATTTATTTTATTATGGGAGAGTAGCTAAATTATTAGCGACTTTCTTAACAAATTGTTCTTGAGACGTAAAATCTGCATTATTTACATTAGACATAGGTGTTCCAAACCCACTTGACTTATTTTACTATTATGACAATGTATCCTATGGGTACTTCGATTGTTACAGTAATTATTTTTCTTGATTGCCATTTATTTTTTAAATGTTCAAGGGTGTTCTATCATTTATTACTAATGTCTGCTGCTTTTTGAACTATTCTACCATTGGATCAACCTCGACAGCTTATTTTCCCCATTTTCTAATTCAAAATATTTGGTTAGATTACTTTTGTATTACAAATGGTGATAAACATTCTACATATTCTCATCTATTGTATGAATAAATTTAAGATTTCTTTTCTTTCTATCCCTTTTTTATTCTTATTACTCTTCATTTCGATGGATTAGAAACAAAGACACTTTTGTAGCAAATTTATTTGTCACGAAATTCATCACAGCTGTGGCTTTCCTCTCGATGTCATCAGAGGCATTTTATTCCCAATTTAACTCAGACAAGAACAAAGAGTACGTGTAATCAGGCTGTGTTAAAGAGGAAATGAATTTATAATCAAACATATTTTTCTAATTTTTATTCTTTATCAATTTGTGCTTTCTTTTGTATTGCTTACATCCATTTAATTGAATTTTTCTTTATTTGCAGATATTTCAATGATATCTTTGTTCGCAAAAATATTGAATTTAATCTCATCCAAGACACTCTTCGTCTCAGCATAATAAGAAGGTCCTTCCGTGTAGAACTTCTAAAGCTAATCACCAACTAAAAACGTGTAAAATGCTTTTTTCAGACTGAAATTGTCAATTCTATCGATTTTGATTCTCAAAATGCCTTTTGGAAATCTCAAGAATGAATTCTTAAGGAATGTATACTCGCACATAAGACTTGCTGTACTTTAAACTCCATTATCTATGAAATTCTATTAAATGCATTTAGGTTTATTAGCAATCAGACCAAGAGAATCAAGACCAAACTTGATCGAACCAAAGTCACAATCGAAATCAGAAGCATTGAAAAAGTTCTTGAGTTAATATGAGAAATTCACATCAGAGACAGAAGCTGCACACTTCCAAAAGTATTTCTTGTTGATAGAGGGATTGCTGAGTTTAAATTTAGGTGTATTCATTTCAATCGTTGGCATATTTATAGATCCATATGTAGAATCCTTCGATCGCAGAAGTTCTAAGTTTTGGAAAAAGAAAAATTGAACTCAACTAACAGTTTTTACTGAATAATAACATTAAAGCTTTATATTTCATTGCAAATGACGATAATAAATGTGTTATTGTTGCTATTTGTTACATGTTCCGTTGAGGATATTAACTCTAAGCACTCCATCAGAGTTATGCGCTCCAATACTTTCTGGAGCAGCTCCAAGATTATTCTCTGATTTGTCTTCACTGTAGTAATCAAAGTTTACTTTAATTTTACCATTGATTGTCTTACGCTGATCAACCGCTTCCATCTCCAATACTCGCATCGACTTCTTTGTTTAGATAATATTGTGTATGGTATCTTTCCATGTAGATATCTTCCTATCACTAATGATCGGATTGTAGTCAAAAAGTGTAAACTCGATTTCATCTTTCTCAGAGAATTTCTCTAAATTGATAGCAAATCGACAGTTCCAAATAGGTTTTTCCTATTTTTCACATGTTTCTGTTTAATATTTCACTGAGCCAATCTTCAGTTATCTGCAGTTTCAAAGATAATTTTTTTGTTTTATCCATTATTTTTTCAAGAATTGTAAATGCAAAAACTTACATATATGGACTTGGACTACCTAGATAGGTATTGAATTAAATATCTTTGCCATCTACGATCACCACTGTGAGAATGCCTAACATCTTTACTGTTGAATAAAGTAGCAAGCAATTGTTATTTCTTTGCTCCAAATAGATTCAATGAAAAATGTACCTTCCATAGAATCTGAAAACCTAGAGGATTTGTTTATTAATTAAATTCAATTTAGAGAGAGATTGCAAGGCAGTAAATTTCTTTCTTGCTTTGATTGAAATTTTTTATTTATTTCTCACATCAAGATTGATTTATTAAGATTAAAAGTTTGGAATGGAGGAGATTATTGTTTGTTTATCATGAAAATCGTTTCAAAAATCATAAATATTAATGAAAGCAAATACACTCAAATTTTAAATAACACACCCGCAAATTCATACACTCATCCCAAGTCGAAAATTTCTCCTTCATTCTCTTAATTGCTACGATTTCTCCATTTTCCTTGTTCACAGTCTTGAATACTTCTTCTCCAAAAGAATCCCTACAGATAACCTCGATAATCTTGTATTTATTCATATTATCTTTATTTATCTGTGTTATTCTTCAACTTTATATCAACCTCTCCTCTCACCTTCTAAAAACCTAAAAATCTCTCACTCTCTGTTTATCTCTCTTTCTTTTCCCAAACAATATTACCAAACGAAACTTCCAAAAAAAAAATTCATCTTTTCTCATATATTCCTTTAAGATATTTGATTGTTTGTTGCAAACACATTTTTTTAACAATATTTCTCAAATTGCCATTTTTTTCTTAATTCAAATCTTCCAAATATCAAAGCTCCCTTTACTCTCCATTTCTTGGAGTAATTTCTTAGCTTGAAATGATTAATATATCCCAGTCGCCATTCCTAATGTGATTGCATTCCATGTCATTATTAATGGTAAAGCAGCCTAAAAATCAGCCAAAAAAAAAGACATCAAAAACTTAATAAATCCCAAAAGATCATTCATATGTCTTACAAAGTGGATATTCCAGAATCCTTTAAGTCCAAATAGTTTGCGGACAATCTTAATTGATGGATAATATATAAGAGATGTATTCACAAGAGCTCCGAAAAGCGAACCCTACAAATCAAAAAAGTTATCTCAGTATTGCAAAAGTCTGTGAATTCTTAAGATTAATAGAGCGAGTGGATATACATAGAGAACAAGAAGTGACTTAACACGATTCGATGCGAGTCTATTTTTTTCCTCAAAATCATAAACCTCTTCTGTATAGAATTTATCAAGATTCTCAGCCATAATTCCTCCAGTCACCTTGGAAGTAATCCTTTCTTTAACCAAAAGTATCAGAAGTAGTAAGTTTGTGTCTCCTTTTTTGAAATTCTTACTCTCGATGTCTTGAATATATGAGTCATCATTATTTTGATTTATTGACTGCTTTGCTTCATTGCTTGCTCGCTTTTTCCAAAAATTCTCCATTTCTCCTTGTAAGAGACTTCAGTTGATAAATATATTCCAATAATATCTTGATGAGATCTTTATTGTGTTCCTTCTTTTAAAATAGACCTTTCCTTTTTTTTAAAAAATAAGTCTGCAAAGTACTTTTAATATTTTGTCTTGTTTCTTGGATTAATAATACTAGCTGTCTTAGTTCATTTAATTTAACAAACTCAGAAAGACTTAAGATCTATGGAAACTCTTCAAGAAGCACAAAGAAACAAAATAGAAAAAAATAAATAAAAAACCTTTCATATAAAATGATTTTTAATTAAAATATCATCAAAAAACTTGAAAATACCTCTCTCTTTCGCATGAATTATAAATCATTCAAACGAGAAATAATAAAATTAATAAAAATATTTCTGGCAACAAACATCGATAACATTTGAAGAGTTGCCTACCATCAATTATAATTTCAAGATTCCAAAGAAGAATATCTTAATATCTCTGGTACATTAACTTTTTATTTAAATTTAGTAAAAAATACATAATACAATTACTATGTTTAGTATGAAGAGATTTTTTCTCAAAAGAGTCTTGAGAATCATTCTATAAATAATAAACTTAGAAAAGATCCACTTCCACTTTAACCATGTTTTATAGTATAAAATCTCCTTCGTTCTCTCTCTCCAATCCTTTGAAAGCTCCATTTATCTTAATATTTCTTAGCAGTTATTGCATTCTTCTTCTCATTACCAAACAAATGACTTAATAATAGAAGTATTTATCTTTTATTTATTCCTTCCAATCTAATCTTTTACTATCACCCTTTAAAGTGAAGATGTAAACATAGGAACACTCGAAGTCTTACTTATAATTCCATTGTTTTTAGAAACCGATTAATAATAACAACTAAATTTATTAAAAAGATTCTTAGTTCCATCAGTAAAATCACTTAAAGATACATTTTTCCTTTAATGATGTTCAGCAGCAGTATGCTAGACTTTATGTTGAATAACTTCTTGAGAATGAAATGGAAGAGCACTAACAACTGTAGTTGTTGCTATTGTATCATCTGAAGAAGTCACTGAGGAAATAACTAAATTTGTAGAATTCTATTTTGAGTTGAAATCCTAACTATTTCTTTGAATTATAAGTGTTTTTGGTTTCTAGCTACTTTTCTTGATGTTCATTGATGTAGACAGTCTTTCTTACTGGTTATTCATTTCAGTAGGAAACGACAACAATAGTGCTCTTTTATTTTAATTTACATTTATCTTTCTCTCTTGGAAATGCATTGTGCTGCTATTTGTCTATGTTTGAAATAATTTCTAAAATGAATTTTATTTATTTGTAAATCCATTTTTTTCAGTAAAATTATCTAATTTGGAATCTGTTTGCCTTTTGTACTAAGAACTTTATATGAACCTCGAATGATTCTTTGAAAATATCTTGATTTTATCTATTATTGTTTATTTTGAATCTTCTCCTCCTTCTTCCTACTATTTAAGTGCGGATATTCCAGATTCTTGTTGTTTCAACTGGTTTTCCTTTTTATTGTTACTATTATCAAATATTTGTATTTTTCCTGCAATTATTAATTCATCTTTTAGTAATTTAACAGGGCTCAACTCTCGTTGACTCTTTGTGCGTATTTATTACTAATTATGGTTCGTTTGTTTATCTTACGTAATGCTCTCTATTTGCATACTTATTTTCTTCCCAGTTTTTTTCTTTTTCTCTTAGAATTCTCTAAGATATCTATCTCTAAAATTCATCAATGACTCAATCGAAACATGATGAATTTCCTTATTAATTCCTTATCTTACTCTGGTTGTTTGATTTTAATTCAAAATCTATTAGTCCTCTTTCTCATTTTTATTATCAAACTTCTTTGCAATCTTATCGTTAGCATATTCTTCAATTATTAATCTTTAGCTTCCATGTCCACCAGTATATATTACCTATCCTTACTATTTATTCACAATTATTTTCTTAGAATAAACATTCATTTCATGCTAATTCTATGTAGATTCACTTGAATTCTCAGATAATTTCTTTTTAAGCAGACTCAATCCATTAAATGAATTAGTTTTTTCATTTAAAGTTTATTCAAGTAAACTTTTTGTGTTCGTACTAGCTTGCTTGTTCATTTAAACCTCTCCACGATGAGTTTGAACATCAATTTTAGGTAGACTTGTATTTCCATATTTGAAATCTTAACTGTACTTTAATATTCTATGGCTGCTTGTAGTATTATGTTCATTCTGATTTTGCTTTTGATAGATTAACAACAACAAAAAGTAAGTTAGTTAACAATTCTTAGATTTTATCGAATTTCATTCAGTTCCTCCCAAATTATTTATTAATTCCAGGTGGGAGAATGAAATAATACCCTCATATTAATTAACTTTTCTTGTTTACACTTTATGCAAAAGCCTAATATCTTGATTTTTTAAAATGAATTACAATTGCTATTCTATTATTCATTAACGCTGATATTTACTTTATTTTAACGTAGAGTATCTTTCTGAGAAACTTGAACTTTGGAAGGTTTACTATTGCTATTGCTACTGTAACTCTAAGATACTTTTCTTGGTGGTGTTTTCTAGGAAATATTTTAGTTTAATTTTTTACCTCGATCAATAGATTAATCTCCCAAACAAGCAAGACTCCCTGGAATCGAATTAGAAACCCTTGATATCATCGATTCAGAAGGGATAAATTAAGAAGATGAAGAAGGTTCATGGACTTGGTTGATATTTTTCTAAGGATCTGAAATCAAAGATGAATTTCGTTGGCTGAATTTTCTTGGAGTAACTAAAATATTAGAGATTCTCTATTTAGTATCAGTCAATTATCTATGCTGAGTTGGAACATACCGTACATCTTTTGTTTTGATTTACTTTGAATCTAACACACCACATTCTTTGCAGATACACGATTTCCTCCTTAAAGCTGATCGAACTTACATAACATGAGGGAAATCCTCTTCAATTTTTTAACCTTAAGCAATCTAGAGATCTCTCAAGGAGAACACATTCTGACTAGGTGCTTTTATGTAGATTTACTAGCGGAAATATGTGGAATTTCGATTATTTTTGTTATTTTGTAGATTTTTTGGTTCACTAACTGGAGCATTCTAGAATTTACGCCATGCTATGAAACTCTCGTTTTACATCTGCAGGAATTGGAATTCCTATTCAGAACGGAAATAACAAAAGTCTCTCATCAAACTCGATCGACGATAACCTTTAAATAATACAATAACAAGGAGACATTAAGAATAGAAGGATAAATTTAATCAACTTTTTATTCTTTTTCGTAAAAAAGCACTAAAATCATATGAGTTTTTATGCTCTTTAAATTATGCAAGTTTAACCTTTTTTGTTTGAATTTCAGATATATTTTACCTTCAACTTTCATTCCTTTTTTAGATTTAAAGTTTGATTGTCCATTCTTAGTTTAACCTGACTTTAATCTACTTTCTTCAAAGACTCTTTCTTCTTATTTCTGATAGTGCACCTTCTTTGCTTTTGATTCCTCTAAATCTAGTCCCATAAAAGCAATTAATATTCAGAGAGTCATCAGCAAATAACTTAATATCTTTATTACTTTTGAAATGATCATTTGAACAACTTGACTAACGAGATGATTAAGAACCCTAAAATGAGAACATATGATCATTACCATCATCAATTTTCATTAAAAATTAAAAAAAATTTCCAATAAATCTAATTTTAAAGACATACATCCTCAGATCCTTAATCAGAACAGCTATCATCTTCACTCGAGAAAGATTAATGTTTTCCTTTAAAATGCCTTTCAAAAAGGCTTGTTTAGCGATATATTGGTAGTCCAGCCATGTTTTAATGCCTTACTTACTTCTTCGCAGTTTGATTAATTATTATTTCTTGTTTTGTTTATAGAGGAGAACTCAACTAAAAAACCAACTTAATTTCTTCGATTATTTTTCGATTCCACAACTTTTATTGCAAGTAATATTTCTTACTTTCTCATAAGCTTTGCATGTTTTCTCTCAAAACTACTTCAAGAATGCAAGTCTGGATTTTACAGGCCATACAAAACATAATTCATTTGTATTTTTTGTTTGAGTTGTGTGAAAATAAAACAATTAAAGTATGCACAATCACCCAGTAAATACAGAATTCTGATATAGACTGATGAAAAATACAATTCTAAGAAAGAATATTTAATTATTTTATACGGTTTTTTATGTAATTTAGTTGGATAAAGAAAATAGGCAATCAATGCAAGCTTGAAAATGGGCTTGAGCAGAAGATAAAAGAAGATTATTATTAAAAGATAATTTGATTATCAAGTTTTTACTAAACATTTATGCTAAATTAACTCTTCATTTTTCAATTTCTAGATGCTTTAATTGCTATTTTTATACAAATAAGGTAGTAAACAAACACAATTAGGAAGGGGAAAAGTATTTTTATTAAGAGTAATTAATTAATGCCCCATTATTATTATTTACTGGGCAATTCACATGAACTATTCAGACCGACCTCTGGGCAGATATAAAAAGACAACAAAAATATTTAATAAAAAAAGCAATTATTTTTAACTTACACTTATTTTCTTTCTCTTTCAAAGGATATTTCAATATTTTTATGATCTTTATCTCTTATCTTTAGCTACTTTTAACAAAACACATCTAAACACAATTTCAAATATAGACACGTTTACGAGATTGATACATTTTATCTGTTGCCAAGAATTCAACATCCCCAAATTTATAATCAAATGTCCCTAGCTGCATTTTCTTCAATTTCAAAGTAAATCTAGGACCTATTTCTTATAATTCTGCTTTCTAGCCAGTCTCTTAGAATTAATATCTGTGATGACGGAAGAACATAAAATCACGCTAATTGTGAAATGTCACAACAGTTCTAGCTTTGAATTCTGGTTTTTATGGGAATAAAGCAGCAAAGAATCTTCCAACTCTCCTTCCAATTTTAGTGTTGAAATTATTCAGAATAAGCTCTGGAAAATGATCAGTAGGTCTTCCATGTCCAGCAATATCTTAGTTTAATGTATCATTTGTAACTTTGAATATTGCAGTTGGTCCTTTTGGTAGATGAATTAAAATAAGTTCTGACACCTTTCTCTTGTGCTCTCGCCATATCATGACATCAGTATATCCTTTCTGCGGTGCTTGCTCACAAACTTCTTTGATTGTTAATGCTGAGCGAGGATAATAATGACAATTTGGAAAGGTAGTTTTAATTTCCTTCATAAAATCGAAGAGCTCACTATGTGGCCTTTAACTTGTTGTCATCAATACCTTAGGCTCATACCCTTCTTCAAAATAACTAGAGAATTCATCAAATTTCTCATCATTCACTAATTCAATGTCCTCGTCATCTTCAAACACGAAATTCTCATCAACCTAAAAAAATCCAGAATATTTTTGTTAGATTAGCAAAATAGATTATTTTTCCTTAAAATCTAATTATCTCCATTATCTGTAATTTCTCAAATAAACTCTACCTCCTTCTTGTCATCGGTAGTAATCGTCTAAAGCTTAGCTTATCCTGTTTATTTATGCTCTTCAATTCTATTCTTTCTCTCTTTGGACTTTATTTTCTTCAATTCGCGGTTACGTTTTTCTAAAATCTCTAAGCGCTTCTCTTTACAGCCAATAGCTGTTGGATTTATGTGAAGATAAGATTTCTTTGTCTTATTATGTTTCTTTTTGTTTTGCTCTTTCAAAGTTGGCTCAAATCCAGGTCTTGTTCCTCCTTTAATAGGGTTAATTGACATCTTTTCATAAGATGATTATGCCTTCTTTCCCATAAATATTGTAATGTTTCTTTTTGAGTAGTAGAATCGTTTGTTTTGTTTCAAAATTGTCCTTAGAGGTACACTAACTAACTAAATAGAAGTGTTTCAAGAATATTAGAATTCCTTAATTTGGATTGTATTATTTTAATTATTTAACCTTTTCGACTAAATGAAGACATATAAAGCAATAATATCAGATAGATAAGATAAATAATCTCATACCATTTCTGATAAATTATCCAAAAAAGAAATGAAAATTAACCAATATTGGCTGACTATTGAAAATCCTGAGTTTTAAAATAATAAATTATTAGTTATTTATTTATTACATTTTCTCTCTCTCTCTCTCTCGATTAACACAATAGCTATTCAAGTTTTCCACTGAGAAATCTATCAAAATAGCATTCAATAAATATTGTGTTTTAATCTTATAATAATAATAAACGAGTGCGCGAAACAAATGATATTGATGTAATCGCAAAGAGATTATTTATTGGCAAATCGATGCAATAAAATTAATTTGAAAAACAAAAATCATTAGTCAATAAGCAGAAGTAATATATCATTGGAAGTCACACGACTTAAAGGAATCTATGATCGAATCTGCTAACTTCCAAAATGGGCAGTCTTCGAATACCTAAATATTCAATTCAATTACCGAACCTACTGAAGAGAAAATGAACAAATAATCAACAAATAGCAACTAACCAAATACAGAAAAAGAAAAGATAATCGAGCAGACAAACGAATAGATTAATGAAGACATAAAGCCATAAATCAAGGAAATCATGGGAAAGATATCAGTAGATTTAGAGAGAACAAAAAATACAACAGGAAAGATGAAAGAAGAAAAGAGTTAGCTTATTGCACTTGACTTTGAATAGGGTAGCTTTTCATCTAAAAAAGATTTAGGGAAGGAAGAAGTTAATGGAAATGAACAGATAAGAAAGTCTTCGATAATGAGCTAAGGATCATAAGCATCAAAGAATAAGCGAAAAGAGGCAGATGATGAAGAAAGTGTTAAGAAAAATAAATTAGGTTTGATCACAAATGAACGAGGCATTAGCGATCTTAATCAAGAAGAAAAGAATCAAAAATATGATCTAGAAACCAAGAGCGAGGAATCCAAAACACCTGAGAAGTCTTCTAGATCTACAGATATGAAAAACAATAATGGAATCAAAACAAAACCAGATCTCAATCAAGAAACGAATCAAATAGATGTAAATTAGCTAGAATCAAAACAAGTTCAAATGGACTAAGAAGATAGAAATATTCCAAATTCTCAACTCAATTCTAATCAGCCAGAAAATAAATCCCAAACAAATTACATAAATAACTAAAATATACCTCAAAACCAGTAATCCACTGCTCCAATCAGGTAACCCCCTTAGAGTTAACAATAATAGCCATAAGAAGGATCTTAGTACTAGCAATAAGGCCAACAACAACAATAACCATACTAATAATCTTCCACTAGCCAAGCACCTTCTTAAAATGTTTCTTCCCTTTAAAAGAACTAAACATCTAAATAAGTTAAATCCAACAAAAAAGAGGCAAATCTTTCTTCATAGCATTCTTCACAGTCTAACCCTTCTTCCCTTAACTCTAATAAAATACCTTCAAAGACTTCTGTATCTGTAAAAAATCCAAACAATATTAGCAACAATCCCTAAGCACCTTCAAATCAGCAGATAAACTCTAATCCTAAACCTTTCGAGGAAATGGAAATTTCAGATTCTAAAAATCTATGTGATTCTCGTGTGTCAACTCAAAATATGGCTGCAAAAGTGTAATTTTTAGAACAAGAAAATGACATGCTCAACAAAGAAAATGCACTTCTTCGATTAAAAAATGAATTCTTAAATAATCGGCTCAATGAAGTGCATCGACAAAACAGTAATTTCAGCAATAACAGCAGCTTCAATAATAACAATAATTCTTAGAATATGTTGAATAGTAGCAATTAATAACAGCCATATGGCAGATAAACCAATCAACAATTTGCTCCTTAACAACCCATGATCCCTAAGTCAACTGGTAACTTTCCTGAACAATCACCAGTTAGTAATTTATAACCTTAAAATAGTATTCAAACATCCCAATAGTATAAGGAAAAGTAGTAGTCTCCAATTTTGAGAGCATCGACTATCAATGATTAGTAAAAAAATACTCCAAATTAAGATAATGTTTCTGATTATTCCAATATTCTAGCTTCGTTATGCTAACTCCTTTAAGTTGACTAACCTAGTCAGCTCATTTCAACAGTTTAAACGTATCAAAAGTGCATCCAAAAAGTAAATCACACAAGATAAATATCTGATTTATATTGATTAATCCATTGATTGATACATCTGAACTTACATATTGTTTTTAAATAGATCCCAAAATTGGAGAAGTTCATTTAAAATGTCTATGCAATCGTCCTTCCTGGAGTACCTTATGAACAGCTAGCATCCAGAGCGTCTATGGAAGAAGTATTCAATCAGATTTAAGCTTGGAGAAATCAACATATTTAAACTTAATACAACTTCAGCCAACAGAAATTCTATTTGGAAGTAAATCAACAAAATAAAAATACATTTCGCTACTTTTTACCTCTCATCATCTTGATATTCTTCCCATTTTCTTCTTACCATTAAATATTTTGTTGTTTTTATTAGTTCTACAAGCAATTCTCCTAGCTTTTTAATGCTGACTCATCTAAATAATCAGACCCATACAATCTCCTATTGTCATTGCACTCTAAATTAGATGAGTTTAGCATTTTCTAAAAAGTAATTTAACCTTTCAAAAGTTAATATTTTTATTAATTCTAATGGAATATTTTTTATCTCATAGAAACTCAAAGAAATTTTAGAAATCGATCCTTTCACTCGAACTGATTTAGCTTTCAAAATGGCTCTAGATAAACTGCAATAGTATTCCTCCAACAGATAGTTCACTAAAGAACTTGTTAGAATCACTGGAATCACAGATTTGACATAACTCTTCTAAGAAATTGAGAAGTAAATACTTTAACTTTTTTATGAAGTAAATGATCGTTTCAATTACTTATTTCTCCTTTTTTTCTCCAAGATCTCTAATCGTAAAATCACGTGTGACTCCGATGAATGCGAATATTACCTTAGGAAGATTTGAATGAGCTAACAACTCCTTAGAAAACAATTTTATTAAAAGAAGCTTAAGAAGAGTATGTATCCCGACTGATAGATCTTCTTTATCTTCATCATTTTTTCTACCTATCATTCATTTTGTTGTATTTTATATTTTTTTTCCCATCATCATGTCTAGCAATAAAAGGCAAATAATTCAATCAAGCTAGTTTCATCTGAGACATCAATTTCAAATTCATCATGTATTAATAAATAAGCACATAATTTTTTGTAATAACCATTCATTTTAGTAAAATTTTCTTCGAAAAGCTTCAAATAGAGCTTAATAGTTTGTCTATTTTCCATAAAATCAGAAATTTAATTCCTAAATTATTCTAATAAAACAAATATTATTACAATTCTTGTAGAGCCAGCTACACAACAAATGGAGATACTTAAACAACAACATATCCCCAATCACGAAGTCTAAAAGAATATCATCTAATCGCCTGCCTAAACTCTAACATCAACCTTAGAACAACAATAAACTACAACTTTATCAACACTCTCTGAAGATCCTAAACTAAAATAAGAATGCAAAATATGCATTGTCGAACTAGAAGATCCAAAATTTTTCACTACAATGAAATGCTGTGGAATTACTATTTGCAACAGTTGCATGAAACTCTGGACTCAGCGGGAATGTCCGAATTGTAAAAAATCCATTTTCAAATCAAAAAATACTTTCTTTAAAACCCTCAACAAGAAATGCTCTGAATATTAGAAAACTCAAATGAATTCTAATTAATAAGAGTGTCAATTATGTCATTAAAAATATCAGAAAGTCATTTCAGCTATTCAAGCTAATGATATAAATCAGATAAACTAATCATCTTGTAGTAATACATAAATATGTCAATCCTGCCAGTAACAAATAATTGATTTAAATACCAAAAAATCTGAATAACAACAATAAGCGTCTTCAGAGAGAGTTAAAATAATTTATTCTGTCATTTGTTCTCATATTTAAGCCATCAAATCTGAAATATCTTAACTAGATCAAAACCATAATAAGACAAACATAAATTATTAAAGAACTCTCAATGATCTGAAGGATTCAATGCGTTTTAGATTCTGTCCAGATTGCATGACTCCATTACTAAAAGACAATAAATGTGAGCATATTCAATGCAATACTTGCTAACTAAGTCTTTGTTTTTCTTGTGCTGCTCCTAGACAACCTATTTTAGAGCATTCAATTTCATGCTATCATCGTGAAGGATGCAGATTTTACTCACCTATGCCTACATATCAATCTAGAGAGTTTAAAAAGAATTGCCCAGCATGTCTAGAGAAAGGATCAGTTTGTAATTTACCTAGTTCTTGGGCGTAATATTAACAATCAGTGAAGAATGTGTATGGAGGGGAACTATTTTTCACATCAGAGTTTACATTCAATTGGATTACTGAAAAGGAAAAAATTATTTTTTGAAAATCACAAAAACGAAGGAAGAATCAAAAGAATTTAGTTAGAATTACTTATATTTTTGTTATGTTTCAGTAGATCGTTTTTCTTCTGTAGAGTGTTAACTCCCCCCCTCCAAAATAGAAGTGAATAAAAAATAATAATAAATTTTTGGCAGAGAGAACTCTTGGTTTTATGATTAATAAATTGTTCTTTCTTCGCCAATGAATTAATGAATATTATCACCCACAACAAAACAAAATACATTAAAGCAGATAATTAAACGAAAGTTCGCTAGAATTGTTGGAACTCATGACATCGAAGCTATTGAACAACTCTTCGAGACTACAAGAACAAGAAGAGGAGAGTATTTATAAAATAATCCCTCCTGATCCAATTATCTTTCCTAAGCCGAAAAGATACCATTCGAGATATCCATCTTCGATCGATCCCACTAGCTCTACTTTCGGGCACATCACAACTACTCAACCAATTGTCTCTCTTTAGATTATTTTTGAACAACTTTTTCAAAAACAAAATTCTCATATTTATTTTTTGATCACTCAAAAGTCATCTAACCTAGCTGGTGATTTCTACTCTCCTGACTATGGACACACAAGGAAAAATGCATGCTCGTAGTTTGGATCAGCTCCATAAGGTAACAAAGTTTGCTAACTTTGAGAATATGAACTTTATTTTTTTGCTTCTTGTTTTAGGTAGACTATCGATTTCTCCTTCTAAATTTCTTAAAAAAGGGAGAGGATAATGTTTGAGTACAATATCTCGTCTTCCCATCATTCAATGTAATAGATAATCTACAAATACATGGACTTCTTAGTCTCTAAATGAATTCAAGCAAGCAAACGAAAGAAACACAACAATTAAACAAAACATGATTACCTTTCTTTTCTTTGATACTATTTTTGTTCCATAGAATCAATTTCTAAAAATGATTCCTCGTTTATGGCCTCTGTAAATCAGAAATATGATTTTGAAATTCCAACTCTTACTCCAAAACCACCTATTCCTAGAAGAGATGAATCACCATACTCTGCTCCTACTTCTACTAAAAATTATGTCATGGATAATATTGTCTCCACGATTATTTCGAGTATGCTAGATTCTAAAATACATATCATCACATACTTATCCTTAAAATATTATATGTTTAACTCTTTCGTTTTCCCTTTTTTCAGCTCCTCCATAATAAGAAGCGACATTCGACTGGTTGAAGAAAAAAGCGTATGGAAAAAAACCATATTACCTTTCTAGAATTAAAAGGAATCTCGAAAGTGAATACCGTACTTTAGCTGAGATGCAAAGTCCATACGAAGCATCAGATAGCCCTAAAAGGTATTTTTTCTTCATAAAAACAAATGAATATGTATTGTGGGGGTATTACAAATTCTTTGTTTTTTTAAAAACTTCAGGTACACAATACCATAATCTGAAATTGACAACATTCGTATGTCTCTGAAAGATAAATGGAACTCTCTCAACAATGAATATTAAAAAACATCACATATTCCTTAATTGAAGATCATATCCAAAATCAAAGCGTAAAATAATTTAATTCCAATAGCTATTTTAGATAATTTAATCTTAAATTACTTCTTATTTGAATAGCCGACTTGAATTAGAAAAATAAATGACTTAGATTGAGAAAGACATCGATCTGCTTGGTAAAAAGAATATTATGATCGACTTAACACAATGAAATGAGACTGTACATCTCATTTTTGAAAGTGCAACTAAGACACCCTACCAATTCTCCAAATCTTATTCTTTTTTTATTGTTATTGTTCCAACAAATTCAGGAATAAGTAAAAAATAGCAAAGTTGTAAAACTATCTTTGTAACTCGCTTTTATCTTTTGTCTTTTACATGTATTAAAATATTGATTAATTTCTAAAGAATCATCTTTATTATCCATTATGACTAAGAAAAGGATTGAAAGTGAATACCTTTTCATGAACAAAAGAGCAAAAATAAGGAGCAAAAAGAAACACAGGATGATTTGGTTTTGAAAGCTGTGTGAGGAGGAACTAAAATAAAATAATACAAAAAGAAAAAAGAATCTAAATTAATTCAACCCAAAGAAAAAGCAAAATGGTGAAGGTTAACATCCTAGCTGAAGCTCTCAAGACTCTCGTTAATGCTGAAAAGATGGGCAAGAAGCAAGTCCTCTTGAGACCCAGCTCAAAGGTCCTCCTTAAGTTCCTCAGAATCATGCAAAAGAACGGCTACATCGGTGAATTCGAAGTTATTGATGACCACAGATCTAAGAAGGTTGTCGTTGAACTCATTGGAAGAATCAACAAATGCGGAGTTATCTCTCCTCGTTACGATGTCCCTATCTCTGATTTCGAGAAATGGACCAACAACATCCTTCCTTCCAGACAATTCGGACACGTTGTCGTGACTACTACTTACGGTATCCTTACTCACGAAGAATGCAGAAAGAGACACACTGGTGGTAAAATCCTCGGATTCTTCTATT
>Ga0302271_10000644_pt1 | contig 34403 bp, 19 predicted proteins | sample III_Bog_N1_1_FD_198767 | JGI IMG/M metagenome (GOLD analysis project Ga0302271, IMG submission 198767) | Peat permafrost microbial communities from Stordalen Mire near Abisko, Sweden - III_Bog_N1_1 | ecosystem: Environmental > Terrestrial > Soil > Wetlands > Peat | place: Sweden: Abisko... | reverse complement strand
GTATTATCATCTCATGTTTAGGAGAAAATAAGGAGAAAAAATTACAAAATAAAACTAAGAACCCGCTTCCCCTCTTTTTTTTTGTTCATAAACTCAAAGAAATTGCCGTCAGTAGTTTAAAAATAAACTAGCAGTAAAGGGAAATCAGAAATGATCTTGTTTTCGCCCTCCTCCCCCCATCTCAAATAATCCCTTCTTTGTTCTTAAACTCTCTGAATGTGCGAGATTCAAAGAAGAGTGAATATGTTTTTATGTAATTAAATCCTTTGAGCTTTGGGGGCAGACACCTTTGCTCTTAATTTATCCAAAAAAAATTTACAAGAATCGAATTTAATTAATCATAAATAATCAAATCAAAAAACCAAAGAGAAAGAGACTGAATGAAGAAAAGCGCAAGTTGCTTGAGCATTTTTGTACTCTTTTACTTGTTGGCTGCTTCTCCAGGTAGAATTCCTTCCTTTTTCTGTTTATTCTTGCTACTTTTTGAAAATTCATGATATTTTTCAAATACTTAACACTAGGAGAAACACAAACTGTGCCAATTCCCTTGATATCTGGATAATGCTAGCAGTAGCAGTAATTGTCTGCAGAGTAGTTTCAGCAGATTTAAGATAACTGCAGGATTTTATTCAGTGATCATAGCATTGAGTGCAGTAAACTTGAAGAAACAATGAAAAAGCAGTCATCCAAACTAATTATCTAGAACTCCTAGCCAGGGATGCATGGATGTTCAAGTGGATAGTATATCACAAAACATTCGTAAATCTAATAAACTCAGTAGTAGAGTCACAGTAGCAATCAGAATAACAATAACAACAACAGCAATAATGATATAAATTAGATCATTCTTAACAATGGATTATTCAATGTGCCTATGTACGCTCCTTAGGTGTCAAATTTACAGCATTGTTCGAGTTATTTTGCACAAAACTAGTATGTTTTCTAAGAAGATTGTGATATCAGGTAAGATAATACTATCCCTATTGATCAAGATCCGCATGTTTATCTCATGCAAAAAGACGATTTTAGCTACCTTGAAACGATGACTGACCCTAATTTTCCTGCCCTTATCTCGGCGTACAATCCATAGTAAAAAGAGTCTACACCTTCTACTCTTAATGCGCTATTCAATAGACTCTTTACTCCACCCACATTTATCTTCTCGTAGCAAATGTACACAATTTAGAATAGTTTCTTAGTTTTTTGAATAAAAATGCACATAATAAGGCAGTTTTTGGATTTTTCAGTTAACATCCTTTCTTGAGATGCATTGAAATTTGAATATTTTTGATGCAAAAAGCGATATTTGGCGCTCAAAATAGTCATATTTATTTTTTTTTTTTCATCAAAATTACTTTGATAATTTGTTCCAAAACAGATAAACTCTTGTTGAGAGTTATGGTGAGATCAAGCTCATCAATAGGAGCGAGTAGTACGTGCTTCAGATATTCGACATTATTCAAGATTCGAATATCATTAGCTTTGAGAAGCGACAGGAGGATATTTAACCTTAGAAAGAGAGGATCATTAAATTCCACATCGTCCCAGAAGAGCAAGGTGAACAGTAAGAAGTTAATCTCTATTTTAAGCTACGATTCTATGATACCAAGCTGCTGAAGCCGATATCATCTAAAACAATCTAGTACACGATTCTCATGCAAGAAGTAAGTTTAAAGTTGTTTTTTTGGAAATTTTCTCTGGTAAATTATTTCCTAGAAAGATATGAATAATTAAGAAGAAATTCAAATTATTTTAAATTTATTTGAAACACAAGGTGAAGCCCAATCGATACGGGTTGAAGACGAATAATGTTGGAAAGATACCCGCAGGTGCGATGACTTCAACTGGACTTCGAATTTACAATCCGCATGAATTCGATCTGCTGATTAAGGATATGATGTTTCTCAAGAAATATGTGTATTTAGTTGATAAGATGGATAATCTCTTTAAAGAAGAAAAGAGCCATTCTCTGGGAATTGAAGAGATTTAAGATTAGCTTAAGTGGAGAGTTCCAGCTGAGACAGAATAAATCGTAGTTGATTTTGTCATCCATTAAAGCTAGACAGGAAGTTTCACGGATTATTTGAGAATTACTTTCGAAAATTCCTCACTTGTGTTGTAAATCCCAGTCAGACTAAGAGTAGTCCCTAATGGCTTGAGCTTTAAGTCGGCGTTCTTGCATATGGGATTGATTTCAAGCAGATAGGTGAAAACAAAAAGATAATATTATTCGACTAATTTCTAACTCAATTTCGTGTTATTTTGTAGGGTTAAAATGTCCGTGCAATTATTGTAGATAATCATAGTACTATCGGTGTGGAGATACGTGATATAATAGTAACTTTCAAGAATAACTACAGCTGCATTCTTGTAGAGGCGAATGTCGAAACTGCAGATGGATGTCTAAGCAATGATCGTAAACTAATCGTGCAAGGTTTAGAAGTGAACAAATCGATTGGGAAGCTTCATATTTTCCCTAGGATCGCTAGTTTGCAGTCAAATCAGCAAAGGGTATATGAAGGGAAAATACAAATTATCACGAATTCAACAGCGAATGATATCGAATAAGAATTTAAATTTCATGTCTTTGAGAATCTCCTACTTTATCCTGAAAACTCAACATAGTTCAAAGTAGGAGAAATAGCTGACGATGTATCTACAACATCAGAAACAGCAGCAACACCTAAGGATACTTCAACTGTTCCATCAGATCCAGCTAACTTTTAGAAACGAAAAATCGAAATGACAAATGGATTCCCCTCGTAAGTTAAAATAACTGCTCTGTTCATGCCCACAGGGTTAATCAACGGATAACGATTCGCAGAGCACTTTGAAATCACTGATTTTTAAGAAAGAATTCTTGAAGTCAATTAGCGAAAAAACATCTTTAACATCCGCTTGAAAACCAATGCGACATAATTAGACAGCTATGTGCTTCTGGAGCTCAACAGAAACTTTATCCTACCTGTTTTCTTTAAAGTCTACAATAATCATCTCTCATGTGCACTTAAATCGATCTCCAGCGAGAAATTAACTGATTTGTAGTCTCAAAAATACTCATAAGATTTCGAAGACTGCTCGATGCTTGCGGTGAGAGTCTAAGTGTTTTTTGGAAACAAAGCACTTCACTCCTCTCCTGTTATTGAGTTTCAAATCAAAAACAAAAATCCTACATTTGTTACACTCTACAATGTACTTTTTTTTAACTCACCGCTGAAGCTAGTCTTAGAACAGTAGCTCAACGGATAAGGTAAAAAGGGGGAGAATTTATTAACAAAAATGCAATTGATGTATTTCTATTCCTCTAGTTTTAATTATTTTTCTACTTTTTTTCTCAATAATTTAGGTAAAATCTTAAAATCTAAATATCCTGTTATTAAGCAATCTGATAAGCGGCATCCACTTCTTCAATTGGAGCCAAACGATGAAGCAACATTTTCAATAGAATTAATCACAAATCTAGTTTCCTCTAGCAGCAAGGAAGATTCAATTTAAATCAATACAAATTATGAGACATTTTCCTTTGGATTATCTTACAATGTTGTCAGTGGAGAAATGGAGCTTTCTCCTCAATCTGTGAGTTTCACAAAACAATATTACCAAGAGCAAGATGCATAAACTGTATCAATCAGCAATTCATACAATGTCCCATTGTAAGTTCTAGGAATATCAGTGAGTGACCCAAGGTTTTAAGTAAATATCATGTAGACATCTGTTCCTCCTGAATTAAGCATAGAATTATTCAAGCTGAGCTTCAATCTCCCATATGGATAAAATGTAAGTTTCTTGAAATGAGATACTTTTGTTGTTTATATTTAAAAAAAAAATGTGTTTAAAATAAATTTTGAATTTCTTTTCTGATAATTTTTGCTTATTAGATTTCAAGTTTCTCATTAAAGCCTGAAGATAATTTCATCAGTATTGAAGATTTTTCACTGTGGAATGCAACCAAAAATGTAAGAAACTGTTAATAACTGATTTTTTTTCATTTAAAATATAATTTATTTAATCTTTTTTCAGATGATCTAAGCAGCTGATAATAATCAACTTACTACTGAAATCCTTGTTTAATTGGATCTCAAAACTCTTAAGTTACGTGCTAGTGCTGAAGTTATACCTCTACGTTTGCTAAATGAAACTTTCATTGAGTTTAGCAATGCAGAAGCTAATTAATTCTATTAAAAAACGCTTTCCTTTGAAAACCCTCTTGATGTTCCAGTTGCATTTTAACTTTTCATTGGACCTGAAAACATTCATTCCCCAGAGCTGCTTCTTTCTAAGTAACCAAATTGTTAATTTGTCTTATCTCTGTAGGCTTACAAGCATTTTTTGGCTGCATAAATAGGTAATTTTAGTTCTAATAAGAAGTTGAAATGGTTTTCTGTTTACCATTGAGCCTCCATTAAAACCATCAAATCAAGGAGATTTATGATTCTTTCTCTGGGCTTTTCTTAAACAATATGGCTGAAACAATGACAGAGATTCAAGATATTGAAGCTCTCAAGAGAATTCAAAAAGTAAGATAATTACTTTGACGTTTTTAATAAGTTTATTTTAGATATTTTCATTTCCACATCCAATCCGAATAAAATTATATATTTTATTGTTTTTGTTTACTTTTTCTTAAATCAAAAAGCACCCAGATTTTGATATCAATGGTAAGCCTAATCTCTTCTAAATTGCAGAGTCCATTCGCTAATTCCTACCTGATATCGATTCAGCAAATGTTCTTGCAGATAATATCTTTAACAGCAATACTAATAATCATAATAAAAACAATAAAATACCAGAAAATCTTCACTAAAATGGCTTTTAATGCAAAGAAGGACGCATGAGTTAAAAAACTAAAACTCAAATGGACCGTGTGGATCTAATAGGACAATGGAGTCGCCTATTGCATGACCCTGAAATCCAATCAGTAGAAAAAATCCGAAAAACTATCGAAAAGCTAATCTTAGGTAAAAGGGAGGTGCTCTCTATTGCCACCACAACGAAAGCTCGACCAAGCTTATTTAACTACAGCCTTCGACTTGAAAAAGGATTTCTAGACAAGGTCAAACATTATTTCCTCTGGTTCTTGTAAATTCTGCTTCCTGAAAGTTATTCTTCCACAATAATCAACTGGTAATCACAAACATTCCCTTTTTCCTCGAATTTTAAAGCAGAAACACTTCAAAACCAATATCTCCAACCTTCCCAGCAATCATCTTCAGCGTCTTCTTCCCAATAATAATAGTTCTTCCTTGCCAGTGATGTTATGAATAAGACAATTATCTTGCAGCCAAAATAAAAAATTGATCTGAATTCTGTTATCTATCTCGCAAAATATGGTGAAGCGAAGAACAATTTGATCATTAAAAACAATATCAGTGGGATAGACATCATTCCTATGAGATCTAAAAGTGGAATTGGAAGACTTGAGATTCTAGGAGTTAAGACATTATCTCCGTTTTTGTTTGCAAATTCGAAGGAGCATATTGAGAGAGTTAAACGAATCTAAGCACACAATCAAGTATTCATTGATAAGAACATCTTCATTTTCACTGTGACTCCTTAAGAACTAGAAGGAGCTAAACGATAATCTGTGGATCTTCTGAAGAATTTTCTTTTAAAAAACACTGGAGAATATCCTATTACTGTGAAGAATATTTACATTGGAAGTTAACCTTGCAGTGCATATGGTTTCTTCGTTCTAGGTTGTAATAGCTCGTTTAAATTAGAACCAGGATAGGAGAGGACATTCACATTAGGATATAGATCAGAATATCCACTTGATACAATTGTAAAATCAATATATTTCTACACTGCGACTCATAGTTTGGAGTTCTAGCTTCGAGGGGAATTCTTTGAGAATTCAGAAACAGATAGAATAATAGAATCTCCTACATAAATGGATTCACGTCCAGGTAAAGGTCAAAATGAAGAGATAAATGCCAAAGAAGTTGGTGGTGATAGTGAGGATCTGAATTCTAGGGAAGATTTTCATGGAAATGAACAAACCCAAGACGAAAATTTATCCAAAGAAGAACTTAGAAATCAAGAATTGTTACTTGCACTTTTGGAGAACATGGAGAACGCAGCTATGGCGTCTTCAGATAGTTCTTTCGCTAGTGGTAGTTAAGGGCCTGATTGGTCTTGGATGACACATTAAGTATCTGATATTTTAGCAAAAAACCTCAAAGAAAACAAAAGAAGTGTCTTTAACCATCAGAGAATCCATCCGATTACTAATCGATATGATATTCCTAGCAGCGGTTAGTTAACACCTAAATAGAGCATCTAAACTCGCTGGTTTGTGGCTTCGATAGTTGGATTGACGGTGGTATTTTTTGTGTATACTTTTGTGACATTCTTATATTCTGATATTCTCCACTTAGATGAGAGGCATAGATTGAAGAAACATCTTGCTCAGAATGATCAAAAGCAAAAAAACAATGCTTCATTAGCTTAAGATCAGTAACAGCAGTCTCAAGACATAAGTGAAGCCACTGATATCTCAGCATTTATCGATTCCAATCGATTAAATAATTCTGTTTTAGAACTCCGAGGTGATTTAATGAAAATCAAAGATTTCTAAGAAAAGAAATTATCTGATATGCGCTTGCAAAAACAACGGCAAATGTAAGCTAGGAGACATAAAGAAAGAGATCTCTAGGAGATTAAATTGTCATAAGAGAAGTAATTCCTTGAAAACAACGATAGAGATGAAGAAAATGTTAGGGAAGATGATGATGAAGCAGATGGAGAAGATGAAGAATAGGATTTGCTAAGCAAACAAGGAATTCATAGGGTTTAAGGTAAACTTGATAGCAATGAGAAAGATGAAATTGATAGGAAACATCATCAAATGGCATCCAGTGATATAATATCTCAAACACATTCGATGTAGTTATAAAAATAGCCAGAATAATTAGAAGAACAGCAAAAATAGCAGTTTGTGTAATCTAAATAATCGAATCCATAACTAAAATAGCAATAAGGACAGCAAAAGCAGTTAAAACGATCTAATGTTAATACTAAAAAGCAGCTAGATACCATTAAATTCTAGAATAACCAAAGTAATCTTGAGAATCATCAAAAATAACAGCCACAAATCAAAATTACACTCCCAAATCTTGCAGATCCTAACAGCACCAGAGAAAGCACAAGGAAATCCAAGGCATTGGTTAAAAAAAGCAAAGAATTGCTCTAATAAAGCCAAGATCATAAATGGGAAATGATTGAAACGAAGAGTTAATCTTAAGTAAAGCAAGATCAAAATGAAGAGCAAGCAGAAAAAGATTACCATTTATCATAAGAATAATCTGAAAATTCTCCAGAAAACGGAGTAGATGTTGTATTGGAACCAAAAGAAACTTGCTTAAAAGATATTATTCATGAAGAAGGGTAGAGCTAGCAGTCATTTGAGTAAAGAAAAGAATTAGAATCGAAAAGGATTGAGTAGGTAAAAATGGAAAGAGATTCTCTTTAGGATCTTTAGAATGTGCCATTTTTACAGGAATAAAAAGAAGATTTCCTGTTAATCGCAGAGCTAAATCAAAATAACCCAAATAGTCAACACTTTTTAGTTTAGAACAGTGGAGGTCAAGTAGTTTCTTCGTGCTAGGACTAGCAAAGTTTAATTACCAAGTAATAGCATCATGGGAATTCAAATCTGTCCTCAATTTCTCAAATACCACCTAATTCTACTCAAATAGGAAACAACAACAATAAAAAGAGGGATTTCCTAGTTTATGATCACATCAGCAGTGGTGGAGAAGACGAAGAAACCGAAACTATTATGCACTTAGCTGGAAGAAAGAAGTAATCCAAAATAATTATCACTTAAGTAGGAAAAACCGAGACAACTCAAGAAGACGAAAATATTGATTAAGAGGAAGTTATCGCAAATATCGTCAAGGATGCAGTCGAAGAAATCCAACTGAATAACCCTAATAGAGAGAACAAAGAAGTGCTGGCGTAGCAGAAGATATTGTATTTTTTAACCTAACGATCAGTTACGGAAAGCAAAAGCAATAGTTTAAGCAGAAGTAGTAGCAAGAATAGTTAAAATAACAGTGATAACGAAGGTTTGAAAAGTGACAGTGACGAGAGTTAATTATCTAGTGGTGATAGTTTATCAGAGGAAGAAAAAGACACATTTAAAAGCCGTTCTTATCCAATAATCTAACCAATAGGGAAAATCAAACATCCTTCATAAGACTATGAGGTGAGTAGCACACCACCAGATTCTTCTAGGGGAATCGATTAGATCAGCAACACTAACCCGTCTTAATATGGAAACATTGAGAAAAATGCTGATTCATCAGGTTCTAGATATTTCCATTACTAATCGGAAAGCTCAGAGGACGAGTCAAACCCTGTGCAATAAAGGAAATATCAATATTACAATGTGTTTAGCTAATATTCATTTTATCCAATTAGTTCTTCACCACCTTAACAGAAATTAGATCCTAAGGTTTCGGAGAGTACTTAGTTCTTTGAGCCGAACGCTGCTGATTCGCATGCGTTTAATAAAGCTGCAGCGATGAGAAAAACACCGCAGTTTAATTTCCCACATATTGGGTCTTTGTAATAGTAGCAACATATTGGTGCGTAGTCATAGTAGTAAAACTCTAATTAGGCTTCCATCACTAAGAAGCATCTTGAGAGTGTGTTTGCTTCTACTGAACTAGATAGCTTATCAACAGCTTAACTTTAAGCCCTGGCTAAAACAATCCCACCTCTTAAAGGCACAAATTTCAGTATAGCTCATATTGGACCACCACCAGGACTCAGTGGTGTTTGTAGTACAAAGGATAATCATGATAAGGCTAAGAATGGATCATGTTCTATTCCTTCAAAACCTCCTGGGTTCTTCAATAGATTTTAGCTGGAGAAATAACACTCATCATCTCCTTCTTCTCAGAAGTGAAACTGGATTGAAATGGATGAAGAAAAGAAGCAGAAATAAAGTTAATAAAATATTTTTAAAATGAAAAAAATATCAATTGAATCACTTTGAACAGGATAAATAGAAACAGCAATATTTTTAGAATGAATTTTAAAGGAAGTTCAAGAAAAAAGGATGTTTGGTTTTCGAGAAAGAAATGGAAGATGAATAGATAAATGTGGTTTTTAACTTTATTTAGGTTTGTGAGTGAAAATAATCTTTGAATTGTTAGAAGAAAAAAAATAAGAAAAAAAAGAAATGAAGAGGAATATTAATAAATTGAATGCTGTTCCAAAGAATAACTTGATTAAATAACTAAAAGAAGAGGAAAAACAAGAAAAAGTAACTCTCTCTTTCTCTCTTTGTCTCCAGAAATTAAAAAAAATATAAATAGAATCCGTTTCTTAAGAAAGCAGAAACAATTAAACAACAAAATGGCTGACGTGAGAGAGCAACGAATTTACTGCGCTGAGCAGATCGTAGTCCCATAAGAACTACCAATCGTACTTAAACATTACTCAAAGGAAGTCATCCGCAATAATCCAGCTAATGTTTATGAGTTCTCAGCCAAGTACAAACGAAAGACACATTTTTTTAGTTAGATTTTATTACAGAAACATCTTTGAAATTTCAAATAATTCAAACTCATTTTTTACCTTTTCTTTATTGTAAATATAGGTATTTCAGAGACCTCATTGAAAAAAGAAGTAATGACATTATAAATTTATCCAGCACATAATCTTCTGCTATTAAGAGCACATATTTATGAATATTTTCCCTATTTTTTATAAGCCTGTTTTCTTTGCTTTTTATTAATCCGATGTATTTGAAAATGTTACAAAAACAGAAAACAACGCTGATAAGCATCTAGTGAACGAGCTCTAAAAACCAGATTCCTTACCTAAAGCATGAAACAACTACAAAGGAGAGTACAGTCAAGAGATAAAGCTAGATTGATCATATATTTTTTTCCTAATAATATTTGAAGATCTCAGCAAGGAAGGGTACATACAATAAACCAAGAAACAAAAAGAAAACTGAACGAAGAACAAGAAAGAGAAATGAAGAAGAACAAAAATAATTTATCTAAGATATGTCTGTGCGTGTTTGATATTTGTTGACCCTTGTTAAACTGCTTTGCTTACAACTGTTCTTTAGCTTAGATGAAGCAGAAATGTGCATGGTTAGTCTTTATGGAAACAACCAAAAAATCTAAAAAAAAGGCAAAAAAAAGAAATATTGTTTTTAAAAGATTGTGATGAAATACATTCTTAAAAAATAAATTATTTTTTTTTTAAGCAAATCAAAGTGAAAATTATTCAAAATGGGAATTGGTCTTTGAGATCTATTTGGATACTGTTGTAGCAATACATTCAAAAATGTTTAAATTAGAAGCTATCAGAGAAAGAGAGGGGAAATAAAGAAGAAGCAACAGAACAAATTAAGGACTATGAATTTATTAGGGAATGAGAATGAGTGAGTTGATTGTGGCTGGGCTTGAATTGGGAAGTGTAATTAAAGTGAATAGGAGAAGAGGAAAGTCAGAAAGAGAGAGAGCGGATGGGAAAAGAGCACAAAAACAGAAATTGTTATTCTTGATATTGACTAAAATATTATACAAAAGGTATATTAACATAATAAATTATTAGAATCCTACTCATCAGTCTGGATACATTCCACAGCCAAAAGAGCAACATCGTTTCAAGAAAGAAAGCCAATTATTCATTCAAAGAGAAGTAATTTTGGTTTAGATTTGTCTAAGACTGTGATCAACAACTTTTGCTTTCGTCTTAGATTTATTACCTGACACATGAGAAAAATAGTCGTAGTTGGAGAAGGTAGGATTATTTTTGTTAATTGTGAAAATTATTTTGATAGATTGTATGAATCTCCTTGGATAAATATAGGCAATTTCACTCTAGAAGAAAGGTTGCAATATGAAGTTGGTAGTTTGTCTTTTAAGTTTATTTCTGGAGTACATTTATGTGTGTATTCGAGCAAAAAGAGCACTTTATTGACTAATTGAATCTGAAGATCCTTTTAATCGTCACTTTATGATTGTCTGTTTGATTTTGTTAAACAATTAGGGCGAGTTGGAAAGACTTCTGTGACATTGAGATACTGCAACGGTGAGTACTAAGATAAGCAAGAATCAACTATCAATGCATCATATCTGGAAAAGACTGTGGAAATTAGCGATACTGAGAAAATTGACCTGGCTATTTGGGTAAAATCTACAAATTTTCTTCATGGCTTTAAATCCTATTAGAGATTATTATTTTATTTTATTCTCAATAATCTTCTTTTTAGCATGACAAAGTAGCAATATTTTTATGTTTTTGTTCCAAACATAGGATACAGCAGGCCAAGAGAAGTTTAGATCGATAGCTCCGATGTACTACTAATCTGCATAATGCGCCATCATTGTTTATGATATTACAATCAGAGAAACCTTCGATAAGGTAATTAAAAAAAATATGATTCAGTTTTCTTATCGATTAATTCTATTGTTTCTATGATATTTTAATTCTTTTTTGCTTTTAAACAATCGATATCAAACACAGGTTAAAAGCTGGGTGAAGGAATTATAGGATATCATGGATACTAGCTCGATTATCCTGTGCATTGCTGGAAACAAATCTGATTTGGAAAACGAACGCCAGATTGATAAAAACCAAGCTGAAGCCTATGCAAAATAAGTTGGAGCGACACACTTTCTGACTTCGGCGAAGACAAACAGAGGAATCAACGAGATGTTCCTGTTCATCGGCACATGTAGGACTCAAAATTTAAAGATTGAAATATGAATTTTTTTGTGTTTGGAATGTGTATTAGAACTTTTGAAGAAAAATCAAGCTAAGAAATAAGGAAGAGTGATAATCAGTTCAGGATAAAGTACCAAGGCCAAAGCTGAGAAGGAGAAGATGAAGAAGAAGAAAGACGATTGCTGCTGAGTTAGTAGATGTGGATCAGATAAATAAGATAAAGGTGTTTGTTTTGAAAAAACATACAAAAACTATTAACAATTTATGTACTTTTATATTTGTGAAAAAAGAGTTTGGAATCAAGATCTTTTCAAAGACACACACACACACACACATAATCAAGAAAGTGCATTTAAAGAATAATAAATATGCTCTTGTTGATATTATAAACGTTTACTGACTTAATAATTAAAATATCTATGAATTAGCTGTGGATTTATGTAATTTAGTGTAGTTTTCATGAAAAAATAATAAAATTATCTGACCTATTTTAAGATAATTTCTCCTTCAGTTCTTTCTTGAATTACTTTGTTTTTGGATTATTTCACTTCAATAATTGAGTTATTTCATTAAATCACGCAAACATTTACTAATATTTAGCAGAATATCTTTGCTTTTTTTTGAAAAAATAAACTGAGAAAAACAATTTAACTTTTTTCTTAGGAATAACATAAAAATGCCCAGATATCATCTTCAAAATTTTAGAATACTGCAATCTTTGATATTCTTCTCCTCCTTAGCTATTCTATCCCGCTTATATCTTCTTGAATAAGTTAAATCAGATTCAATCGATGATAACGTATCTGACTTCATCTCCTCGACAGAAGTTCATATGGGACCTCCCAGTGGATTATTGATCTTCTAGGTTTGAAAAATAATAATAATGATACATGACAATAATATTGATTGGCCAGCCCAATAAACGACAGGAGACTAAAAAATATTGTTTATTAGTGTTTATGAGCTTTAATATGGTCTGACAATGATGTAATTTTATTGATTTTTTTCCAGAAAGAAAATCTGATGATCACATGTGGGATTGTTGATAAACTAGTCAAAGGTACTAATTTGAATTCAGCATATTGTTATTACAATTACTTTTAACTAGATCATTTTCGTATTAGAATATCAAATTACCATGATGGCAGATCTATTTAAGATTTAGAATTTTCCCTTCACTTCTACAGAATAATCTTAAATTATTTTAAATCTACATATTCCTTTGTTTGTTTGAAGTCATGCATTTTCAACTTTAATTTAAGTTTGGCGATTGAGCGACATGAAAGAATTGAAGACAATATCAGTGCATGAAGCTGCGATCAGGGGAATGGCTAAAATGGAGGTAAAATGGTCCTGGAATATGTTCATTTTTAAAATCAGATCAATAATCTCATAAATATTCCATGACTTCTTTTTTCTTTACGTCTCTCAAAGAATCTAAATCCTTTATTATCTCGATTATACTTTCTTATTTTCTGCATAGTTCGATGGATAAGAGTACTTTGCGACCATTTCATTTGATGATAAAGTCAGAGGTAAGCAATAATTTCTAAAAGAAATAAAAAAATTATTCCCCATTTTCTTTTAAAATCCCTATTTTTTTCACTAACACTATTTTATTCTTTCCCTTTTCTACCTACCTCTAAACTAGTGTTTGACTTGGACACATTCAAACTCCTTCATGTGATGAAAGGGACTGGTGTAAGAATGCTGAAGGTCGTACACATCCACGTACTTTATTAGCTCACTGATCAAATTAATCATTTTTCGTCATCTCAAATCATTGACTTTTCCATTTTTCAACCCTTTTAGAACACACCATTATTAGCACTTCTAAGCACAAATGAAATCAAAAGTAACTCGTTTTGTATTAGTTTTGTTGGAGTTCCTTATTATTTTTTATCTCAAATAGTTGTGGACTTTATCAATGGAACTACAATAAGAAGCATTTCAAATCCGCATGGAGAGCAAACCCAATCAAAGACTATGGCAGCTATTTCAAATGGCAAGAATCTGTTTGTCACTGGTGGTTGGGATGATTTCATAAGAGGTATTCCAAGAAAATAAGAGAGAGAGAGAGAAAACAATGGAATAAATGACTCTTTTATGCGTTTGACTGTTTGCAAGTGTGGGATGCGTCGACTGGGAAGATTGTAGCATCATTAAAGGATAAAAATCTTGTAGACAAAGTGTTTACAATTGTTTATTTCAAAGTAAAATAAATGGAATAAATTCATGGCAAAGATAATAATTAAATAGGTATTTTTGAAAAAAAAAAAGAATTTGGATGAGATAGTGATTTCTGATCTTGAAGGGCGTGTCATAAGTAATCAAAATTTGTTTCAGTGAAAAATATGAAATTTTCTTTGATTTCTTCTCATTTATTTGCTGCAAACTTGCAACTATGAATTACATTTTTTGAATTTCTCACTTGTTTTACTTTGTTTAATGCAATTCTTAACACAAGGATGGAATTGGCGTGAGGGATCAACAAAGCTATTGTTTAATAAAGGAGTAGCTGATTTCTTTCCCATCGACATTGCAGAAGTCCATAATAACAGCACTCTTGCAGTCTTAGGAGGATATGGGGCAAGCGGTCTCTATTGTAAACAATCTACTTATTAGAAATTCACATATCTTTTATGAGGCCTTTAAATCACTTTTATCTCCCTTTCATATCTTAGATATTGATACAAGCCAATTCAACTCTAAGCCACTTTATTAGAAACAGGGGCATCAACAAGAAATATGGGGTATCTAGCATCTTTAGGTATAAAAAAAAATATTTAAGGTGTGTATTACTTATTACTGTTATTCTTTTTTAAAGGGAACTGGGTTCATCTTCAGTAACAGCGCCGATTACACGGTCAAAAGTAACAAGATCTAAAAAAAAATAGCTAATTACTCTATAAATTGATCCGATTTTGGTGATAATTTTTATTTTTTTTTTTATCCAAAAAACCGAAGAGTGGAATGTCTGCGATCAGCCACATGAGTATTTCGATTTGAAAACTGGGATTTGCATAGAATATTGTGAAGAACCAGATAAGGCAAACCTGCTTTGTCTGGATGAAAGTGCTTAATAGCCATAGCAAAAACAATCTTCTGCCTTTGAAGAGTTATGAAGGAAGCAAACTGCTCAACAAAAGAGCAAAATAAACTGCTTTATTGCATATGAATTGAATTATTCATAGAAATGTTTTAAAATTGAATAAAAACAAGGGCTGTTTGAATTTATTTTACAAATTGGCTTGTAAATGATAGATTGCCAAAGTGGAAGAAGCTTTCAAGTAATTTTAAATACTTTTGTAACAATTTAAAAATATAAAGGACTATGTAACTAATTAACATTTAAGAAATAGGAAAATAGATAGTATGCAACGTGGTATGATAAATTGAGGGTTATTGCTAGCAAAACTGGAGTGGGATAATGAAATAATAATTAAAAGTGCTTCGAGGTGTGGGAGGAAAACGATCTTAATTTTACAGCTCATTGTTTATGTTTAAGGATGTGCGTGTGCTACTAGACAGATTAATTAGCTTCTCCCTAAGGCAAAAGAGAGGAAATTGCCCACAGTAATCCAAAGATCACTTAGGACAAATAAGATGAAAAAAAAGAAATGATAGTTGATTTAGAGCTTGGGAAGGAGTTGTCGCCGATGAAGATAATGATGAGTTGAGGGTTATTATAAAAATTAGGATAGAGATAGTCTGAGAAAAAGAGAGGGAGAATCGTTATTATAGAATTATTGTGTGTTTTTATAATAAAAATCAAAGAGAAAAGACCAAAGATGACTGTTAGTTTGTTTCAGCAGCAGCAATCTAAGAAATTCTCTGGAATATTGGGAGTCTAGATACTTGGGCTGGAGAGGAGTTGCTAGATAGATTATGGCTATCTGCGGATTCTTCGTTGGTTAGATTATTTAATCTTTTTGAGTAGAAATTAGTCTAGAGAATTTCACTCAAGGATCGAACATCATGAAGGAAATGGCATCTGTGCCCATAGGAACAAGTTGCATGCTCGAAGAATTACTTGCAAGGTTTGGTTTTGAAGAGTTTGTTGGCAGCGATTTTTTAGACCAGTTCATTTTTGCCGTGAGCGAACTTACACTTTTCAGCATAGTTGCATTTACCAGTTTCAACCCAGTTCTTGCACATCTCCGTTTTGTATTTAGCTTCCTCTGAAACACCCTAAGGTTGCTAATACTACTACTACTGCGGTTATTGCTTGGTCTACTTGTGAATCCATCCACTTTAGGCTGACTAAGATTTAGCGATAGGAGCAAGTGATTCAAGGAAATCATCTGAGTTGTTTTCGTCTGATCCGCAGGAGGTTGAATGCTCAGAATATTAGTCAAAATTATTGACATTGGAGTTGCAAGGATAGGCAGAATTTGAAACCTATTGGTTCTTGTGGAAGTAACTACCGAATTGTTGAACTGAACTGCGTTGTTTGGAGAATTGCTATTATGCACAGTTGATATGAGTGGTCATAGGTTTCGGAGCATAAATTGAAGGCATGAAGAACTAGTGTGATTTAGCGAGATTTTATGGGATATTGTTGATGTGATTGCTAGGTTGATTTGCGTTGAGGTAAATGCTCTAACTACTGTTAGGATAAAACTGCATCATGAGGGTAGTTGCGTTGTTTGCTTATGTTGTTGTGTGGTTGTTCTTTTTTTTTTTGAGAAAGAGAGAGAGAGAATACGAAAATTGAAGTGAGACTGAATTTGATTATAATTTTCAAATTATTTCTTTGAGGGACGCAGATGCTGTTATGACTTTTATATATCCCCTGAAAATGCAAACAGTGTGGGTAAATTAACTTGAAATTTAGGTTCCGTTTTTCTCTTTGTTTTTAGTAAAAATCAAAAACTACGACTTTGTTCTTTTTTTTGTGAGGCTGATTGTCTTGCTTTTTGGTATTGCATTATCAGACTTAAAAACACGTAATTAATCCCCCTCCCCTGCCTTATTTTAACTTATTTATCCCCCATAAAACTTGGTTTTCCCTTTGAGATTTTCAAATGACGATGTGCTTCATCTGCTCAGCTGCATCCTCTCCCCATCCTATTAGATCAGAGATAGACAGCAGGATTATTCATAATTCAAAGGGGGGAAATCAATAAATTAGCTTCTTAATTTTAACGCTTCTAGATTTCTCTCCACTAGCCGAAGATTCTCATGCTGCCTCGAAATGCATAATTCAGTCTATTCCCTTGCATTTGTGAGTTGTCTTCATTAATGCATTTTCTTATCAACTAGACACACTTACAACAAAAAAGGTACACAAAAACAATAGTAGATTTGGATTTGTTGTCTAAATATAATAATCTTGGCTGTTTTTGTTCTTCTTGCATTTCTCTAAAATACAATTTATAGTTTTTTAAACTCTTAAGAGAGCGCGAATTATTATTTCTTTTGCAGTATTTGCTGCCCTTTATTTAGAAGTTATCTAGTTTATGTCTGCTGCTTTTTCTGTTGATATAGATTAGTGTTTTTCTTGTACTTCTCACCACATTTTCTTTTTATCTCCCCACTTTCTTTTGATTGACTCTAAGAGAAAACTACTTTTATTATCAAAAAATGTTCAAAAATATAAAGGATAGTTTTGTTTTAAAGTAACTTCTGCATTTTCTATTTGAGAATAATCATAAAAATACTCAATGGGGTTACATTTCTGGAAACTATCACCTATTCTTTGATTAGATCTCAATGTCCGGTTTAAAGTAAGGTTAGAATAATTCCTGATACTTAAAATTAATTCCCTGAAACGAAATCCACACAATTTTATCAATTTGAATGGTAAAAACAAATCTCAAAAGTTGATCAGTGCAACAATTTCTGCAAATGAAATTGGTTAATGGTTAAAATCAACTTATGAAGTCTCCTGAGTTGATAAATCATAATTCTAAAAAATAAACTGCTGGATGCACTGTTTCTTTTGAGGATCATTGAATAAGCTAGCTTTTAGTGAAGAACACCAACCCGTTTCAAACCGTTTTTTATTAGACATTTTTTAGATATTTTTTATTGAGAAAAATCTGTGATTTTTATTGATAAACACAATTTTTGTTAGTTTTGTCTCTTTATTATGTAATCAATAATCTCTACATTTGATTTGATTCAATTTAATTTAATTTGGACATTCAACTACAATAAACTTCTATCCTCAAAAATCAATATAGCAAATACCAAAAAAAAAGAAGTGAATATCGTTGTTATGCTACTTCCTAATAAAAACACAAAACTTGTTTGTTAAAACTAACTTTGATCTTTTTTAGTGAATTTTCATTTATCTTGCTGGAAAGCTTGAAGAAGTCTGTCATCTAATTATGACCTTGAGATAAAAGTATTTGTCTTACGATAAATATTGTCCTTAATGTAGCCAAGTAGCCAAATCGGTTTGTCCTTGCGCAAGCCTACAGAGAACAAAGTCAGTAAGAATATTGTGAATTATTTAAATGGAGAAATCAAAAGTGAAAATGGTTTGTTAAAAAATTGTTTGAAAATGTAGTTTAGCTTATTTATTTTTCTTTTTAAAATGTATTGAATTATTTAATCTTTTTAACCTGAGGAATCAGACATGGAATAGGAGCATGATTGTGATAATTCCGATCCAGTTTTTCCACTGATGAAAATTTTATGATCAAGAGCCTGTAGATCTTTCTCACATCCATCGCATTCGATTATGAGAAAATATATCCATTTGCGATCTGATTCGTTATTCTCGACAGTTCCAATTCTGTCATCTTTCTTTTCAACCACAGCCACAGAGTTTGAGGAATTAGTTAAATTATTCATTTCACTTCTATCCTATTCTAGAATTGTTTCCATATTATTTGATTTATTAGCACGGGAATCTTTTATTGTTTTCTATTCTTCAGAGCCATTCTCTTAGCCATTTTTATGTTGTTTTTCCTCAAATATTGTGAATTCAAATGAACCACATTCATAGTCTGTCATGGACACATTCTACCAAGTTCTCTACTTTATATCGATATCTCCAACAAAATCAACGTATCTCTCTCTACGTTTGTTGATTTTACTCATCTCACCTATCTTTATGTATGGGTTCCACATTATGTTCTCAGCATTCTTAGTTTGAACAAGAAAAAAAAGAAAAATCAGATTGAAATAAAATGGAGAAGTTCTTGATTATTTTATAATTTTCTTACTTTCACATAGATCTTCCATTGTTCAGTTTCCTAGAAAGAAACGCCAAGTTCATTCAGAACTATTCTTACATCTCTTTCCATTCCGGAGACAATGATTTCTCGATTGTAGTGGACTCTCTTAAACCCAAGGGGATCTTCAACATCAATTTCTATTCTAATTGTAGAATAGATATCAAATATATCTAATTCTACTTAATCTCGAACAGTCTTAAAGGAACTTTGACTCTCAGCTTTTTTCTCTAAGATTTTAGTCATTTCTAAAGAAAACACGAAAAATAAATAGTAATTTCAGTTCTTTTTTTAAGCAGCATACTAACAATTCTAAGATAATTTCTTACATCCAGCACTGTTCAACGCGGAGATCTTGTATCTGAATACTTCAAATGGCAATGCAAAATCAAGTAAAATTCTTGATTTTCTAGGTTTCTATTCCCAAATCAATGCTGTCTAATATTTCTCAAGGTTTTTCGATTTTAAACTACTTTTCAATCTTTCCATCTCCATCTTTGAAATACCACCTGTACGGATGCCAAAATGTTTATTTCTAATCAATCTCTCAAAAGCTACTTCTGGCCCTTCCTTGTCTTCACATAAATCCATGAAAATCACTGGATTCTCTGGAAGCCACTTGCTCTCAACTGTGACTATCTTCTAGTGCGCATTTATCAGCCAATTCGCAATTGGTAGAATCAAACCCTGCATGTCTTTCGCAGGTACCAGCTGCCAAGACAATAATTTTTCATAGAATTAGCTGTACTTTTCCATAATCTACGACAACAGTTACTTTTATTTTTCCAAGATCTTCCCTAAATCTTCAAAATTCTTCAAATCACAGAGTAGAAACCCTTCGATTTTTGTGATGTTCTCACCAAGTTCTTGAAGGAACACTTCGAGAATCTACCGGATACTCGTGACTGGAGGGTTCTAGAGCTAGAAGAAATAACGATATGTTGCATCTAATATTTCCTTAAGCCTCTCGATTTTCACGTGGATGTTTGTTTTACCTATTATCTATGCGAATATTATAAAATTAACTTCCACAAATCACCCACAGAATCTTAATATTTCTGTTTTGTTTTTCTTTACACTATTGTAGATAACAAATGAATGATTGATATGCTCAATTTCTCCAAAGAGCGCTTCAAAATCTGGATAACTGAAACATTCAATGTGCTTCTTGAGCGGTAGAATCTATTTATAGCTGACAAGCACAGCTTTATCATGATATTCATTCATATCAGCTTGAATATCTGAATTCAGTATATCCGCAATAGATTTCTGCAGTTTCTCTCTCATTTAAGGGATGACTTCATATTTAAATGCGAGTTTCAGCTCAGAATAGATTATATTCCTAAAAAGATATGTTAACGATTCCTAGAGTTTCCCAGGAGGTGTTTCGTCCACTGGAGAAGCATCGATTTATTAAGAGATCTTCATGTAATAGTCGACTTTCTCTTTGATAGGCTCAGTCAAGGCATCCTTAGAATGGGTAGAACTCTAAAAACAAAACAAAAAAGCAATTAAAAAAAACCATTTCTTTCTTTTTTTTTTGTCAATACAAGAATGTTGAGCATCTTCTTTTTAAGAAGAGAATGCATTAGAGGGTCTTTAAGGGTGAGCTTCTTGAAGATTGATCCAAGGAGATTGTTTGCCCTAAGCTGTTCAAACTGTTGCTGCGCTTGAAGTAACGATTTACTAAAGATATTAATTTAATCTTTTTATGTGTCAAATCCGGCTGGATCCATGAGAGAAATTGGATCTTAAGTGAGGAACTAAGATTAATAAAGATTTGATCTAAATGATTGTGATGTAGAAGGGATCGATTAGAGAAATTTCACTTCTCTGGAGATCACTTCTTTGTCATCAATAAATAAATCAACTCGCATATCGAGCTCTTTTCTCATCTCACCTAAGTATTGCCATAACAATAAGTATTTTTCTTCAATTCTACTACCACGGGAAGAGAAATCATCTATTAACTACTGCTAATTGATGTCAATAAACAGCTGCTAATCGAGATTTCCATTACGAAGCTCATCCACAAATGGATCCAACTCGGATTTGCAGAAATCAACTAAGTCATGCCATTTCTGATTAAACAGTTGCTACTACCCCATGTACTTATCAAATTTAGCTTAAAATGCGGGTAGCTTCTTGCTGATAGAAGTTAAAAACCGCAGATTATTCTAGAATTAGTGATCCATTTGAGTTTCAACTCTTTCGATCTGCATGTTGAGGCAGAATTTCGAGGAAAAGAGATGTTCAATTGTCTCAAGCATGAGATACGGTGCGTGCTGCATTGATCCCATGAGCTTTTAGTTTATATTATCCATGTCTTCCTTGTATGAAGATGCTTGCTACCGTATTTACACAGAAAAATCAGAATTAGATTCGATTTACGAAAGCCCCTCTGAGATCGAATCTCCTTTGGGTAAATGAACGCTAAAGACATTAATTGCGTCCTCTTGATCATATGAACCTGTGTCCATGAGATCCACGGTCGTAAACTTACCGACTTATCTGCGATACTCATGGTATTCGTTGAATGTTTTCTTCGAAACTGCGGCTTGCTGAGCGAAATTTTCTAAAAAGTTTTAAGTTAAGAGCTAGGTGTATTTCTGGAACACCAGCTTGCAGGTAGGATCAGCTATCAGCTGCTTGTACTTAGCTTTGATCTCCCTCATGTCCTTCTGTACACTGACTTCAGGTTGGTGTCTTTCCGAACCAAGTAGCTAGTCGACGTATTTTTCACAATCTAATGTGAAGTCATAACAGTGCTGGCAAGTTGTCAACTTCATGTTCAGCCTATTTATTTGAAGAAGAAGGAAAATATCTGTTAGAAGTTTAGTTTTTGGCAAAAAGAAAAGTAAAAGTTATCAGACAAAATGCACGAAGTTATGGTTTTACACAGCTAGAGTCTATTCAATTTTGGTGAGTTGATGGTTAGGATGTTGCTCTCTTGATGGAACTATTGAAAGTGCTATGTACTTCATGTATTTTTAGTTGTAAGCAAGGGCTTCTTCGAACAACAAAATCGCCCTCTCAGTGTAGCATTGCGCTCTTTCGCAAAGCTTGTTGATAATCAAATTGATTTAAGTCGACAGGATATCAATCCATTAGCGGAAGTAATCTACGAGAATACCTACGGGAATCTATTGATTCTAAGAATGCGTTCAACAAAACGAAAGGAAAAACATGAAGTAAAAGAATCAATAATTGATTTTCTAATGAATTTAAAGAAACCTTTTATTTATTTTGGAGTGCACGATAGTTGATAAGCACAGGCATGCCTTTATCTTAAAATTTAAATCTCTATTGATTTGAAGAGCTCGACTGATTCTGCATTAAAATAAACAAATAGGGGAAATGTTAGTTCTCAGTTAGTTAGAAAAAAAAAGGAAAACAATCAAAAATAGTTATTTTTTGTTTTAATTCATGAAATGAATAGTTTTCTTTACTCCATAAGTTGAGTCGTACATCAAAGGCATAACACTGTCGATGATCTTAGGATATTCTGATCTTATCTTTTATTTGTTGTTCCTGTGAAAGACAAAAAAAGTTTAATTGTTTGTATTAGAATAAGTATGCTAAATATTTCATCTACAATTAAGAATTGTTATGCGTAGGGAAGCTAGAGGGACTGCCTGGTCTGTCGTCGTGCTAAGAGTTCAGATTTTCACTATTTAAATTCTGGGATCTCATAGTTTGGCTGGTAAAACAAAAAATGATGCTTTTTAGATATTTTGAGAAAATATAATTATGAAATATCACCATTTATCTTGTTTTGTCTCTTATTTTTGTTACTTTGTCTTGGCTGATTAAAGGCGCATACCTTCATGATATGTCTAAGACTGCTGTGGTTATGTTAGAGAGTATCTCTATGAAGGAGATTAATTCATATTACTGCTGTTTTTATTATCGAAATTTCTACTTTACTACTGCTACTAATTCTACTACTACAATTAAGGCATTGATTGGTCAGAGTATCTATGCATACTTTCAGTGCTGCTAATCATAACTAAGCCATGATACTGTTGTTGCTGTTAATCTTGCTATTATCGCAGCATTATTGTGTTTCTTGGTTTTCTTCGTCACTTTACAATCTCTCTTATTTCTTCTATTTCTGAGCTTAATTTTTTTGTATAACTCTTTTTTGTTATTTCCCAAACTCCTCAATTAACTAAATGCTCTGATGAATCCATGGTTAGGTTGGTATAATTATTGTCTGTTTTTAGATAAGCTCTCAGAGAGAATAAAAGAAACACCAAAAGAATTTTGACTGTAAATTGTAGAATGAAAATAGAATTCTTTTATTTTAAAGGTAGCTTTGTCATTATTTAATTAATTTCATCTTTTATGCCCAGTTTTGTTCTGAAATATTCTATTTATATCTTTTAAAAAGTAAGCTTGTAAGACATTTTCATGTTTAATTTCACATACCCGTCAAATAATAAGGAAAGTTGTTTTATCATGATTTATTGTTCTTTTCTAGATGGTGCAAAATTGGGTTGCTTTCTATTTGGAAGTTATATTAATCGACTCTAATCAGTGTTATCCAAAAGGTAACTGCACTCTCATGCAATCTGATTATTAACTAATATCAAAAGATCAAAATAATCACATAAACAAAAAAATCGATAATAAAAAAGTTAATAATTAGTAAATTAAGAGGATGATGTGTTAAAAGAAAAAGAAGCTCACAATGAATAAATTTATGAGGTTAAAAAATTAAATGTTTTATTTAAATTAAATTAATTTTTAATTGTATTTTTTTATGTTTTGTGTTTTGTTTTTCACTTTTTTGCTTCAATTCATTTTTCATTTTAATGTAATTACTTGATAAAAAATTAAGCATTTTCTATCAGAAAAACACTATTTAATTTCATTATTCCTTATTGAATACTTCAAAGTTAGTAAATGAGTCTAATTTTTCATGTGATTAACAGAAACTTACCCCCTCTCCCCCCCCCCCCCGCCCCCCCCCAAAATAAAACCCATCATAAAAATGCTAATTTTTCAACTTAATTCTTATTAAAAAGCTAGATAAAAAACAGAAATACCAATATAAACCAAACAACAAAATGAAAGCACGCAAATTAAAACTCTCATTTTTAAAGTAGCAATCATCTAAACTATGATAAAAAACGATAAAGCTGCCACAAATCAGAAAGAGTGGACCTATTTTAAGATTCTGTGAATAGATCATTATCTAGTTATGAAAAATGAGAAAAGCGCTTCTAATCGACATTTGAAAGCTGATTTGAATTTGAATTATTAGAAATATTGATTTGAGAGGGAAGAAACTCAAAAAGCGAGGGAGATGGGAGATGAATGAGTGGCTTACCGTTTTGATTTATTAAATGGGAGGGCATTCGTAAAGAGAAAAGCAATCCATTAACTATCCTAAGAAATCGAAAGTCCTATTGATCAGTGAGAAGGATGTAGAAAGATAATTACAAAAACAAAAAAAAGAAAACAATTAGAAAATTATTAATTGCAGGTATTATTTTTAAGTAATTCTACAACCCCTCAAGAATCTCCTTTCAAGAAAATGGACTGCGAAGTAGTATTCTTCCCTAACAAGGCTAACGAGTAGAAGATCATTGACTTCATTAACTAGGCCAAAAAAGAGCTTAAGGTCTGTGTGTTCACCTTCACAAACCAAAATATTGCCCTTGCAATTCTCAACAAAGTCGTCAACGATAAAGTCAAAGTTCGGATTATCACTGACGACATGCAGAATGCTGGACCGTACAGTATTGCCAATGTGCTGCAGAGTGCAAGCGAAGATCTCATCAAGTTCAGAACTGATCTCCGGAAGGATGCTCACATGCATCATAAATATGTTGTCATAGACGATAAACTCATAGCCACTGGATCGTTTAACTGGACATAAGCAGCGGTTATGAAGAATAACGAGAATCTTTTGCTGATTAGAGACGAAAAGATAGCCAAGTAGTTTTCAAAGAATTTCGAAGAACTATGGGTGGAGTTTGCATCCACGGAAATGACACTGTCGTAGCTATCTTCTCAGATTCGCAACAGAGGTGATGCGCTAAAAATCAAAGCCTCCAAGTAAAAAGCCGTAAATAATGGAAAGAACGGAAAAACTTAGAATAATAGAGGAAAACCAAAGGCAGTAATAAAAATCGATAGCGATGACGATGGTGACGAGAAACAGGGTTAAGCTCCAGGAAAAGTCAAGGCGATAAGGAAACAAATAGGAGGAAATAATGGTACGCCAGCTAGTAACAGTAAATCTGAAGATAAAGAGGACATTAAAAAGAAGAAGTATATTTTGAATATGGAGTAGATCAGTAAGCGCAATAGAGAGGTCAGCAAGATTTAATCTGCAAGCTAGAAAAATGAGAAGCAGAAGAATCTAATCACAAATGCGATTTCATTTGCTTTAGGAGCTACCTCAGCTGTAGCATCTTACTTTATCGCTAACTATTTGCCAGCCCTCCTATTTTGATGCATTCAGCCCTTGTAGATTCTACGGAGGAAAGAGTTATTAAAGTGAGTTAATTTCTTTTTTTGTTTTATGTGTTTTGTGTGTGTTTTTCATTCAAAAGGTTTAGTTGTTTTTGGTGTTGTTTTCTATTGAATACAATAAGTTTTACTAAAAAATTGATATTTACATAGAGATTTTGAATTGAATATGATTGATTTTGAGTTTGCATGTAAATTGGATGTTGATTTGATAAAATTACCTTTTTTTTAGCAAAGTCGATCAGCTACTAGTCACCAATTTAAAGGCATGCTGTTATTTCTAGAATAGAGATGCCTTCAGTTTTATAATAATCTTGTTAACAGATGGTCAAATTACTCCATTTGTTGATCATTCAATTTATAGAGTAGGTTTTTGATCTTGTTCCTTGGAAACTGTTCAATCTTTGTCCTGGTACAGTTGGAAGTTTTTCTCCTAAAATATTATCTTAGATATTCGGAGACTTCTATGATGATTAAGAAGAATTCTAAACAACTTACGTCCTCCTAAAAGGTACATACCTCCTTTTCAGATCTTCCTACTGCATAAATAAATTATTTTTCTAGTTTGATGAAGATTTACTGCTTGACCAGGAGGGGATTTTACTTGCAGAATTTTCTTTAAATTTTCTATTCCCATGGAAACTGATCTCAAAACTGTTGAGGGATGGTTGAATGCTGTATTCAGTTTTAATATTCTCAAATTTAAAAGAATTATCAGTGTTTTGCAACATAGGATTGTCCATTTTCGCTGTTTGACCAAGAAAACAGGAAGAACCATCGAATACTGTCTGGTTCGGTTGAGCTGAGGAGAATCGTTGAAGTCTAGATGAAGTATTATTAGTCGGTTCTGTTTCATTGTAGAAAGAGGCATTTTCATTTGGAAATTTTTGTTTATTATTCGATGAACTTTTCTGCTGTCTGATCATTCTAGCTTTTCGAGAATTTCGAGCTAACACAGAATCTTTAGCGTTTTGTTTATTCAACTCAGTGATTTATCTTCCAAGGTAATTCTGTGATCGATTGAAATTCTCTGCCCATTTGCCTTCGTTTTTAGTGTGCATGGCGATTTCCCTAAGAACTTCGACTTATTGTAATTCACCTTGAAAACAAACGAAAAAAAAGCAGAAAATGTTAAAATATCCTATTAATTATTTAACAAGAAGAATTCATATATTTTCTATCATTTCTACGTTGAATGCCAGATAACTTTGTGGAAAGATAAGACGTTCTCTCTTTCTTAGTCTTCACTTCATCCGATTCTGTTGGAAATTTAGTGGATTATCGTTTTGTGAATGTACCATTCCCCTCAGTGGAAGAAATTGCTTATTATTGTATGATAGGTTGGTTAGTTATATTTTCATTCATTTTGTTGTTACTAATAAACCTATCCATGTTAGTCCTATTATGCATTGAAGAAGCTCTATTATAATTTCGCTAAGTTTTCGATGGAGCTTACGAAGAAGGAATCAAAATACCTTGTTGTAATTACGTAGATTAATCTAAAAATTATTGATATTTTTCCTGATTATTCTCATGAAATGCACTATTGTTGTTTTAAGATAATGGCCTAATTGTCTGTTTGATTCTCTCTTGGAACTCCCTACCTCTTTCTTAATTTCCAGCACCGTTAAAACCTTTAAACCTACTAAATATTGTCTTCAAAAGAAACACTCCAATCGAAGATATTATCCTAGCTGGATGATTCGTCAAAGCAGCTTTTCCATATGTAGTTACTGACACACTTTGAGATAAAATCTCCTATTCTTGATCGTTATTCCCTGCAAAATATTTCTAAGTTTTTTGCTTTCCATTAGATAAAAACAAATAAGCGAAATTCGTGATTGCAGTTTCATGTACAGTTGCACATTTTGTTTTATCATATGGCAAGTCAATGTCATAAGCTAACCTAATTTATGTCTCTTCTTCTAGAATATATGAACTAGTTGATATCTCCTGCCAGTTAAAGAGTTTAACGAAGAAACAATTACTTTAAAATTTGTATGTCAGCAAAGCTAAAATTGCAGCTCGATATCGAGCCTATTCTATCTTTGCAAATTCTATCTTCACAAACTTCATACCCGATAATTACACTATGCTAGTCCTTGTGTTTAGTTGCAGTAAATGCATTACATCACCTGGAAGGTAATCTGCTAGATGTTTTTCTTTTTCAAGATTAGAATACTTTGAAAATGTTTCGTTTTCGTCGTGTATCGCAGTCCAAGATGGGAATACATTCATTTTATTTGGAGATACTAAAATATTTAAGAACTAATTCATGGCACATTGAGTATCTGGTACAAGCTAGATGGTTCCAGTTTAAGAATTAAAGAGAATATTTGATTGTTGTTCTCGGAATGTAAATGATTCTTGGGATTGAGTCGTTTTTACGATGTTTTTAAGTTAATGATAGACACCAAAATGTATGTAGAATGTGTGCTAATTAATCAGACTGACGTATGATGATAACCGACTGAAAAAGGATCTACGATGTCTCCAACGAAGATTTCTCAACCAATGTTGGATTCTTAAACAGGCTCGAATCGTTTGCATTCGAGTAAATACATTGAATGCTTCGTTTTTCTTATAAACGAGCATTTATCGCCAAACCTTTTGTATTTTCATAGCTGCCGATACGCGCTCCAAGAGATGCTTGAAGAAAATTAAAAATATCTCAGGCGACTGTTTAGAGTTAGGCTATTAGACTTATTCAGGGGATATTAGATTTGGCTGCAGTTACATTTCTGATATTTATTCTTCTAAATTTTATTAATTCCCTATTTATCCTTCTCTGTTAACTTATCTAGGAAAATCATATTGCGAGGACTCTTCATCTTCATTCAAGCAGGTTAAAAAGTTTGATTCAATTGAAGGCTAAGTTGTTCTATTAATCAAGGAGAAATTATATGTGAAAACAGTCTTGCAGAAAACTTAATACAACGATGGATGAGGGAAGTTTATCTCCAGCAGGCGATCGTAAGCTTTCTCCTAAAATATCTAGAGTTACTAACATAACTATCCATGCCTTTGTTATTCCTCAGCAGAGAGAGCAGCTGAAGTTGGTTTGCGCATACTCGTGCAAGAAGCTAACGTGATTTCACGTTTAAATCTCGAAAGAAAAGGGTGGGTTTTCATTTGATAATATTTTTTCTCAGCTGGAAGAATCAGCACTTTCGACTTCAACGATGGTCTTGAGAGCGCATTGAAGGGATATTTACTTGAGAGGCTTTAGTTATCTTAACTAATTTACTCGACTAATCTAAGACTAACCACGTCGCTTCCATTTTTGGTATATTTATCGATGTCCTTTGTCATTTCTTCGAGCGATTTTATCATCTCGTTTTTTTCTTTTCCATAAATGTACCTTCTGCTTGACTCCAAGAGCACTTTAAACATCTCAAGCTGTGATTTTTTAAAATAAATAACTGGATGGGACATTCCTGCATTTAAGGATTAAGAAAACAACAAAGTCTCACAAGAATTCAAGAATTATCTCATTCTCAAAAAAGTTTTTAGCATGATTCGCCCTGCAACGATTTATTTTTTCTTCAAGCGAAAATTAACCACGAATTATCGCATTACAGCTTTCAATTTATCTTTGCCACGATGGAACTAGTATAGCGATGTCTCGTACAGTAAATATTGCTTGTTTCTGCTTTGGAGAACTTGTTTGAGTTCTGTTTTACGGATTGTTTAGCGCTTCCAATGAGCGGAGACTTTTTATGATATTTTCAGTTAATCTTCAGCAACTTTGAGTCTTAATCGTAAGGCTTTACGACATTCATATCCTCTCCAGACTCGTTGAATAATAGTGCTAGGGGAATTTTCAGAGAATTTACTTGTTATTAGTTTCATTTCTTCTCTCATAATCCTTAAATATTCGCCGTCGTCAGTGTTAAATTATGTTAAACTGTCACCAAGGGAATCACTGTCACTTCGACCTTATGATTTACTGACAATAGGCCAGGTTATTTTCGTACTAGGTGATAGCGCATAGAATCTTTCTGTTTTTGTAGCTGATTCCATTCTTTCTTCATCAGCAATCGAGTAAAAATCCAGCGCAAAAAGAGAACGCATAGAATTCACAATGAAGTGTCTCAATGACCATTTTTGAGAAATAGGATTGTTGAACAGTGTTAGATATCGAAGATTTGGTGTTTCGAAGATGTTATAAAGGGATTCAATATCCTCCATGGCGTTATCGTGAAGGTACAGGAGTTTCAGTGATGTGAAATTTTTCATTGGTAAAGATTTTGGAAAGAACTTTATTGCATTTCCACTGATATCGAGTTTTATTAGGTTCACGCAACTATGGATGCTTTCTAGCTCTTTTCCTATGATTTCAGTGCCGGATAAAATCAGAATTTTTAACTTTAATGGCTCTATGATGCTCCCATCTAAAATTCCTGTGGTTTTCTTAGGAGAATTTCTTTTCTATTATTGATAGTTTTAGTTTTACAGATGATATTAATCAGCTTCGTCGTTACTTTTTAGAGCTTTATTATGTGCAAGCATGATATTAGTCGTAGAAATAGCAGCTTGAATGATTATATTCTAAGTATGTTTTGCTACGATTCCTTGATTTCTTTTTAAAGAAATGCAATTTATCTCTCAAAATTGCTATTGAAAAACAATAATATTTTAATAATTTGTTTGGGAACTTAATTACTATTGGTCTTATTACAAATTAAACTAAATATTCGGTGAGAGAAAGAGATAAAGAAATGCTTAACGGAAATCTAAATCCAAATCTAAATTGCAACAAGAGAAACAACAGTTGTTTTTGTTCACCTCTTTCAAATGATGCTTTGTTAATTAGGAAAAACAAACATACATTTCAAATAAAATCGCTTTCTGTGTTAGAAAGACAATTTTCAAGGAATCACCTTATTTCAATTCTAAACTCTCTTTGGAAAAAATTCAGATTTCCCTGAAAATTATTCTCATTAAAACAATTATTCTTTCTTGAAAACAACAGAAAAAGGATCCACAAAACTGAAAAAAAGTTTATTCTTCTTTGAGTTATCAATTTAGCTTTCCTCAAACAAAGAGAAGAATAATCGAAGTGATCTCACAATCAACCTTAGCTTACTGCAAGCACTGAAGATAATTCTATGATTTTTTTGTATTTTGTTTTATTTATTGTTTTGGTTATTAATTCATATTTCAAAGTGAATTTAATTTTAAGATAGTCCTTCAAAATATTCTTAAGAGTAAATGATAAAAGAGCTAACAAATAGCACTTATCTGCCAATAGCGAGGAGTACTAATTAGTCTCTATTTAGTTTAGCTAGTTTTATCCATTATCAACAACAACAACAACAAAAATTAAGATAAAAAGATGTTGCCTGATTTAATAGTTTTTCTGCTAAAATTATTTTCTAGAAGGCCTAAAAAGACACGATTTGCACTCATTAACTCCATCCATACTTTTAGTTTGAGAAAATAATTTCTTTTTTTTTTTCAATAAATTTACATTGTTTTTACTAAAGAATCTATTAACAAAAAAATTAACAAATATTTTATCTTTCTCTAAAAATAAGATAAAACTGCGAACTTTGTCATTCATTGATATCTTCTTTGACTATTTCTGAGAGTGCTTGCATATACGCGAATGTACTTTGAAGTTGGTTCGATTAAGGAGGTGCTTCATCGTGTCCCCAAATATAAAAATCACAGCTGCTTGTTTCACTGAATTTTGTTTTTTCAAAGTTAATTGGGTTTCTTGCAAACAAATGAGCACTGATTCCTTCAGGGATGGCTACTTTCTACCCTATTAGCTCTCTCCCGTAAAGACTAGTTTTCAGTGCTTACTCAATCTTCTTACCATCACTGCTATCATTAGATATACTGCTGAGAGGTGGTTGAATGATAGATTCAAAGTATTCCGCTACTTAAGCAGGTGATTCCTAATTAATCTTGAATGGAAGGATGTGGATGTTAGAATTAACCACTGGAAGAGACTTAGTTCTAATGTTTTCGTGTTTGGCTTAGAAGGTGTATTACTGCTACTGCTATTGTGACATTGTGAAATAACCTGAAAGGAGATTGAGTAAGACTGAGATTTGCTAAATGTTTCTTAGATTGGAGTACAATTAAAAAATACCCCCGCGAGAAAACGAAGAAATATTATTTGTATATTTTTAAAAAGCGGGAGAGAGATATTGGAAAGAGGGAAAGATTGCTATGAAAGAAGAATTAAATAAAAAAGAAAGAGACACAGATTTATTATTATCATTTGCTTGATTTTTCACATGCGTCTGTATGTCTTTATGGGGAGAATTCCAGTCAAAACAAACTGAATTAATCTATTAATATTTTTTTGGAAAAATTCCTTTTGAAAATTCAAATAAGCTAAATGATGGATCACGAAGAAAGAGAAAAAGAAGAAAGAATTCACCGAGTTGAAGATGATAATAATGTCCTTCAACTTGAGTATCAGTTAAGTTAATTGCTTGCATCGAACACTGGGCACACTAATTCTTTGAAATAGCAATCCTCTGCAAAAAATACATCCTCACCTCAGTACAAATCATATTCTCAATCTGACATTTCAAAACGATATGAAGAAAGTGATATTTCCAAACGAGCCGAACATTTTTCCAAAGTTTCATAAGATTACACATAGTAATATTCAAGATAACTCGAAAACAGCAGAATCGCTGATACTTCTTCAGTGCGACAAGATCAACATCAAAGAATAATAGATTGTAATGAAAATGAGCGATTTGGATATTCACATAGCATGAAATAATCTACAGATGAAGATTTCTTTCAAGAAGAAGATTAACGAAACGTCTTAGATAAAAGAATATCTGAAGATATTGATAGTTCCAAGAAGAGCATGAACATAAATGGCCCAACATTATTGACTTATGAAAACACGGTGCTTTTTTAATAGCATAGTCTCTCATAAGATGAAGATGATGATTAAAATATTTAAAATAATACTAATCAGTCATCTGCAAAGAAATCATCTCGACAAGCATATTCCAGGAATGAATTCTCATAAAAGGGCAAGAGATTTTAAGAGGAAAATGGAGGATAATAAGCCAATTTAGATAGAATAAAAGAGGAATACAGAGCTGAAAAGACATTTTTAAACTCCAAAGACTCAATTCTTAACAAAAATAGCCAAAATCAGGAATCTTCTTCTTCTGGAGGATTGTTTTCAAATCTAGAATTACAGCAGCTCATTCCTTAGGCTAACCAACGGTAATTATATCCAAATGGATCGCATTTAAAGTATGAACTACCACATCCTTATGGACCAGGTCAATTTTAGGGATAAGAATACTAATAGCAGTTACTTTTAAGTCCTGAAGAACTCTATTCAAGGTAGTTGGCAGAACTCAAATCCTAATTAGGGGAGGAGTCTGTGAACACCATTAATTAAAAATGGACTTTTCCTACATAGCAAGATAAGGGATATGAAAAATCAGAGAAGATATTGGCACACTAGGAGGAGCACCGAAAGTAGAATTTCATGAATTCTTCTGCAATGTCTTTAAAAGATGAAGATTAACTTGATTCTGAGCTTCTAACTCTCAAATCAAGATTGAAATAACTTGAAAGTAACCAAAATAGTAAGAATAGTGAGGATTTAAAACCAGAAACAATTTCTTAGATTGAGAATTCCAAGAATAATGGGTTTTCAAGGACTCAAGAGATAGACAATATTGATCTTCCAACTTCAAGCACCTAAGCACCATCAACGAATTATATAAACAATCATTTAGCTCCCACAATCACCAGTGATACGAATAGATAGACATTATCATTTTTAGCTGAAAAAGAGATTGGAAAATACAATAATAGTGAAAATAATAAGACAAATAATATACTAAATCCCTCTAATATTTCTAATATTGCACCTGCAACTAATTTTTCCCTTCAAACTTCTAGCAAAGACAGCATAACATCTAAGTTACAGAAAATGGAAGAATTTTATTAAAATAGAACACGCATATTAGAAGATCGAATTACTGGTCTTGAAGCTGAGAATTCTGTTTTAGTTAGAAATAATTCTGATCTGGAGTCATCTAATGCGATCCTTTAGCAGAAACTAAACAGGCAAAAAGAAGAATTCGATGCTGAACTGCAAAGACAGTTAGCGATACAAGAAAACAAATTGCAGCAAGCATTTTAAACTAACCTTTCATAGTATTCTTCCAAGAATCACTAATTTTTATCTCAATAATTGTAAGAAAAGCAACTACAAGCACAGCAAGTATAAGCTCATTCGAAATAAATTCAAGAGTTAAAAGAAGAAAAAGAATAATTAGCAAAATAACTCTAAGATCTACGACAAACGCATTTGTAAGTTAAAAGATAAATGAATTGTCAATTTCTTTGAGTTTTTCCCCCTTTAATTTAAGTACTTTTTTAATACAAAAATCTAGGGAAACTGAGGAAGAGCGAGAAAATTTGAATTCCAATTACTCTAATTTACTATCTGCTCATAGCTAGATGCTGTAAATAGACATCGCTAAAAATGAAAGAAGTCTTCATTAGTCGTTTTCATAAAGCTCATGTTCAGATCGGAATATGCTATTTTCACCTGCTCCCGTGGCTTATCCATTGAGGTAGAATCAGCACATGCAGATCTTACCTTCATCGTTAGGTTCAATTCTTTCTTCAGCCACACCTCCTACTGTTCCAAGACAATATGCTCCTAGAGTTTCCACTTGGAATGAAGATCACACCACAACTAGAATAAAACCTGAATTTGTTGATGTGAAAGATGATCATAGTAGACAATAAAAACAGCAGGAACAATAATAAATTCCTGGGGGTTAAAAAGGAAAAACTGTATTATTTTATTCAGAAGAAGAAAAAAGAGAAGAAAGTCCTAAAGAAATCAAATAAGATGCAGAATAAGGATAAGGGTGGGATAAAAGACTACAGGAAGATAACTTGGAAATAAATGCACTTTATTAGAAGATATTTATGACTTAATAACATAAATCAAGGGATCAAAGTATTTAGGATAAATAAAGTGGTGTTTTTAATCTGGGAAGAACCGAAGATGAAGAGGAT
>Ga0302271_10000643_pt1 | contig 34438 bp, 18 predicted proteins | sample III_Bog_N1_1_FD_198767 | JGI IMG/M metagenome (GOLD analysis project Ga0302271, IMG submission 198767) | Peat permafrost microbial communities from Stordalen Mire near Abisko, Sweden - III_Bog_N1_1 | ecosystem: Environmental > Terrestrial > Soil > Wetlands > Peat | place: Sweden: Abisko... | reverse complement strand
TTTAAAATTAATCCCCCAACTTTTTTAAAAAAAAAACCCCCCCCCCCCCCCCCCTCATTCTTATGAATAAAACAATTGAATTGTGTCATAATTCTTTTATATCCAAACGAAGCTAATAAATCTATAAGCTTAGTGCTCAGTTCAAAAAGAAAAGAGTGAGGAGGAATCTGCTGTTTTAGGAATCTACTACTTTCTAATAGCCACAATCTTCCGTGTCTTCGGAAGCTGCATAGTCAAAGGAGCTTACTAAGTAAAACTCGCAGCTTAAAAGTGTTATGAATTATTCAACGATTACATATTACAATTCGAATTCGAGCTACTTCTCAATGACGACTACTAATCAGCTGAATGTTCTTCTCTATTCCTAGCCGTTGCAATTTACCTAGCACTCACTTAATAATCTTACTGTTAATTACTAATACTTTTCCTTCTACTTTTGTATTTTTCACTATCATGTCCACTGCTACTCAGTTTCCTTAATAGCAATGATTATTACAATTATTTATGTTATTAATGTTCCGATCTATTATTACTATCAAATGAATTCTAATGTGACATCAGCTAAATCAACGAATCATCACCTTTACCACTTTTATTAGCATTAAACAATGCTGAATGGTTTAATACTAACAGATTGTTAGAATTGTTTCTCTAAGTTGGCTGTAAAGTCTACGGACGCACTCGAGAGCTTGAACTATTCTAAATCAATAACTGCAACCCTTGCATATCCTTACTGCTAATTTCCGCTTAAACTTCTTGAATTAGCTAAACTGCAATCTTTCCGAGCAGCTAAAACTTCTATCTATTCAATTATTTCTCTTGCCCTTATTCAGAAAATTACTAATTATTTCTCTCCATAACTTCCTCTAGAGCTTCTAATCCTTCAGACACTGCTTATGCTATTTTATGCGATTCTTAGCTGAATTTACTTAGTCTCTCTCTTTCCGCATCGATACTCTACACGCAACTCTCTCGGACTATTTCACTTTCTTCCGCAATGTGATTGAACCGTTCCAGCATTTTTTCAAATAATTCATCGAAATTACCAATTTATTTATCTCCTTCTTGCTTGATTAACCCAACGATTGTTGATAAAAACTGTTCGTTTTGCAATTGCTTGCCAATCATTTCTTCAACTGTAGGCATTGCTGCAGCTTTGTCTTTCTCTTTTGGCTTTTTATCTTGATTTTCTTCGATGATCATATCGTTGTTGGTGAGAACAGTGTTTTTGTTGATAATTGTGTTAATTGAAGCAGAGTTTGTGTTGGAAGAGTGCCCTCGTGAAGAACCTCTCTCACTTTCCTCTAATTACTGCTTAGCTCGACCTAATAATTCAAACATCCAAATACTTGAAATTCGTGAGAAATATTCCCAAATAAACCCAAAAAATAAGAAATATTTCTTACTGAGTGCGCCAAACGATTTGTTTCTGTTAGCGATGTTCTTTAGTTTAATAGCAAATATATGTTAGCTATCAGAGAAATCAATCGGTTGCAGATTGCCTTAACGCTATTATGCATCCATTTGTGTACTCAGTAATCGAGAATTCAATACTGGCAATTCTTTTTCATCATTTTGAAGCAGCAGCTTCTAGTTACTCGATGATAGAACTGCAAATAATGTCTCCGTGATTTACGCATACACATGCAAGGGGACATGTTTGTCAACGTACTCAGCTAGTTCAGATGTTTTCAGCAATAAATATCCAGTCTGCGCATCTAGCTTTGATAATCTACCTTCTATTGTGTCTAATCTCTTGCAATTTGATTGAATATCGCTGATTTAATGAGCCTATTCTGAGATTTATTATGAGACTAACTAAAAATGATTTTAGAGTTTGTCAATGTCAATTGTATTTGTCTTTATTTTCACGGAATGCTGTTCAGCCGTGTTGTTAATAGCAAATATCGCTTCTTGGTTGCTTCGCTGATTGGCAGAAATCATCTCTCGCAATTTCACAGAGGTTTCATTTTATTTGTCAAAGTTTTCTCGCTGCTGATTTTCAATGTATTCTTATCTTTTCTCAACGGTATCACGTCGTTCTTCGCAGTAAGTGAGACTATTCTGCACTTTGATGATATCCTAGTTGATCTTGTTTAAATGTTCTTGATTGCTTTCTTTGTAGGAAACTAGCGCTTCAGCTTATTTGCTGATGTCGATTCTGAAACCATCCAGTAATGGCTAGATTGTTCTTATTCTTTGTTCGGCAGACTCAAATAATCCTATTTTCTAGTTGCTTTGTCTGATTACCCCTTCGACTTCATAGACTTTCTGCTGTAAATCTGTTTTAAGTTGTTCAATTGCTTCCATTTTTTCGCGATCAGCGAGCATTCTTTTTAAGTGTGGTCCAACTAATTAACTCACTAGCTGTCTTATTTTGGTTTCAACTTCAAACCATTCCATTTCTCTCATTTTGACACTCGTTACGCCCATGCTCTCTATGGATTCTTTTCTTTAGTTTTGATTAGCATTCGCTATGCTTGGAATGTTAGGCACTGTATTACTCATCTATAAAATTTCGTTAAAAAAATCAACTTTTTCAAAAATCCACCAATGATTCTTTTTTTTGATTATTAACAATTCTTAATTGGATAGAGATTTTTCAAGAATCTAGCTGCCTTCGTATTGTATTAAATTTTTAAAGGATTCTTTGATATATGATTATTTCAACAAATGATCCAAGCAAAAAAAATAGATTAAACAAATTTTAACTAAAAAATAATTCGATTATTACTTTTTACATATTTTCTAGGAATAAGCTTTAAAAATGTGAAGAAATTAAGTCTAATTTCAAACTTATTAATTTCTCTAAATTGTAATGTGAATGAATACTAACTCCTTTTATCCAAAGCCAAAACAATATTCAGACCCTCCCTTTCCTTTAGCGCATGTAGAAAAAATATCAACTTATTTCTAAATGTATCATTTTATAACAAACAATACATCTGCAAAGAAGAAGATAACAATGAAAAATACTTTAAATCTTACTTGATCTGCTTAAATATTAGATATTTTTTATGGTTTTTCTCATTAAGAAGAAATCCAAAATAAACGAATGAGAAATTGGTTCTATTAGGAAAAAAATGTTTGAGTTAAGTGTAACTTAATAATCGCAAGATCATGCGATAAACAGAGCAGGCTCACGATAATAAAGGAAAAATACCACACGCAATACCATTTGAAGTTAGGTGGTAGAATGTGGTAATTTTTCTAATGTCCAAGGAGAATTGAAATAATAAATCTGGCAAACAATTTTTTTATTTTTTTCAGAAATAAAAAATACTGAAAAATTAACATTAAAGTGCAAAAATTAAAATAATGAAGAATACCCTTTTATTCATCGTGTGCTTAGTGGCATTCAGCTCCGCGCTGGATTGCAATGTCACTTTACCTCGCTTACTGCTCGGAGATCGATACTCTAATCCTCACAGCAACGAATTAGCGTTGCTGATTTTCGACACAGCTGATTATTGCGATGAAGCCACTCTAGTTTCCCTCGGAAGACACACTTTCCATTTTGAGCTCAAGGAGGTAGTCACACAGTACGTCAACGAGACTCTCAGTCATAATGGAAAGACTAGCATTGAATTCACTCATTATCTCAAGTACTCCATTATCTTCGCAATCTACGCTAGACCAGATGTGACTTACTCCATTGGATTCCTGGGAAATAAAAATCACCCTGAATCTCGCTATCCAATAAATCACACTTTCAAGCTCCCTCGACTTTAGGAGAATCTAGCTTCGAGGTTCCATGGTCCCTTGAAAGTAGTTTTCTTCGGAGACTAGGATCTGACAACTAGAGGAGCTCACACTTTAGCTTACATGAACTCCCACACAGATGTCAACAAATTCGATGCATTCGTATTCTTAGGTGACTATGCTTACGAATTCTATCAAAACAATGGCACTAAAGGTGATTAATTCCTTGAATAATTCGCTCCACTGTCTTTCAGCTACCCTCTTGCAATGACTCCAGGAAATCACGAAGATAACCTCAACTTCACACTCTTCAATGAAAAGTTCAGACTCCCATCTTTCAACGAAGATAATCTCAATAATCTGAATGCTTTCAACATAGGTAATTATCATTTAGAAAAAGAACACATTTTCAAAAAGCAATCTTCAAAATATTCCCCGAAATTAGACATTAATATCAATATTTAAATGAAAAATAAGAATGATATTTTAGATAATTTGAATGCGTCTTTTAATACAATGAAAACCGAACATCAATAATCTATTCTCTTTCACTATCTTACTGCACGGACTAAAATTAGTCACTTTCTCCCCATTCATTCATCTGTTTAATTTACATCTTTTTAATTACTCTTACACAATAATTTAATTTATTTTGTGGAAAGAAATATGCATTCACTTTGTAATGAATAGTCATTTACTTTTTGCTATTGGTTTTTTACAGGTTTGGTTCACTTCCTTCACGTCAATTTGGACTTCTTTTCGATAACCAACCCTCTTGAGCAGGTGAATTTCTTACTCAAATTAGAAGAAGAACTCAAGAACGTAGATAGATCCGTGACTCCATGGTTGATCGCTGTTGGACATAAATTAATGTACTGCTATGACACATCGGCTGCTAACAACTCTGAATGTGTTGGGTTCTATGATATTTTCTTCGCAATTGATGATTTATTCTAAAAATACCATGTCGATTTCTTCATCACTGGCCACGAACACTTCAACTAAGTCATGGCTCCCATGTCCAATAAGACTATCCATAACTACACTTTGACCAATTAAACTCTCAAAGGAGGCGCCGTCAGATAGCATTTAACCTACAATGACGGTGGGTATATCTCTATCATCCAAGGAAATGGAGGATGCTGGGATTCAAAAGGTCCTAACAGAATGTTAAAAAAATCTTCCAATGCTGTTTTTAACGAGACTCTCAGCGAAGCAAATCTCTTCTTGACTCTAGTTCAAGTTGGATTCGGATGGATTGAAGTTGTTGACTCTCACAACCTCGACTACTTCTCGTATGACTCTGAAAACGATTACATCATCACTCAGTTCAGATTCACTACAAACCACGGAATCACAGAGAAAACTAACAACGATTCTGAAACCAATAACTTCCACGTTTCCGACCCAAATTTGATTATCAAGAATCCATTCCTAGACTGTCTCTTTGTAGGAAGAAACACGACAGAATGTCTCAAGACTAAGGTTGGCTTGCAGATAGAATGAAGGAGATTTTATTAGCATTTTTTGTTTAAATCATACATAACTCATAAATACACAAAAGAGAAGAATTATGCAAATAATCTTTGCAGCTAAATACGAACGAATTCCGATTATTATCAACAAGACATTTACAAAGAATTTCAATAAGTTTTCTAGTGTGATTTGTCTTTTTTAGAATTATTTCATTTATCTCTTTCTCTTTTTATTTCAATTTCAACTTCAATTTTAAGCAGCCGATTATTTCCTTTATTTACTCTGTTCTTAGTCTTGCTCTTCTTCATTCTCCCCTAACTCTCCTTAATCTTCATCTTCGCTATCACTGAATTCACTTGTATCTTCTTCAAATATCACATCATACCATTGAGACAACAACTAATCCAATCCTTCTTAGAAAACTGGTTTTTTAATAAAATCATCCATTCCATGGCTTAACGCTTTACTTTTGTCTTCATCTGACACATAAGCAGTGCAAGCTACAATAATAGGCTACTTATCCGTAAACGAACTCCCACTGAAGAACTTTCTGATATCTTCTGTAGCTTCATAGCCATTTTTAATCGGCATCTCGATATCCATAAAAATTAACTTGTGAGTCCTGCAACAAGTGTTCTCGTTAAATCTCTTGACAACAATATCTACAGCAACCTATCCATTGCATGCTTGTTCGACTAAAAACCCATACGTTTTCAGTTATAAAGATAACGCGTGCATATTGAACATATTATCATCTACAACTAAGATTTACGCACAATCACACTTTTTCTTCGCCTATCTAGGTTACCTTGGATTTCCACGATATATTCCATCTTTGAGAATGTATTTGGCTGATAAATCCTCTGACTTATCATTATTACCATCTTCTTTATCATCCACTTTAGAATTTAGTTCCTATTTAGGTGATTTAAGTGCTTTATCTGTGAGGGGATTCTACGACGACATCAACGATCTTTTCGATATTTTATTAATATTCTTCGACGACCCTAGCATCGGCGTAATTCCAGCGAAATCACTATCAATCGATGGCATTCCGAATTTCGAATTCGATGGATTCGACGAAGAATTGATTTTCTAAGGATTCCTCTTAGAACTTCTAATCCCATCATAACTAGCATAGGCATCTGCAATATCCTTCTATTCTGTCTTTATAGTCTCAAGTGTCTTCGTCCTATAGCAAGTCTTCGAGTGTAGAGTCGCAGTCTTATACAAAGGAGCTTTGTTGTATATCTTATTCACATACGTATTCGACACAACAGAAGAATCCTCCACGTTATCTACTTCACTTGCTTACCCTTTACCTTCAATGTTATTATTACTCATAATGTTTCTATTACTATCCTCATTTCCTTTGAAGTTATCACTGCTAAATATCCCTCTTTAGCTACTTTCTTTCCTGTAATGACTTCTAATTTCTGCCTCACTGCCTTCAATATCTTTGTTGTTGTTATAAATGCTAGTTTTATGATGTATACTCATCTACATTTACGAATGTCCTAAACTCGAAATATCATTATAAAATTCCATTTCACTGTTGACTTAGAACGCAGCCATGGGAGTGAAATGCTAAGCTGTGTTCTTATTATTCACCTCCGAATCGCAGACACAGCAGGAATCTTCAGCCTTAATAGATTTGCTTTTTGTTCTAGTTCTAGTTGATTTTATCGTTTTACTTGTACGATTTGTTTTGTTAGTAAAATTACTGTTTAGACGCATCATTTTACCTTATTACTGAAGGGATGATTATTGCTTCTACAGCTGGGCATCCAACGCATGGAAAGAACTAGCTTAGTGCTGGAGTTACTTGTTATATTAGCTGATGGGGGAGTCTACTAGAGAGTTAATCGTAGCCATTTTCTTCACAAGTTCTTCTTTTTAACTGAATTTATGCTCTAGCAATCCTTCTTCTCTATCTTCAACTAAAATAGAAAATATCGACCCATGACCTATCTCTGACTGCACTCTGATTCCACCTTGATTGAAGGGACCCAAACCTTTTGCTATGCCTGAACGGTTCAAATCAAAACAACGAGTTATTTGTTTTAGAATATTCAATAATTTTCAAAGGAATATTGTAAATATTTTTTGTAAAATTACTGTTAGAAATGGTAAGTCCTAGCCCACATCCTTGACTATTGAGTGACTGATTGTTGCCTAGCTCTATTTTATTAAAAATCGTGAATATCTTATCAATGTCTTCTTGCGATATCCCTATTCCTTAGTCCTCTACAGCAATCTCAATAACATCATTGGGATTATTGGCTATTTCGTCGTCAATACAAGAAAGGAGATCTATTTTCAATGGCGAATCACTTTGAGACGACGAATTCATCATGAGTTTATTATCTTTTTGATTTAACAATGTAACTGACACTGTGATGCACCCTTGAGCAGTGAACTTCAGTGCGTTAGATAGGAAGTTAAGAATAATTTATCTGATTCTATTCGGATCTGAATTGATGATCTTAGGACATCTTTCATCGAATTTTAGCTCTAATTGCACTTTCCCTGTGCTTTGCTTACTCTGAATCCCCACCATCGACACGCAATTCGTTAATAATTGCTCTAAATCGAATTTTATAAACGAAAACTTAAATTTTCCACTATCTATCTGCACGAAATCAAGGATATCATTGATAAGGTTCAAGAGAAGATTATTCGAATTCAGCGCAGGATCGATGTATTCTTATGTCCATTCGTTCACTTTCTCGAGAGTACGAGCGTGTTTATGTGATATTTCTACATTTTACGAACCAGCAGCAGATGCTACAATGCTAGAGCCTTTTGGGCGTAACTCAGGGGTATTTTTATTAATATTATTGCTATTATTGCTCTCGACAACCTTCTAATTCACTGATTCTATTTAGCTGTTAAATACACTACTTTTGTTGCTATTTTCATCTTTTTTGATGCTCAGTCTTTGTTTAATTTTGTCTTTGATAGACATATTTGAGTTCTTTTAATGGGACTTTGTTTTTAAATGGTGCTCTGCTTCTTCTTTGATGCTGTTTTTGAGCTGCTAAAGCATCGAAATAGAACAATTCAAGGGTGTACGCAGTTCATGCGAAAGAGACGCAAACATTTTCATACGGTAGTTGCTCATATCTTGTAGTTTACGCTCGTACATTTCCTGCCACAGAGGATCAATCAAAACTAATGCTAGTTACTCTACGAAGCCGTTCGCTACGATTTCACACATGACCATGCTAAGGACTAACGTTGTGTTCTTGTACTCCACCTCAACTTTCACCTTAAGCAGAAATAATTGAATGTTTAAGTCCCTGCAGACAAGTTAAAAGCTAATTAAAATAACAATAAAGTTCACTCATTACCTTGTCATCTATGTATTAGAAATACCCAATGTTCTATTGGTTTTTCATCTACGAGAAGAAGCTGGTTTATCTTTAAAAAGTACTTTTATTTGGCTGCGTGTTCGTTTAATGGCTGGTAACATCTGAGTTAAGCTTTTTGAGTTTGAATGTCTTCGCTGTCTTTGTGTCTTAATCCTGCTGCGTTTACTTAAGATTATCGAAGATTGATGCTAGAATATCCTTAATATTTAGATCTTTCTTGAGAATCTCTGTGTTTTTGAATTTTTTTGAACGCTGTTTGCGCACAAAATGTTCATTTCCATCTTAGTTTAGCGGCATAGACTACTACGGCTGCTGTTGTTGCTGTGCATGCTCTAGAAATTAGTAATTAATTGAGTTAGTATCAGCATTTACATCCTTCTGTTAACCAAAAGTCTCGGGATTAATTGAATTGATGTTATTATTGTTGTTGTTTGTGCTGTTAAAAATATTAAGAATCCCATTGTTGATGCTATTATTGTTGTTATTTCCATTCTAAGGATACATGTGCATGTAATTTGTCACAGATAGTACATCTGAGTAGTCATTTGTTTTCTTGGAATAGAACATATTCGGATTGTTGTTATTGATGCTATTGCTTTATTAACCCTAAGGAGTCATCGAAGCAGATTAAAATTACTGCGATTACGACAGCTAAGGCTACTACTAAGGAGTAGAAACTTACCTAGAAGAGTTAAGAAAATTCTAAAGTTATCCTGAATTCACTCCAATAGCTTTTTCTTCAGTTTAGTCATCAGCTAACGGAGTATTACTTGATGCAAAGTCACCAGGTACCGTTTTGGATATCCCTGAGACTCTTTTAGATTCTTTAGAATTCAGCGACTGATTCTACGGATTACCTCCAAAGTAATTCTGCGCTTGCAGCTACAACATCAGCTCTTCTGATGAAGATAACTTTCTGTTTCGATTGAAAAGTGAAGGTTTCATTATCAAAGACGTTTTGTGCTTGCCAGTCTCTAAAGGAGAGGGTAATTCACTGAGCTACTATGATCCCTTAGGAGAACCAGCTGTGATTGTCTTCAAAGATTTAGCTTATGTTATTAATCCTTTTTTCGCTTGAAATACAGGAGAAACAGGATTAATCTCCCCTTCTTGTTTCGGCTTTGTAGCTAAATTCAATAGAATATTCATGATTTAGCTTTTCTAGCAGTCAAAGATCTTCGAAAGTGTCTTGTTCGCATAAACAAGCTTCCCAGAGCTGCTAATAAGAGCAACTCCTTCTGGCATCACATTCAGAATATCTTAGTACATTTTCTTAATGTGATTGCTCTTTTCCTTTTCATAATCTGGAGAAGTAATAGTCACCCCTCCTTGCTATTACTACTTTGTCGGCTGTGTCTAGCATTAGCGAAGATTGTTATTATTATTGTTATCATTTTCATTTTTCCCCTTCTCCTGAAATCCTTCTTCTTACCCAGAACCTTTAGACTTTTTGCTCGATTAGTTAATCATATTCTCAAATTAGCAATTCGACGTAACAAAACAATTCAGAACATGCATTCTCATTGGGTAATGCTAGCAAAACAAACTTGCTCCTAGGATAACTTAGATAACAATGCTCTCTATATCCATCGAAGTATTTTCAGGATTACACGCATTTTTATCTTCCGTTAATTTAAAAAACAGCTACGATCTCACTAACGCCCATGCAAAGAGCATAACCAACAGTAGCAACGCTTAGTGCTTCTTCAAATTAGCAGCGACAAGTTTATACACGATCATCAGCTACTCGTAGATATAAAACAATAAGAAAACTTGTCTAATGTCAGCTAATAGTCTCACAGTTTCGATCAAAACAAGAAAGCACAATGAACCAGATATTATTAAGATCTTCATGTATGTTAGATCGCTGATTCTGCTTTCTATTTGTTCTCTTTGCTTTTATTGAACCCAACTATCGAATCCGTGATCGAACTGTTATGGAATCAATATCATGTGAGTTGATTTATGCGTGATTGGACTGTGACCTTCTTCAGTTTGTTACGCTTGCAATTTGCTGAGACTTTTAGAATGCTGAGCTTTTTGTTAAGCAGTCTCATAGGTATTTGCTTTAAAGTCTCTCGAAAGAAGTAGAGCAGCAAGAAGGCTCAAGAACCCTAGAAGAATAAGTAGACTAGAATATATTATAACCTCAATTGAGCTAAATTTAGTTTTACCATCATTCAAAATGAAAAATTTCAAAAGTAAATAACCTCCAACGAGAATGAGAGTCGAGTAATTCACACAGAATTCCTTTCTAAGAATTTCTTATCTTGTTCTGATTAATCGATTCGCTGCTGCTTTGAATAACTTCAGCTCTTCTCGAGCAGGATCACAATCTGGAAAGTTATAGAGTCTCTATTCGGATTATGATTAAATGCACTTTTTTTTATTATTTTTTGGGTTATTTGTTGTAGTTTTGTTATTGGATTCACCTTGGTTCAGTGATTTATCCTTTTTGTGAGCGGGTTTATTGTTATTCGCTGATGTTGTGGAGTTGTTAGCGGGAAGCTAAGGAGGATTCTCAAATGGATTCGATATTGACAACGAGGATTCTGCAACTTAGTGATTCGATGATGCAATCGAACTATTCCCACTCCAAACTTGCTCAGGAAGTTACTCCTAATGTTTTGATTAATTCTATACTGATTTGGTGTCCTTTTCGAGGTTCGCAGATGGATGGAACTTAGACGGACCAAGTGATTTATGGATTGATTTTTAGGAGATGTTTTTCTAAGATGCAATGTAGCTGCTGTGGTTAATGTTCTCACTGGGCTCTTAATCATCTTATTCTTCATCACTGCTGTTATTGAAAAACTCATTGAGTACCTATTTACCTGAGCTATAGTGAGAAGCACTTTGCTTCTTCATCCCTCAAGAGACAATAAGTCCACACACACACACAAAACTCTTTCTTTATTTTTCTTTTCTTGGACTCTTAGACTCTTGAAACGCAGATACTTTTGAAGGAAGGGCAGTATTTTCTTTTCCCCTTCTCTCTCTCAGTTTAATTATTGATTTTGGTTCTTTCTCCCACCAGAGATCGAGCAGTACATACATTAATTAGAACGAGATTCCTTCATTAAAGCTAATTAATTCAATTCCTTAGGTTGGTTCAATCATTAGTTTGAGAACAAACCACAAGACAGAATCTCATTAAACTGATTATTTCTTTTTATTTTTCACCTCCATTTATTAGGTTCGTTTACATCAAATATTGAATATCGCTTGTGAAACTTTGATTCTAAAATATTATTTTATTTATTCAGGTCTTAAGAAATCCTGGTACGCTTGCTTCACTCCTTCTAGAAGACATGGAGCAAGCAATTTAACAACTTATGAATAAATTTGGATTAATCATTCAAAATCAGACTGAAATTCAGTTTTTTTCTTTATAATTAATCTAATTTTTTGTTTCCACTTTAGATTCAGTATGCCTTCTCTCACATTTACATTAAAAATTCTACTCCTTCAAACATATTTTGAATACTCATATTATTTTTTGTGTTAAAACGAATTTATGAACTTAAAAATAAAAACTTCCTGAAATTAAACTCTTTATCATAAATACTTCAGTGATTTCAAAAGATTTCAAATAAACTCTAAAAAGAATAGCCACAAAAAGGACATTTTTAGGATATTTTAGATGAAATAATATTCTTTTTAGGGAAATGCAGACGCATTTGGAAATATCCTTTGAAATCTTTCAATTGCTTGTAACATTCATTTGATATCATATTTTTCTATAAGCGTAACTAATAATCCAACAATGATCTTGTTGTTGTTGTCTTTTATGATATTTATTTTAAAACCTCAGAGATCTACTAGTTCAAATTCATTTCTATGTATTTTCTACATCACTTTTTTTTAAAAAGGGTATCTACCTAAAAACAATTTTAAATCAAAATAAGAATATTTATTTTTATCTGCGAAGATAATTCTCCCCTAAAATCCTCGTTCTTAATTCTAATAGTCATTGAACAAATAAATTATCGTTAAGCCTTTATAGCTCAGTTGGGAGAGCGTACGACTGAAGATCGTACGGTCCTTGGTTCAATCCCGAGTGAAGGCATTTTTTTGTTAGTTTATTAAGTCCTGAAAAAACAATTATTTTTGGATAATAATTTACTTTCCAAGACATTAATTGATTAAATTAAAGAACATTTACGTTCAGTCATCACATTTTACCATTAAATTTCATTATTAGTTTAAATTAAAGGATATTGTTATCATCTTTTCCTGTAATCAATCTATTTTAGATTAATTTTCTTTACTAAAAATACATTTTTCATCCATTTATTTTATGATTTTATATACCTTGACTATGAATTTTAATAAATTTATTTTAAACCAATCGAAATGAATTAAACAACTGAAAAGAAGGACATAGATGTTAAATCATCCAAAAATAGTATATTTTAGTATTATTAATTCCATTAATTCCTTTAAAAAACTAGAGGAAGCCAAGGGGAGCGAGAGTCTTTTGTAGAAAAATTAAGTTAAGTATTCAGTAATATTAAAATCAAATAATTAAATTATTTAACAGCGTAACACATGAACCACAATGAAAATCATCTCCACTCCAGAGTTCAACACTTGAAGTACAGTCTGCTGTCTTGGTGGGGTGGAGTGATGAGCGCCCACAGAAGATCATAAACCTAAGGAGCATGTCTTCTTCTGTTTCAGTCTGTGATAGTAGAAATAATTCTCCTGTAGCGCTCAGTGTCGATTACTAACTTTTTTAGAGAAGGAACTGTTGAAGATAAACTAGACTAATTCAACACAAACTCAATATCAAACATAATCTTGATTACAACATTCTGCATCAATAGTCTAATAATAATAACAGGCTGTGTAGGGTTTCTACTTTCTCTCCATCATAAGGACTTGGCAGCTTCATCTATTTCTGATAAACTACTAGGGATTAGCTTACTCAGCTATGAGTATCTTATGATTATTCCAGCAATCAATGCTAGCTTGCAGCTCCTTCCAAACGTATTATCATCTCTAAATTTAGTCTTCACTTTCTTGGTAGGTAAGATTTATCAACAATAGTATTCTTAGCTTTGATTTAGAAACATTTTCTAAATCTGAATTAGTTTTATGAAAATTGAGTAGCTTCAAATTTTGGACAAATCAGCTTACGAATTTCCTATTAATTTACTCTAAATTACCTTATGTTCTTTTTCTTTTGATTTGATTCAATTTTTCTTTATTTCTTCCATAAGTTGATTCAGTTTTCCTCATTTCTCAGCAATCCAAAATAGCCAGCTTTTTTAACATTTCCAATTCCAAAATAAATTTTCAATAAGTTCTAAATTACTTTACTTAAAGCTATTTTGAGCCAGTATTTCCGATTCCAAGACGAACATTTAATCTCAAAAATATTTTTTACTTTCAGTAATTTTTTGATTATATCAAAAAAAAACAAAACAAAAGATAGTTGATTAAATTTAAAATCACTTTTTGTTTTTGATTAAATCAGGAACATTTGCGATAATCTCTGACTTCGATTACTCACTGAAATTAAACTCTAGAGAAGATATCGATTATCTAGCAAAAGAAAATGATTTTCGCTCTGCTGTGATTAGATGTGCTCTGTACATCATGATTTGCATTGGTATTAACTATGGAACTAAAGGATTGATAGTAGCCATCTGCTTGATCTTCAGCCTTATATTATTACTTTAAAATACTTTCAAGCAAGTTTTACGAGTAGGCAAAGCAAGAAGTTTGAGTATTTTCTTAAATCTTACAATATCTCTAACAGCTTTAGGGGTATTTTTCGAAGATCGCTTCTCTCAACCTTCGTTTCTCCCATTATATTTACTCGCTGCAGTTCCTCTTTCATATAAAATCTCGCTTTTAATTGAAAGAATATAAACTTAAAATTCAATCATGTCTGTCATTCGGAGGATCACAGAAACAAACCGACATAATCCAGCGAAATTAGGCAGAATTGTAACATCGCTAGTCAAGAACATGCGCTTTGATTTCTCATCTTATTCCTAAAGTGTTCACTCGACAGTCCTAGAAGCAATGATGGCCGACCATATTTAGATCTGCTCCAAATATCCAGACTGCTTTTGTGCGTAATTAGATGTACTACTTAAACAAAAATTGTTGTAACGAAATCTTCCAAGAAAATTAGGGGTTTTTACATCAAATCATTTAGATTCTAACCTAAATTAAATAATTTAAACTGTAATCTTCTGTTGTTTTCTTCTTAGGACAAAGAGAATACTAGCTGGGAATGTCGGATAGGTGAAAAAGCAAGACATGACTAGCTTATGAATTTAATTAACGAGCTACTATCTAAAGAAAGAAAAGAAATTCGATTAGTCAAGGGGAGAAGAACGACAATTTCCACTAATCTTGACTTCATTCATGCGAATTTTCTGATTTCCATCAGCTAATCGAGAGTTCTAGCTATCATGAATCTGCATAAACTAGGCACATCTAAAAATCTAGCCATTAATGAATAGATGTATGTGCATCGATTGCGATTATTACTTGAAAAGACGTTTCCTCATTAATCCCAATAAACATCTGTTTTATAAGAATCTATGGAATTTGATGAATCCCTTAAGAAACTCTTTATTCTTTACGAATCCTGCATCAATGGGAAGCTTCATATGGTTTCCCATTTCAGTAAAGATTTCATAGATTTATCAAAACTCGAAACGAATGCTTTGGTTCTTCTAAGAAAGAAGAAAAAACTAATTCAAGAAATCACAAGACTTTCATAGATTTCTTAGAATAACCCTGTACTTTGTTAGCTAATTGAGGGATATATTTTAAACTTTTCATTTGTCATGGATACTGATTATTAGAAGTAAGCTGATAAATTGATTTAACCAAGAAGGGCTTATTCTTAGCATGATAAATAACTAATTACAGAAGATAGCTTTGTTTTCCATAAGAATTCGATGCTTCCAATGTAACTCATAAATTATCTTGACAGATCATAAGGGATATAAACCTACAATAATCACTAATCAATTATCAACAAACTGAACATCTTCAACGACTAGAGCTTTACAATCTAAATTGGCGCAACTGGGAAGAAACTTGGTTATGTTGAAAAAGTGTAATTTTAATTCTATGATATTTTTGGTTACAAAACGAAATCATTTTCGCATATCAACTAGATCATTCCTGATTACATTGCTAAATCTCATCATGTACTATTAGAGCACTACATAACTAACTTTGATAGCAGCAAAAACACTAATAATGGTAAAAAATTTGATATTATCATCGCACTTAAACAAAATGGATGGGGGATACCTATCAAAATGTAGTTTCAAATTCTCTAGCCGTTTCTCTATGAAGATGCTAAATTTGTGTCATTAATTCGACCGATCATTTCAAATAATCTCTACGTCATGATAGATCCTTCGACGAAGTAAATATTACTCGCCTAGGAATCATTTTACAATACTTTCTTTTCAAATATCTTACCACTCAATTAATTTAACTAAGTTTTCTTATCTCGAATCATCCCGTATTTAACTACCAAACTAACCTTAAACCCAACTATTCAGCATTAAGCTATGCTATTCATCCCTAAAGTACCTTCATCTGATGGACTTACTCTTCTAACTTCTCCATTGGACAAATCTAAACTCTAAAACTACATCACAACGATCAGTTTGAGTACGCATGATATATTCTAAGCCTTCTTTCGACTGCACAATAACTCCAATGCTTTAGTCCCCTATTACATTTTGGAAATCGAATAGCATTCCAAACTCGAACAAGTTATTGATATTGTGAATGCATTGAAGTTGTTTCAAGCATAAACAAAAGAAATTTATGGACAATAAATTGAATTTGATGATCGCTTTTTCGATGAAGATGAAGTAGTCTTCACAAGCTCATCATTGTCGTCTAGTTCGGATAGGTAAGGGAATCATGAGAGAGTAGATAATTAATCATAAGATGAAAGCGCAAATGAGATTATAAATTAAGATTTACTGCATTCTATGCGATCAAAGAGGAATTCTCGAAAAATTGTAAAAATATTAATGAAAAGTGAAAATAACAACAACAATAACTACATAGAAGAACGACTAATTTCAAAGCACTTACTTGATAAGCACGGAGGATTAAATGGCATGGATACTTAAGTATTCAGCTCTAATGGACATACTAATACAGTAGAAGAAAAAGGAATAAATATTGATCATTCATAAATAGGATCAGATAATGATTCAAGGAGATTCGATATGCGATTGCTTAGTTTAGACGGTATAACAACATCTCCATAGTTGCTAGCACAGAAACAAGAAGAAGAATCTGAAATGAATGGCGAAATAGAACTAAGATAGCTTAGAAAACATAGTAAAAATGAAGACAAATAAGAATTCAAAAATAATAAGAAAATTATCTTCAACGAAGTTTCTAATAATATGCATGACTAGCAAGGAATTGCTCTTCTCTCACATAAGCACAGACTACTCAATAGACAGAGCATTCACAGTCCAGTGAATGAAGAGCGCGTCGAGTTTAAGAGTGAATTTACCAGATAGTTAAGCCCACCGAAGCTCACCGAAGAGAAAATCTAAGATCTCAAGAAATAACTTAGTTTTAAAGAAAAATTAGCATCGATTAAGCAATAATTAACGCAAAAGAGCACAACTTCATACAAGAAATCAGGCTCAACATTGAATGATAACTTCGAAACAAGGCGATTCTTAAGCACTGAGAATATACCCTAAAGTACAAAAGACATTGGAGCATTATCAAAAGAAGATCAATCATCTACACCATCGTTAAAAGAGTTTGTCGATAAAGAAATAACAAACAATCTCGAAACGATAGAACAAACTGGTATCCAACTCAGACAATAGTAAACGCATCGATTACGCAATGCAATAACAACTCCGAACTAGAATTCCTAATACCATAAAAGTGAAACTTTTCACAGAATAAAAAGTCATTTATTAGATAATGACGATGAAAACAGTGATTCATAAGAAACTAGCCATCAATCTGCTAATCGACAAAAACAAGTATTCGCTTTGAGACTCTCAACAACCAAACAAAAGCCACAATTAATATGGTTACGAAGAATCTCAATATTCGGTATAATTTGTCTGTTCCTTGTCACAATTTACTCCTACATCACTGCCGCGGAGTTATTTCGACTCGAGAAATAGCATTTCAAGAACATCGCTTGGCCAATGGAACTTCGTACATCAATGACATTACCTACATATTATCTTCAATATTTAAAATTCTACGACAATGACATATTCTCGTCGCACAGTGATAGCATCTGGCAATCATTTTATATAATAAACTAACAACGAATCGAAGCGCTACGAATCAAATACTATTCGTTGTACGCGCTCTTCATCAACTCCAATAAAGATGATTATCCTTATTTCAAGAATATAACAACTTATGAGTTTTCCTATTTCCTTTTTAAAGATTTCATGACCTATGGTTAAATAATCTCAACTGATCAGACAACATCACTGTAGTATTTCATTCCTATGTGGTTGGGGAATGTAGAACGTTATTTCAAGGATATTCCGCATACTTAAACGGAGGAAGCAACGAGAAGTGAAAATTTCGCTAGATTTGTTGTCCCCATGGATAGTCTACAGGATGGAATATAATCTGAAACTCTCGCTGTTTTGGACTCAATAGAGCAAACTGTGTTTGTAAATATGATATGTGATTTTGCATTGTCTTGTGGGATCATCTTAACGATCTTCCCAGCATTTGCGAGAGCGCAAATGAAAAGAGAAAAATTACTTAAACTTTTTGCATCATTTTCTCCTGAAGATATGCATCATATTCTGAGTAATCTCAATAGATCCATCAGTAAATTAAGGCTAATGGCGATTCGCTTTCATAACTTCCTCCCTTCAGTGGTGACAATGACTAACTCTTAATCGCAATCGACTTCGTTGTAGCCGGAGTAAAAAGTGAAAAAAAAGACACTTGCGTCGACAACTGCGTTGAATAAAGTATCTATTTCGATGATAGGATTAAGTGTGCTTGTATTCATGATTCTAAGCATCTAACCATCGCTAAATACGATCATCATATCTTCACTGACGAATGAACAAAGAGCCAATCTCACGCTCATGAGTAAAATACATGATTTGAGTCAAAAATGTCAATATTTTCCATCATTTGAAAAACTTATATTTTCATTATTTGTATTCATAGAAACTATTTACAGTATGAAGGCTCATTTCGCTAGTAATCTCTTCTTGAACATGGGCAACATCCTTGAGGAGATGTGCAGTGCCTGTGAGTTTTACGACAGAACTTATTTCAAACGAAGAATTCCCGTGTATTTTCAGGAGAATTAGAATAAACTATCCAATCTATACTCAACCATGCAGCAAACAACCACGACAACGCGATATAAACAAAGCTTGTACAGCTCGTTTTTATATGAGCTCATGGAAGGTAATCTCTGTTCAGTTCTAGATAAATTTCCTGAATATATTCAAGATACAGCATTTGCACTAGACATTGCAGCATGCTAGAGTATCCAACAAGGAATGCTACAGAAAGGATTTGAGATATCTGTGAAATATCTAATCGAACTGTTTCCACCGTTGTATGCACTTACATTAGATACTGATACTACAAAAGTTAGAGCAGACATTGTATCTTGGGTGAATGAGTTGAATCTCCTGGAATTCGATAATTTCACGAACATCATCATAATCAGCATTACAGCTATTAAGAACTTCATGATTACCATCAGTGATGATTATTTGACATACGTGACTACAATCGAAATGTATCTGATATCTTTTTACTGCCTTACTATAGCTCTTCTGCTGTATTTTCTAGGTGTTCGTTTTCATAATTCTATGATTGAGTCACTCTTGATATCGGAATAACTCTTAAGCCTTCTTGACTTATCCACACTGTACAGGAATATCTACACCTTTAATTATATCTCGAAGAAGAAGAAGCATTATTGAGGGGGGTATGATATGTAAAATATTCTTGAAGTGTGATTTCAATTTTGTTTTCATTTTGGTTTTTTCCTTAAAAATTAACATAATTTTTTTCTGAATGATTACAAAATTACAAAATGTGTTGTGTGAATATGATGAAACCTCTGAATTCTCACAAAAAGCGTCAATTGTTTAAACTGAGTTAAATTAGTTAAATTACAAACATTAAGACTCGTACAGTAATGTTTCTTCCCCTATTCTTTTTTAGAGTATTTTTATTTTGCAAACAAAAATGAGAGAATCATCTTCCGAATTGACTAATTTTACTAATTGTTGTTGTTGATATTAGCTATTCTTTCAAAAAAAATAAAAAATATGAACTAACTCACAATCAATAAATAATAGTAATGGATGATCTTTTTGTCTCTTATTTATCTAAAAATTCTATTTCAACTAAGGAGCTTTATCTTATCATGTGGTTTGTTTGATTGGAACACCTGAAATCTTGAAAATGAGTTTATTACTTGGTTAGTCAAGATCAATTTGCTAGAAATCAGGGTTTTTTCGTCAATAAGTCTTATTTCATCAACAATAAGTCTTCTTTCATCAACAATAAGTCTTCTTTCATCAACAATAATTCTTTATCTTTCTTTTATATTAAGACATTAGCTGCAATCAATTCTTCATCTTTCTATTAAATTAAGGCCTTTGCTGCAATCAATTCTTCATTTTTCTTTTAAATTAAGGCGTCAGCTGCAATCAATTACTCACGGTACTTTTATATTAAAACGTCAGCTGCAATCAAGTACTCATTTTTCATTTCTCTCAAAGTGCTAGCTGCAATCAAATACTCCTCTTACTTTTATATTAAAGCGCTAGCTGCAATTATGTACTCATCATTCTTTTAAATTTCTTCATCTTTCTTTTATATTAAGGTAGTTGCCATCAAGTCCTCTTTCAATAGCTAAATTTCTGTTTAGGCCTCATATGTCTCATTAATAACAAAAAATTGCTAGAAGTTGGTGGAAGTGAGGACCATTTTTGACTACTCTTCTTATTTTAAAATGATTTTGATTAATACGATTTTAGCTTTTCTTATCACTGATCTAATAAAAGGGTCAAAACCATTCAATTTGGTGGGGGAATTCATATTATTTAAATTTCTGAGTTGCTCTATGATCGCTTTACAGAGATGCTCGAATAACCCAAAGAAATTTACACACCTAATGTTGTCCAAGAGGTGTTAGATTTAATCAGTAATTTGTGTAATTCTTGATTTCTTTAGAGTCTACTTATTATTAAAATATGAATGGGGAGTAAACATAAGTTTAGCATAAACAATTATTTTTTGAGTGAATTTCAGTCGAAAACATTCGATAAAAGAGAAAAAGATATTTGCCAATATTGTCATGAGGAATAAAACATTGAGAATAAGTAAGAATCACATTTACAAGGTGTCCCATAAATAATGAAAATAAGATTCCTTCAGGCACACTTTCTATTTGAGATCTGCAAATCTAAACTCTATTGATAATGCAGCTTCATAAGATCAGCTACTTAAAATGTATCTCTCTCTCTACAAGCAAGCTGACATTTTCAAGTTAAGACAATTATTTGAATAACATTTCCCTTCCTAGATAAATCAAGCAAATATTTGCCTCAGAACCTTAGAATTCTGATGAAGAACTACTGAAACTCTTCTTGCTTTTTCTAGGGTTGTCTCAACAAGAAACAATATTTAAGTATTCTCCAAGGCAGTGAGTAAATCGATCTTACTAAGCTACAAATTGTCTCCAGTGTTGTTACTTAAAGAAAAAATGAATGTCTCAAAGGCTGATTAGATCTCTAGTAAATAGTATCCTCTAAGAATCCTATCCTCTGCGAAATCGTCTAAGGTTTTTATTTTAAACTGTTCCTTCCTCATGAAACCTAAGGAACTCTAAGATTCATATTATTATTATTCCTTTTTCCTCAGATGCTTTACTCCCAAATACTTTCATTCTTTTATTCTGTAAGACTTGTATTAACATTTGTAAAATAATTGCAAGAGTTTATTTAGAAGACTTTTCATGAATAGATTCTAAAGGAATATCTTTAGTCTTTTGATAACCGAGAAAGTCGAGAAGTTTAATCTAAATTTGCTTACTGCGTTTTTTTTCGGAACTAGGTTTTCGAGGGGTTAGTAGTTAAGGATATTAATTATTTGAGTATTTAATAATAGCTTTATTTGGACCATTAATTATTGAAGTTAGCTTATTCTCGTTTATTTTAGTTTATCACTAGCTTTTAATAGTCTCAAAGTTCTTGTTTTTTAATGATCAAACTTATGGTTTTTATTGGTTGAACATGGTTCGAATATCATAACATATTCAAACAAACTACCACCCTTAACTACTAACCCCCGAAAACATAGTTGTGAGCTCTTAACTTCTCGTCAGTTAATCGATTCCAGTGTCTGAATAAGCTCATAATAAGCGTTAAAATCGAAGACTTCTGGTTGACTTTGAACTCACAGAGCCTCTACAGTGCATTGAGATTCTCATAATTAGTTTACTACTTGTTTATTAGAAGTTTGGATTCTATTAAAAAAGAATATTTCGCCAAAATGAAATCTTCATCTGTGCTTACTACCTGATGCTTTTAGCTGCAATCAAATCTTCATCTTTCTTTGTTTATTGGGGCTTCAGCTGAGATCTTATCTTTCATCTACTTATTTTATTTAAACTCTTTCAATATCTAAATTTCTATTTTTCTCCTGCTCATTTGGGTAACCATTACTCAGTTGATTCTAGTTGGCGGAAGCGAAGACCATATTAGACTACTATTTTCGGAATTATTTGTGGTAGGAGGAGGCAAGCTTTTTAATCACTGATCTAAGAAAAAGGGATCGCTTCGCGTTCTCAGTATTTAATTCACCATAGTACTAGATACAATTTAAATTTCTGAGTAGCTCTACGATCGCTTGGCAAAGATGCTCAAATAACCCAACAGGGGACATTAACACTAACAACGTTGTCCATGTGCATCAAACGAATTTTCTTCAATTCTTGATTTCTTTGGGGAAATTTATTTATTATAAAAATAGGATTGGGGAACAAATCGCAGTGTAGCTTAAAACAACTATTTTTAGAGTGAATTTTAGTAGAAAAAACATTCGAAAAAACAGCAAAGGTAGCAAATCTGCAGGACTTCAACAATACACAAAATACAATACTCACTTCGTTCAAATAGATATTTCAAAAAATAGACAGACAAACGAGAATAATCGATGAGAAGCAGCATAAGGATTTATTGAATATATTGCTCTTTTAAATTATCAATTGTAAATGCGATTATGAAAAAGGCGCACATATCACATAAAACTACATCTTGCTACAGATTCACAAGGAAATTAATGGGGATAGTCCTTTGAAGGTCTTTCTTGATCACACCAATTTATCAATGAGCAAAGATAATAGAACGAGAAGTTATCTACAGTAATGCGCACTTCAACGTGCTACTCACGTCTCATCAAATTTTGGAGAATCGACTTGTGAAAATGTGTTGAGGTCAATGCTAAATTTACTGAAATAGTTCCTTGTATTTTAAGAGACTTCCGCGGTTGATCGAAAGTTTGATTGCAGATAAATTATCATTAACTTCTTGAAATGATTTCCAGTTTATCACAATGGCTGAACTAGAGATCGAAGCAAATCAAAGCTAGAGAGTTCTTGCTCAAAATCATCTAAGGAAATGATGTATCGCGAGGCATTGAAGAATTATCCATAGCATACTTAGGACTCAAATTTCGAGATGAATATGCAAAATTGTCTGTCAACTAAGAATCAACTATTAGTGAATCTAAATCTCCGTGAATTACTTAATATTAGTCTATTTTGTATTTCTATCCTAACTGTTGGGTTTGTGCCTAGAAAATTTTAAAACCAGACACTAGAGTGAATTGTTGATCGAATCGAGAAGGTCTTAACATTTATCTAGATTCATCAATAGAACCTGCCAATTATTTGTAGAAAGCAAATAGAATGGAAGAAAATAGATTGAGAGAAGATAAAAGATACTCTATCTAAGATGAAGAAGAATGTTTGTAAATAAATTGATTGAATACACGAAAAGGATTGGATTTAATTGGATAATGCAAACAAGAATTAATTGTAAGCTGGTATGATATTCAACCAGTCAAAATTCAATTATTTTCGATTGTTACAAAGAAATGTTATGTAATTTCTAATAAACTTCGCTGTTTCATATTGATAACAAAGTTCTTTTTTCCTTAGATCGCCATATGGTTCTTGGGAACAAAAAGAAGATGAGAAATCTTTTTATTTTTGGAATTTAAAAAAAATGATAATACTGAAGTAATGTTGAATGATTTAGTCAATCTATTGAATTTCAAGCACACAGACAGAAACATAGAAGTAATTTTATTTATATAAGATCATTTATGATTATCTGAAGGACTCAGATATACTCTTCAAGCATACATTCCAGCGCAAGTAATATACTACGGAGCGTAGATTCTGCTGTAATAGAAAGGAGATGCCTTTGCAGCAGAAAGAGCAGCAGAACTACCGAAACACTGGTTGTAGTAATCGTTTTAGTCAACGCAAGCATCAGTCTTGCTGGATTGGAAGAAGGCGTACCATTATTTGCAAGCTGGAAGCTCATTGGTGGTATCGGGGAAGACCAACTAAGAAGTAGCGTAGCTGGCACTGTTACATGCGTTGATCTCGTCTTGAGTTAGTTCTGAATCCGTGCACTAAGCGATGTTAGTAGTTTGGTAGCATTGTTGCCATTAACCAATAGTAGGAGGAGCACGATTCTTCAAGTTAGGTTGAGATACCATGTAAACAGCACCCAAAGAGAGCAGGGCGAGAATTGGGAGGACTATGAGAAGTTTATTCATTGAGAGATTGCAGGATTTTAGTTTGTATTTTTTTTTGTGTATTAATTATTATTGAGATTTACCCTATGAAATACCAAGAATATAAAGGGGAAAGATGAGAAAGATAAGGTTTAGGAATTGCAGAACAATAGCTAAATTAAAGGTCAATATTTATCTGTTCTAAAAGGCGGTAACACACATTAGAGAAAACTAATAAAAGTATTTCAAGAGAATATTCTCAATGTGATATTTCAAAAAATACAACGAAATAAGTAAAAAGATAGCATTCATTCTAATGATAGTAAGAAGGAAATAAGACAATAGGAGGCAAAGTTGTCTTGGATGTGGCTTAAAGAGAAATAGTTCAATATTTTTTTAAAAAAATCCAAAAATGTATTTAGCACAAAAAGATATCCTTAGCAAACTTATTATTGAGAAGAATCCTTTTAAGATACTTTTATTCTCAATGAATGATTACCATTGATATTGGATGTTTAACTATTCTATGATAATTGAGAATGAGATAAAAGTTTATTTTGATTTTATTTAAAGTATTATTTTAGCAGGAAATTGAATATAATCCCATTTAGTGGATAGGATATCAAATAATTAAATTTTGACAATCAACTTGAATGATTTTGGGTATTAATTAGGATGACTGATTGGATCTGAAGAATAATTCTTTTGATATAAAATTCTAAATGTAATTGCTATTAAAATCTTATCAGAGAGTTTTGGTTTTCTTTAAAAAAAAATTAAAGAGAGAGAGAAAGAATTGTTGAAAACAAGAAAAGAAAAATTTATATTTACAGTAAAAGAAATATTCAAAAATACAAGACATCAAAAAGTAATAGATTGCTTTTTGAATTTGACTAGGATTTAACATTTTTACTTTCCAAATTATTATTATTCACAAGTCTAAGAGAATATCTACTATTTCTTTATTTGTTGGCTTTATCTTTCAGTTCTAGAAATGTAACTTTCTACTTGAATTACATTCTAAGCAAGATATTCAACAGAGTTCAAAGATAATAAAACAAAACTTGAATGCTTATTACAAGAAACTCAATTAATGAGAAAAATAAAAAATTCTTTTATTATCTTAAATAAATTTAATTGATAGTAAACACGAGAAAAAGTTGATCCTAGCTTTGAAATAGTGTGCAATTCTGAACGAAAAAGTAGCTATTTGTGTTGAATATAAATTGAGGAATGAGATAGTTACAAAAAGAGATAAAAAAGAGAAAGACAATCAATTTATGATAACTGATTATTATTGGTTATTTTCTTTAATTTATTGCGTGCTAGTTACACTTCAATTCATTCTACGGGTGAGCTAATTAATATGCTAGCATCTTAAGATCTTAGATTATTAAATGAGTTATTATAAAAGGACTACAAACACGCGTAAGGTTTTATGATAGCAAGATACAAAATATCTATTTTTCTAAAAATTGCGTTGGAATTATTATTATTTTTTGAAGTTTCTAGTAACAATATTCTCTTGTCATTGGAGGATTCTATCTTATTCATGCATGTTAAAATTAGAATCATGCAAATAATCGAGAGTTTGAGATTTGAGACGATGTTAATTATTTGGAGTTTAAGAGCATACATTTGAAAAAAGAATTTCTGGAATAATTAATAATAATAATAATTATCTTTAACATGAAAAATTCAAAAGTAATTTTTGAAATAATTAAAGAGATAAATAAAAAAATGTAATAATATTTTGAATATATGTTAAGATGTGTCCATGGGGAAATGTAATTTAGAGCTTAAAAGTGACGAGAGTTTGATCGAATAGCATAAATTATTGAAAAAAAATAGTTATTTATTAAAGTGAAAAATTGAGTGATTTCATAACAAAAAAGGGAATAACTTGCGGAAGTAAATAAAACCCTACAGCAAAAATTTAAAAAAATGCTAGGAAAAAAGAAAAAATTTAAAAAGGAAAAACAAGGGGAAGAAAGAATTTTGAGTGGAGTCAGTTCGAGTGGGGTAAAGGAATAACTTCTAGGAATAGAAAGAAAAATTAAGAATTCCCTTCGAAGAAAAGAAGGAAATAAAATAAATCAATCGGTAATAGCAAGAAGACGTGAGAAAGCAATTAGGAGCAAAAGGGGGGGAGAGAGAAGGGAGGAGAATAATGATCAAGGAAAAACAAGAAGCAAACAAACAAATTCTTAAATATAAAAGAATTCTATTTAACAAAAATGAACGAGTAAAAAATGTAAAGTACAGAATCATATGATACGTATGTTTCCGGTGGTTTATCGAAGAAAACCACTATATTCAGGAATATTCTTCTCATCAATGATGCTAATGAGGACAAAATCTTGACGGAGAGAGCACCTATTGCTATCGATGGGAATGATAATGTGTATTTCCAGGATTTAGTTATCTACCTAAGAGAACAGAATCTCATTACTTAAGGATCTTCTATATTTTTCTATGATATCGAAAGATCCGTGTTTGTCCATTAAGGGAAAGAACCAGTTACCACAGCGACATTGATTCCTTTGAAGAAGTTCAGTAACGAAGAGATCATCATCAAGTATAGACCTGCTGTGATGCCAGAGATGAGATCCATGGGAGGAAATGGATATTCTATGAATTCTTTTGTAAATTAGCAGTCATTCTTGAATACTAATAAATTCAATCCTGGGAGAAAATTTGAATAATAGCAATAATAGTATCTTCTGAATAGACAATAGTAGCAGTAATATGCAAGCACCTAAGAGACCTGTTCCTAAAGCACCAATGATAGTGAAGACAATTTTAATTCTGAAGTTAAAGCTATTCCTAGGGAAAAACGAGTTAAAGAACGAAAAATTGGATATGTCTACGAAAGAGTCCAAGAATGGCGTAGATTCTACGAGACTGGAGTTATGAGTGAGGGTGGAAGACTTCAGAAGGTTAATTTAGATGTCGCTGCAAGTTTAGTCGGTTTATCTAGAAAAACACTCGATGACTACTATAAATACATCCGTAAAGCAGAATAGTTCAATTTCGATTTCAAAGCTCGATCAGAAGAAAAAATTGGAGTCCTAAGAAACTTTGTAAGAGATCGCTAGAGAAGAGACACTGGGAAAATAGAGGAAGTTGAAGAATTCAATGAAGATGAGAACAAATCGAACAACGAAGAGGAAGAAGAAAGAGCAATAAATAATAAAGAATAAGAAGAAAATAGAAATTGCGCTCCAAAAGAAGAATCTTCGGAAATCAGAAACTCGAAGAATAACAAGGGGAATACAAATAGAAATTCTTGGAAGCAATCAGTTAGTGCAAGAAATGAAGAATTTAAGTAATAAAAAGCCTCTGGTATGGACATTGAAACCCAAGATTAGCAGAACATCGATCCAATTGCATAAATCTAATCTTCGTTGAATTAGTTTTCTAGTTCCAGTAACTTAGACAATATTACTGCCTAGCCACCTCATTTCTCAAGATAAAACAGTGAAAACAACATATTCCCCATGAACGCATATGGACGATGCAGTACTGAGAGTATTTTCACAAAATAAGAATTCTATGATAACAATGAGAGCTATTAACCATATAATTATAACTACAGCTATTATGGCTCTTATGGTGCTTAGCCTTTCTAATCAGCAATGCCAGAGGAAGAGTTCAATTTCCTAACAGAAGATAATCAAAATGACATTAGAAAATCAGATGAGTGAGTCACTCAAAAAGAAGGATTTCCTCTACTAAATCCTTTAACATATCGTCTTATTATTCACCCTTTGATATAAAAAAGTTGCAGAGAATTTAATTTCTCTTGCGAACATACAAAAACTCTCTTACCCCATTTGCATATCCACTTAAAACTCAAAAATACTTTACAGAAAGAAGATTCTCTTCCTTTGAAGGAACACCTAACATAATTCTATGAGTGCAACCACAATTAAGACTGTGTGTGTGTGCGTAATAATATTTGTATCTTAATTAAATATATTTTTAAATATTCAGGATACTGTTATTAACTAATTTCACGTTTTTCTAAAGCTCGTTGCTTTATTGTGAGAGATTATTTATTCTTTGAGATCAAAGCTCTTAGTATTGTAAAGTGTCTTCTCTCTTTTATGAAGAGTCTGTCTAAGAGAAAAATAAAACCAAATGAGAAATCACTGAATTTGCCCATCTATTTATGCAAGTTTCACTTCTAGTTTTTTAAATCTTTTGATAATGGTTTAAACAATAATCAACCAGCAATCAAGTAGTGGCTAACTGATAAAGTTAATTAAAAAATCAGGAAAAACACCAAGAACCACTCATTTGTTGCATTTAATCCTCACAATTCCTAGCGTGAAAATAATCGAAATTTCTTTAATTTGCTGCTTCTAATAAATGAACGTAAGGGTTTGCTCATTAGGATTCAAGCATACTACTATAAAAGGAGATTGCTCAAATGATACAATACCTAATAAGCGCGCTTTTGGTGAATGTATAATTTAAGTATTTTTGGAGAAATTTTCTCTTAGAATCATAATTTTTTTATGAAAAGTTTAAAAAATATCATAAATTTGAATAATTTGGTTAACAAAATGGGCACTTGTGAGAAGGAAAATGCTTTCCTCAAAAAGTGTTGCTCCATCAGCATACACACAACGATAAATACGAAACCATTTTGTAACAGAAAATTGAAGAAATAAGGATTAAAGAAGGATAATTCAACCTTGTAATGTTAAACAATAAAATAAAGCGAAAACAAGCAACCTCAACGAACACTGATTAATAAAATCGTGTCAAAAAAAACAAAGAAGCCTTATGACACACTTTCAAGGGGAGTGTCTCTTGAATAAAGGAAAAAAAGGAATTTTTCTATTGGGAGAGAGGGAAAGGGAGCAGCAATTTACTCCAAAAGAAAAAAGGAATCAAAGTAGGAGAAAAAGCGATTCAAAAAAATGGGGGGGAAATAGAAGAATTTCAATTAATAAATTAAAAATTGAAGGCATTGATATTTTAAGAAAAATAGAATGAAAGAACCTGCCTTGCTAGGTGAAGGGAGTCTCATTCATAAGTAAAAGAGTTTGGTGTGTTTGGTAATAATATTAAAAAAACCTCAAAATAATTAAAAAATCAGAGTTCAACAAAAAATGCCATTCAAAAACACTGAAAATATGGACTAAATACCAGGTGAATCACAATACAAAAGCTACATATCCGAGGGATTATCTGCTCGGAGAATCATCTACCGCAGTGTCCTTCTCATCAATGACATCAACGAAGAACGAATTCTCACAGAAAGAGCACCTATTGCTGTTGATGACGGTAATAATGTATTTTTCAGAGACCTAATCATCTATCTAAGATAACAGAACCTCCTCGATTAAGGTTCTGCGCTATTCTTCTATGACATTGAAAGACAAGTCTTCGTTCACTAAGGAAAAGAGCCCGTTACTATTCCTACAATGATTCCTCTTCGAAAATTCAGCAATGAATAAATTATTATTAAATATCGACCACCCGTGCTAGAAATGAGAAATATGAGTGGAAACACTGCATATGCTACTAATAATTATCTCTAAAGAGAATAACTTTTCTCGAATAAATTGAACCCAAACAGATTTGGTGATCTACATCAATAAGAAATGATGATGGGATTACCTGAACCGCATCCAACATAAATGTTCGAAGATGATGAAGATTATTAGATGAACTCTGAAATCAAGGCAGTTCCTCGTGAAAAGAGAGTCAAAGAACGAAAGATTGGATATGTGTATGACAGAGTGCAAGAATGGCGAAGATTCTATGAGACTGGAGTGCCATCCGAAAGTGGAAAGCTTCAAAAAGTTAATCTCGATGTCGCTGCGAGCATGGTTGGCTTATCCCGCAAGACTCTCGATGACTATTTCAAATACATTCGCAAAGCTGAATAATTCAATTTCGACTTCAAAGCGAGATCAGAAGAGAAAATCGGAGTATTGAGAAACTTCGTAAGAGACAGACAAAAAAGAACAAAAAATATGGGTATTTATGAGGAAGAAGACACAATCAACCATGAAGATGAAGTTGTAGGATAAGAAACTGCACCAACTTAAGAGAACATTATAACAAATAAGAATAATATCGATAACACCAGTAGCGAGCAGACCCCATTACTCAGTTATTCAAATTAAGGAGTTCTAGAATAGGATAATAACCAATGCTTCCCAATTCACTTTGGAGAAGATTACAATCCAATGGGTTTCTCAGATTTATTATAAATGAACGCTCCCGCTGCAATGGATATGGAGTATCTTTAATAAAACATGAATACTTCTGAGATGGATGCATTTCCATTGAATTTCCTGAGACAACGAAGTGAGATTGGAGGAGTTAATTCCATCGAATAGTAGTAACAATAATATGACAGCAATCAATTTTACTTTTCAAATCCTAATGACGACTAAACTCCACAATAAATGTAACAACATGAATGTTCTAACATATCTATGGTTGCTCATCCTCATTATCTGGAAGATCACTATTCTGGTCCAACCTTTGACGAAGAGTATGATTTCATCAGCAATGATTATCAGTATGATTAACCTGGTAATTCTCAAACCTTTGAGAGGAATGATTGAAGGAAAATTGATTTTTCTCCATTTCTTTTATCTTCTTCCCCTCCTCCGATATAAAATACTTTTATTAATCTAAATAATAATAATTAAATATTTATTTTTTATATCTAAAACAATTACAAAAAGTATCTGTCATAATTTATATTTCTAAGTTCCAAGTAATTAGCATAAATCCATTAATAAATTGATAAATGCATTTACAAAAAATGACTGTGATTCTAACAACAAAAAGTGGTGGCTATTTGAGTTGAGGGAAAATTATAAATAAAAAATGGAACTAATGTTCATGCTGCATCGGCATAAAGATTCTTGATGGATTCTCCTTCGATTAGTTCGTCAAATATACACTCAAATCTATTAGCATTTTAACCATAGTAAGATTGAAAATGTGTTTTTTACTCATTGCTCCAGTTTTCAGTGTCTAATCCTTGAGTAATTGGGTCCACTGCAATCCTAGAAAAAACAAAAAGACAGCCCTCATTAATAGAGTAAGAACTCATGGTTTTATTAACTTTAAATTACACCAGATTTATGCTGAACTTACCTGAATGTATTGTGTATCAAAACAGGAATAATCCTATGCAAAAGTGGAGATGACTACTCTAAACAAGGGTTTGCATTCACCTCTATCAACCAGACTCTCAAATCCTCGTCTATCATGAAATCTAGACCAAATAGCTTCAAAATAAACAACTTCTAAACTTAGCAGTTTTCTATTAATTAAAATCACATTCATTTTACAATTTTGTAATTACCTCAAAGCAAAACTACCTCCTATTTGGATCTATTTTAGTAAATACACTCTTCACGCAGTCAAGTGCTTAATTCTAAAGGATAAATCATAAAAAAACAAATAAGAATTGTATGATAAAAACTAGATTAAGAAAAAACGCTCATTCTACTTTCATCTAAGGGACGATTGTAGCTTCAAAATCAAGATTATAAGTAGTCTCCTGTGTAAGATATCTCTGAAACTCTGCATATGGTAGTTTATTTCCCTTCTCGTATTTTCCATAATCATCTTATTGCTTCTGAATAGCATCATTAGTCAGGTGAATAAAGTTGTTTTTAAGATTCTTTGTTGTGAATTCTTTAGATGATGTTCTGATATATCCATCCTTATACCAGAATGCTTTAAGGATACCGTTGTGATTCGTCAGCAGCATGAAACAACGCAAATCGATTTTTCGTTTTTGATAGAGCAAAGGATTTTCGATGTATTTTTATATTATAAACGTGTGCTTTGTTGGTTGATGAACCTTACCAGTTGGAATACTATGAGGCTACTGTTTACTAGTCTATTTCTCCTTGCAGTTGTTGTTGTTGTTTCCAACTCCTGTATTTTCATCATGATACATCTTTATGTATTCCTTAATCTCAGAAATATCCCTACTCATAAAGATTCCAGTACCTCTATTTGAGTTCTCAGCTGGCTTAACTATCCATATGTTTTTATTTGATTTTTGTATTTTTGTGTCATTTTTACACAAAAATTCTTTGCGGAATTAACAGAATGAATCATCTTTCATCGAAGCCTTTTTAACATGGAAAGTAAGCGGGATACGCTGGAAAAGCAAATGAGGTTATTTCAATCTGGTATAGTATTCCTAAAGATTCAGGAAGAGATTCTTTTTATTCGCCAGCTCATTGTTGCACTCGAAGTGATTGTAGATCAGCATTTTATTCAAACTAACATTTGTTAATTTCACAGGTGAGACTAACTCTTGTTTCTATTAAACCTCTCGCCATTCACTGAAAGTTGGCATGTCTGCTATTATGTGATTAGCTCTAAGCTACGTCCAGATGATTCTCATGGAAAGCTTAGGTTAACGCACCTCATCGCAAGAATTTATTTTTTTCTTCTTTTCAAAGAAATTATTGTTGTTCACTTGAGTTACTTCTTCAGACTGATCATACATTTACTCCTCCTAGATAGGATGCTGGTTAATATCCTTATCGTGACTACAGTAAGTAGCCTCATCATAGTCATCTTCGTCGTCCGCCAAAAACAGTTAATTATTTTTTTAATTAATTATTTCATACCACCACCTGTTACTCAATATCTTTTTAATTAGTATTGAATTATTCCCTCCACCTACAAATGCCTTCACAGTAAAACATCTAGACGTGATGAATTACTAAGACAATCTAGCTCCTAGTTCTACTTCTGCTGAACTAGTAATATCCAATTCTCTTAAAATATTATTAGAAGAGTTGATTCTTTGTTGTTGTGCTCGAAACAAAGCCAAGCACTCAATTGCTTTCTTTTTCTCGATTAGGATTTGTTCTAACTTTTTTATGTAGAATTTATCCTTTGTTTTAATTTAATCTCTTTCAACACTTGTTGATTCTTCAGTAAATTGCTTGAAATGTATCAATTACTTCTCCTAGCAGCGGACAGCTTCTTTAGGGGAATAACTAAACTGTTTGGTGTTTACAAGAGTTGCAAGCCTTGAGAGATTATGTTTTCCTAGACTTGTCTGAAGTATCTACTGCTTAGCATTTTATGCTAATAAAATATTTTTATTTGATTCGCCTGATCGAAAATTACTTGGAAAGCTCTTCTTCTCCATTAGAGGCAATTTCACCGTTTCTTAAGAAATTCAAATCATAAACAATACAATACGTTGCTTGTGATATCTTACTATTGAGCAGAGGTATTTCTATGCCATTCAGAATACCATCCCTTAAATTCTCCCTTTCTCCTTCAATTTTATACTATTTCTGTATTTTTAACAAAATAAGTTACTTAACCTGGCAATAACAACAAAAAGAAATATTTTACCTTCTAATGCAATGTTTTTATCTTAGAAAGTGATCGATTCTGAAACAAGATACTAGTTTCACTACCTTTAAGAAACAGATTAGAATAATTTCAATATGTGCATTCTTATCTCTTTTAATCTAAAAATTTTTCTACATTTCACGATCGATGGTGGCATAATGATCTAGTGCCCTCTGCTTTGAAGCTTCTCATTTTGTTGAATCGAATAGATGTGATCACGAGTTCTTGGACTGTGAGAACCACCAGCTCTGGAGGAATTCATTTCCTTCAAAAATAATCAAAAAGAGTTACTTTATATAATACCAGGTATTATATAATTAATCAAAAAAGTAGAATCATTAGCTTATTTATTGTCATCTTATATTTGTCAACTTCTTGCTGGGGAGAGATTTGAATGTCCAAAAGTCTTCCTAAAATTTAAATAATTTTCGTGAGTTGAGTTCTTATTTCGACATGAATAAATTCATAAATGAGTCAGTAAAGCATTTGAGGGAAATTAATCATTTAATTCTCTCACAAACTTATCACCAATAGAGAATAAAATTTATTAAAAAGGTTGAGAATCCTTTAAGATAAATCAATTTTTATTAAAAAAGTCATTTTTATGATAAAATGCTGAGCAGAAACAAGAAGCTTGGAAGTGGGAAAAAAGTGTTCTGAAAAAAGGTAATAAATCAAATTGAGTTTATTATTTTAAACTATTTTAAGAAGCTCTT